>JQIA01001483.1_pt1 | contig 12598 bp, 7 predicted proteins | sample 811431 | NCBI WGS metagenome assembly JQIA01 (sample SAMN02998118, study PRJNA258478) | marine sediment metagenome | biome: marine; feature: seafloor; material: sediment; isolation source: oil-polluted sediment collected from 3 locations (0.5 km, 0.7 km and 0.9 km)... | place: USA: Gulf of Mexico ... | reverse complement strand
CAAGGACTGAATGACGGAGCACAGCATCAGGTGCTGCTCGGTGTAACCGGCTCGGGCAAGACTTTTACCATGGCCCAGGTTATTGCCGAGCTCAATCGGCCCGCTTTGATCCTGGCCCCCAACAAAACCTTAGCGGCCCAGCTCTTTGGCGAGTTCAAGGAGCTTTTCCCCCACAACGCGGTGGAGTATTTCGTCTCCTACTACGATTACTATCAGCCCGAGGCCTATATCCCGGCCTCGGACACCTATATCGAGAAGGACTCGGCCATCAACGATGCCATCGACAAGATGCGTCATTCCGCCACCCGTGCCCTGCTCACCCGCGACGACGTGCTCATCGTGGCCTCGGTTTCTTGCATCTACGGCCTCGGTTCGCCGGATGAGTACAAGAACATGCATCTCTTTCTCCAGCGGAATGCGGAGTATCCGATGGAGGAGGTCCAGCGGCGATTGGTCTTCATGCTCTATGAGCGCAACGAGCTGTCCTTTCACCGGGGTACTTTCAGAGTACGCGGTGATGTGATCGACATCTTCCCGGTCTACGAGGAAGACAAGGCGGTGCGGGTGGAGTTCTTCGGCGACACCATTGACGCGATCTCCATCATTGATCCTCTGCGCGGGGTGGTGCTGGAAGATGTGGACGAACTGACCCTGTTCCCGTCCAGCCATTTTGTCACAGGCCAGGAGAATCTGCAACGGGCCATGCACACCATCAAGGATGAGCTGCGTGAACGCTTGGACGAGCTGTATGCGGAGAACCGCCTGGTCGAGGCCCAGCGCCTGGAACAGCGTACCCAGTTTGATCTGGAGATGATTACTGAGTTGGGCTATTGCAACGGGATCGAGAATTACAGTCGTCACCTCACCGGTAAGCTGACCGGCGCACCACCGCCCAACCTACTTGACTATTTTCCGGATAACTACATCACGATCATTGATGAATCCCATATCGGGGTGCCCCAGGTCGGCGGGATGTATAACGGTGATCGGGCCAGAAAGACCACCTTGGTCAACTTCGGTTTCCGTCTGCCCTCGGCCCTGGATAATCGGCCCCTGCGTTTTGATGAATTTGAGCAGCGGGTGCATCAGACCGTCTATGTCTCCGCTACGCCCGGCCCTTATGAGCTGGAGAAATGTGAAGGTCGGATCGTGGAACAGTTGATTCGTCCGACCGGCTTGTTGGATCCCCGTATCGAGGTGCGTCCGGCAGGGACTCAGGTTGATGATCTGCTGGAGGAGATTCGCCGATGCACGGAGAGGAGTGAAGCTGTGTTGGTGACGACCTTGACCAAGCGTATGTCTGAAGATTTGACCGAGTATTATCAAAATGTCGGAGTGAGGGTGCGCTATCTCCATTCCGATATCAAAACCCTGGAGCGGGTGGAGGTGATCCGTGATCTGCGTCGGGGCGAGTACAACGTGCTGGTGGGTATCAACCTGCTGCGTGAGGGCCTGGATATTCCGGAGGTTGCTCTGGTGGCAATCTTGGATGCGGACAAGGAAGGCTTTCTCCGCTCAGAGCGTTCCCTGGTGCAGACCTGTGGCCGGGCAGCCCGTAATGCTCAGGGCAGGGTGATTCTCTATGCGGATAAGATCACCAAATCCATGCAATACACCATTGATGAGACCAATCGGCGGCGGAAAATCCAGGAGGAATTTAACCGAAAACATGGTATTGTCCCGCAGACGATTGTCTCCGAGATTAAGAACTCCATGACCGAGCACCTCCGGGCTTCAGGCTGGAATGGCGATGAGGCAGACGATGCCGGAATGCTCAGAGCGGCAGAATCCGAGGTCGTTTATCGCTCAGTAGCTGAACTGCATAAGGAGATCAAGAAGCTGGAGGCCCAGATGCAGGCGGCAGCGGATAAGCTGGCTTTTGAGGAGGCTGCGGCTTTGCGGGATCAGATTAAGGATTTGAAAATGCTGGAGTTGGAACTTGGCTGAAAGAAATTTCAAAACAATCCTGAATGGAGAAAGGTAATGGCGCAAAGAAAACTGATCAGCTTTGACTGGGCCATGAAAAAGCTCCTGCGGAGCAAGGCCAACTTTGAGATTCTAGAAGGGTTTCTCAGCGAGCTTCTGATGGAGGATATCACCATTCTTGAGCTGCTTGAAAGCGAAAGTAATCAAGAGGATGCCCGTGATAAATTCAACCGGGTGGATCTCAAAGTCATAAATGATAAAAAAGAAATACTCATCATCGAAGTGCAGTATGAGTGTGAGTTCGATTATCTTCAGCGAATCCTCTTTGGTACCTCCAAGGTGATCACAGAGCATCTTTATAAAAAAGAGCCGTACTCGAAGGTCGCCAAGGTTATTTCCATCAATATTCTTTACTTCGACCTGGGGCATGGAGGTGACTATATTTATCACGGAACAACCTCTTTCAGAGGGCTTCACGGTCAGGATTTGTTGCAGTTGTCTGATAAGCAACAGGAAATGTACGGAACGGCCACGATCCATGAAGTTTTTCCTGAATATTACCTGGTTAAAGTAAATAATTTTGACGATATTGCCAAAAATACCCTGGATGAGTGGATATACTTTCTCAAAAATGAGGAAATCAAAACGGATTTCAAGGCCAAGGGAATAAAGAAGGCCAAGCAGGAACTGGATATTCTCAAGCTTTCCGATGAAGAACGCCGGGCTTATGACCGATATCAGGATGATCTGCATTATCAGGCGAGTATGGTGGAGTCCTCCTATACTGTTGGCGTTATGAAAGGTATTAAACAGGGCATTGAGCAAGGAATAAAAAAGGGTGCTGAACAAGGAGAGAAGCAAAAAGCTCTGCAAATTGCTATGAATCTTATAGGAAAGGGCGTGCTTGATTCGCAGGAAATAGCAGAAATCACCGAATTGTCGGTTGAGGAAATTGAAAAATTGAGAAATCAGTAGCCCGGCCATCCGGTTATTTTTTCAACGTGACGATTTTACGAGATCAGATCAAAAAACTGAAAATATTGGAGTTTGGGCTTGGCTGAATTTCCCAAATCATTGGATGAAGGAGGAAATAACATTCCTTCATGGCTTGAAGAACCACCTTCTTCATCTGAAGGTGTTTCCCCGCCTGTTGCTACGCGCCTACAGGAACTTCCCCTTCATAAACTGCCCTGGGAAAATTTTGAAAAACTATGCGTTCGGCTCGTGAAGTTGGAAGCAGAGGTAGAACATTGTCAGCTTTACGGGAAACGAGGACAGAAACAGGAAGGAATTGACCTATATGCCCGAAAGAAAGATTCGGACAAGTATTGGGTCTACCAATGCAAACGTGAGAAGCAATTTGGTCCGGCAAAAATAGAAGCTGCTGTGACGGAATTTCTTACAGGAGAATGGGCTGACAAGTCTGACACGCTCGTGTTATGTACGACAGAGAGTCTTGTTCGGAGAGAGCGGGCTGATAAGCTGGAAGAACAGAAGAATTTGTTGAAGGGAAAGGGAATTTCTCTCATATCTTGGGATTGCGATACACTGTCCACCAAACTGAAAAAGTTTCCTGATCTTGTCGAGGATTTTTTCGGCCCAGCCTGGGCCGAATCCTTTTGCGGTCAAAATAGAACCTCTCGTCCTGACAAAGAATATCTTAAAGAGATACGAAACAAGTATTGCCAATGGGTTCACACCAATTCGGCAACGTTTAACATCGCCAGTCTCGGATTGGCCTTGCCGATTGCAAAGGCCTGGGTTGAGCTTGACGCCTTCAACGAGGAGGAATCCGAGAACAGCGCAGACGGTATTTCGGATGAAAAAAAGCAGATAGAACAGTATCAACAATGGTCGAGAAAATCAGAAGGGAAACAAAGCAACTCTGTTGAAAAAGCTGAAGATGTAGCTGCCAGGAGCAAGCGGGTCGTTATTACAGGCGGGCCGGGGGCAGGGAAGACCACCCTGCTGAAACGATTGGCGCATACATTTTCCCGGGAAGGCAAGCTTATTCTGTGGGTACGACTTCCAAGTCTGGTCAAGCAGCTGGAAGGAAAAACTTTTGAAGATGCCTTGATTCATTCCTCCTTTGATGGCTCTGGCATTTCCGAGGAAGATCAAAAAAGTGTATCAGTCAAACCCGATTATCTCTTTGCTGACGGTTTAGATGAATGTGGTACGCAGCGATCCGAGATAACTGAAGCCCTTGTCAAATGGGGACACGGACATCAGGATACTGCAATCATCATCACCACTCGTCCATTCGGACATGATGTCGCCTCCTTTTCATCTTGGCAATGCTATTCAATCCTGCCGCTCCCGAAAAAAAATATTCCACAATATGCTAAACAGATTATTGATGAATATTTTCAAGGTGATCGAACTCGGATTAATCAGGAACTGAAGAACTTCAACAGCCGGATCACGGCAAACAAAGCTGCCGGTCTTGCTGCCAAGAATCCTCTTCTACTCGGTTTTCTTATCCAGTTGTCAATCGGCAACATTGCGTTTGGCAGTAAGAGAACCGTCATGTACGAGCAGATTATCAGATGTATTCTGAAAGATCCTGCTGACAGGCTGATAACCGTTGAGCCGGACGAACCGTTATTTTTACGGGTTTTTGAAATTATCGGCTGGCTGCTGCAACATGATTTTTCGCAATCATATTCTGCCCTGCTCTCAGCAGCTGGAAATATACTGAAAAATGATCTGGAATGCTCCTTACTGAAAGCCCAAAGAAGCGTTGAGCAGGCTGTCAAGTTTTGGACAGAACACCGCCTTGTCGAAAAGTTGTCCATTGCGGACAATGATTATCTTGTTTTTGCCCATATGACCTTTGGTGAATTTGCTGCGGCAAAGTATGCCTTATCCTTGGAGAAGGATGAGTTCGTTGCATGGTTGGAGAAAGTCCGGCGGAAAGGAAGATGGCGTGAGACGGTTCTGTTGGCGGCAGGTCTGAAGGGCGGTGAACGGATTGTTCAACTGTTGACCAGTTTTGATACGCCTGAAGAAAAAACGGCTCAGGATATTTTGCTGGCAGCCGCAGCGGTGCTGGAAATGGACGAACCGGCAAGGGAATTGGTTTTGCCCATTGTGGATGTCTTGCTGCCGAGATTGACCTCGAATCTCGAAGATGTTGTTTTGGATGTTGGGGAAGTACTGTTTCACCTCGTTGAGCTTGCGCCAGATCTTATCGGGCCAGCGGTACAGCCTCTGCTTGAACATCCGCAGCCTTGGACCCGTTTCTCGGCATGGAATCTTTCTCTGCATTCAGGGAAAATATATCATTCCATGAATCTGTTTAAACGAGATTGCGATAAACTACCTGAGGTTATCTATGGAAAAAGTAGGCATGACCTATTATTTGTATTTTTAAAAAAGGCGACAAGGATATTGCTTGATGAGCCTTATGATCCAGAGATAATCGGCAAGGTGGCAAAGCTCCTGAGTCGTGGTATTTTAATTAAATTTATTGACGATTTGGCAGCTATTTTTCAGAAAAGGGATATTGAGAAATATTCTGCACACGCAAAAATACTTCCTGAATACATTAAGTTCGTCTTTGAAAAGGAGAGTTGGACAGCAGACCTTGACTCTAAATATACTGTCGACGCTTTGAAAAAGTTCTGGCTTGATATACTGGAATTTATCATTTCGGGCATATCTATAAAAGAAGTGAATTGTGATAACTCGCAAGCACCTTTCATGTCCCTCGGTAAAATTTGGAGTGCGATGGATATAATGAAATCTTTTCCATCTGATATTGTTGAATTAAATAATGACAATTATAATAAGGAGTCCTCTCTGATTGTTAAATGCGTTATCTCTGAGCTTGACCTTAAAGCGGAGGAGGTTATGAGGGAGGCCAACGCAGCAATCAGAATGATCGCCAGAGAAAACTTCCTCTCCATTTCTAATCTGTTACCAGATATTGACATAACCGTAACTTGGAATAACGTTGAGCTTACAGATACGGAAAAGAAAATTATTGCGAAAGCATTGGGTCACCCCAGTAAAATAATCGCCAAAACTGCTGCTGAAATCATTGCAACCGGAGCAGGAGGCGATGAAACGGCAGAGGAAGTAAAAGAGATCCTAATGACAGGAAGGAAATCTGCTCTTTGCTTTATAAGCCAGATTGCTTCTGATGTATGGGGAAAAGATGCTCCTGAAATCATTTTGCACCGACTGGAACATAAACTGACAGACGGTTGCCAACATCTTCTCGAAAAACTTCCAAATATTTCAAATGATCAATATAATGGCCCTATTTGCGCAATACTGCGCAAGGAATTAACCCATCCGAATGTCGAAATCGCTATCGGAGCAACCAAAGGATATGTAAATCACCATCCTGCACAAGCACACCTCAGCGAACTGAAAAACGCTTTAGCCTACTGGAAAGAAAACGAAGAACCCTATCCTGTTAAAAGCGGTACCGTCCCACCAAGTCCACGAGAAATATTAGTGCAGGTTATCGACCAGTTCAACGGGTTCACAGTTACCGAGCTTGCTGAACTCTGCGGTGACCCGAGAAAAGATGTAAAAGATATTGCACGAGATGCTGTGTTGCGGGTTTGCAACTCCGATGCTTCCGCCCTGAATACGGTAATTGACCTGATTCAACAGGAACAGGCACCTATAAGCCTCCTTACAAAACTTTCTGAATTACCTCCCGAACTCCTTCGGAGTGCAGAAAAACAAATACTTGCCCTGCTTGATTCATCCCTTCCTGAACTTCGTGCTGAAACTCTAAAAATACTGTCTGACGGCTGGCTCGCTGATGAAACAGCGAGAGATCTGGCGGGAAAATTTCTTGATGACCCGGATGTTCATGTTCGTAATCAGGCTGTTGCTACGTTACGGAAAATTGAGTCGTATGAACCAGCATAATAACAGGGAAGCATGGAGGAAAAAATGCCGCACAGGAAATTAATCAGCTTTGACTGGGTCATGAAAAAGCTCCTGCGGAGCAAGGCCAATTTTGAGATTCTGGAAGGTTTTCTCAGCGAACGACTTGCCTGTTGAAGAAATTGAAAAAATGAGGAATCAGTGATTCGATTCACCGAGCTTTTCCTCTTGTTGTTTGTTTTTTATACTACTTTTAACTTTATAACATATAAGGATTCATGACAGAAAAAAACATCCCCCTCAACGAACGAATTATTTTTGCCCTTGATGTCACCTCACCTGATGAGGCTATGGCCTTGGTGGAAAAACTGGACAGTGAGATCAAATTTTTCAAGGTAGGGCTCCAGCTTTTCTTAGCGGGTTGGTTTCACACCATTGATGCTATTATTGCACGCGGCAATAAGGTGATGGTGGATCTCAAATTTTTTGATATTCCAGAGACGGTCAAGCTGGCTGTGGATCAGCTGAAAAACCGAGGCGTCAGCTTTGCCACGGTGCATGGCAATGATCCCATTTTACGAGCAGCGGTGCAGGACAAGGACAGCGAAATGAAGATCCTGGCCGTTACGGTGCTGACCAGCTTTGATGAAGAAGATATGCGGGCGATGGGCATGACCGGTTCTGTGCAGGATCTGGTGCTGCTCCGAGCGCGTAAGGCCTTGGAGATTGGCTGTGACGGAGTGGTTTCTTCTGCCTTGGAAGCTGAACCCCTCCGCAATGATTTGGGACCGAATTTTCTGGTTGTTACGCCGGGGATCAGGCCGGGGGCCAATGTGGATGACGGCTCAGATGATCAGCGGCGGATTGCCACGGCAAAGCAGGCTATTCTTAACGGAGCCGATCATGTGGTCATTGGTAGGCCGATTCGTGACAGTAAAGATCCTCTTGCTCTGATTCGGGATTTACACAAGGAAATCGCAGAGGGATTGGCCCAACAAGTTAATCACCAAGCGTAGTTCCTGGAGGAGGAAAAGGCAGCGCTTGCCGGTGCCGGAGCAGGAGCAGAAGAGCAGTCGCCAATGGCAACCATTGCTCCGCATTCGGCAATCACCCGCCCCATGTCTCCGCCGTATGTCCCGGAGAAACAGATAGGAACATTTGGGCAGGTGAACATGTAACCTGCCCCAGTTACCCAGATATTGGTGAGTTCGTCGGTTCCGTCAGGGGCAACTATGCTTTCTCCTGGCCCGACCGTGTCGGTTTTATTTGGGGTTTCCCATTCCACAGTCACGGTACTGCTACTGTTATTGATGAAAGAGTATGCCGATGTCGATGGTTCGGTTGTTGTTGTCGTCGATGTCGGTGACTCGGTTGTTGTAGAACCTGCATCTGAATCGGCAGTGATAAGGAGTACCCCTTCTGCTGCGATACTCGGCGATGCGGAAAGGGTTGCGGTCGCGGAGACAGATGTAATGCCTGGACCGCAACTGATTTCAAAATCAGCGGAAAAGCTGCCATCTTCTGCTGAAGAGACCTGTTGGCTCAGCTGCGGACAGGTCTCGGCGGCAACAGCCTCGCTGACCAGAAAGTCCTGCATTGTTGCCACGGCCTCCTGGAGCATGTTTTTTCCCGGAATCTGTGAAGGATGACGCACACTACCTCCGTTCAATCCCCCTTGGGCAGCAAGAAGAAGAGCCAGATTTGCAGTTGGAGGATACACTGCTCCATACACGCGAATGGACACTGTTGTACTGTTCTGCGTGCCGCTCAGCAAGGCGAGGGACAACGGATTAATAATCGTTAATCCACTTGTCTGGGCATGGGCCGGTAAAACAATCTGCTCAATTATCGGCTTGGTCCATTTTTCTGGCAGCATGCTGTAACCAGCCAAGGCACTGGCACCGATAACCAATTTTTTAATGGTTTTTCGTCGTGCCTGATTATCCGGCAGATTCTGTTGCCTCTTCTTGTCCTGTTTTCCTGTCATCTTTCCTACCTTTTTTTATTTTTGATAAGGGGCTTTTGTTGACCGCCCCAACAAGATCTCTATCCTCTCATAAAGCTGAGGTAGCGGGCAGAGAAGTTATCAATATTTGGAAAAATGGTTGGCATGAGGGTATCATCAACCCCGAACCAGCGAGCTAAAGTCGCTTGAACTTGGTCGGTGGCAATTTGGGGAATCAGGCGTCCCTTGCGGCCATGGTCATAAGTGCCGCCCAAGGTAAGGTCGGGTAGCTCGCCATATAATTCTCCTCCATTAACAGACCCTCCCGTAACCAGATAATGGCCTCCCCAAGCATGCCCGGTGCCATCACTGTTATTGGTGACGGTACGTCCGAAGTCGGAAAGATTATAGGTTGTGACATGATCGTTTAAGGAGAGAAAGGTCATGGCCTGTTGAAAATCCCAGAGCGCGAGGCTCAATTCTCGAAGCAGCAAAGGGTGATTGAAGCGTTGTGCGCCGTGGGTATCATAGCCACCCTGTTGAACAAAAAAGATTTGCCGTTTGATGTCGGTCTGGCTTTGGCTGTAGGCAATCATTCTGGCAACCGCTTCCAGTTGCCGAATAAGGCCGCCGCTGATGTCGTCATCAATTCCTAGCACGGTTTGTTCTGGTACAGAGAAAAGCGGCTGCCCGTACGAGCCGGTAAGCCCGTCAAAGGTTGACGCTGTGCTTTCCCAGGCTTCGGCCAAGATATCGGTGAGCTGAAATGAGCGAAGCTGCATTCGGTTATACCGATCTTTAAAACGACTCTGCATGCTCAGGCCACTCATATCCAGGTAGAGCTGGCGTCTCGCCAACGTTTGTTCTTTATCCCCGGTCAAATTTTTGTATGCAGGAGGAGATCCTGTGCTGAGGCGCAGGGGGGTTGTCTCTCTTCCGATAGGGAGTCGCCCTCTGCTATAGGCAATGTTCATACCAAGGAGATGATCGTTATTGACCTGTTGCCAGTTATCAAATAAACGTCCAGCCCAGCCTGCTGCGTTCGTGTTATTAGCTTCTCCGTTCTGGGTGAGGGTCTGCTGACTGTTATGGGAAAAGAGAAACGAGGGCAAGTCCGCAGCGTTGTTGAGAATTTCATCACGAGTGACCGGTCGGACCAGCGTCCCGGCATTGGCAATGACAGCGGCCTGTTGCTGCTGGACAAGTCGGGCAAGTTCCGGCATCATCCCGTGGATACCAAAGGGTTTTGTTCCACCAATATGGTACATCCCTTTCAGATAAGCATCTGTGCGAGTGGCATTTTTGTAATACGGATTACTCCAGCCCGCAGCGAGCAGGTTGCCCGTGTTGCGCAAACCCGCACTGAGGTCAATATTATTCACTGCTAGGGAAATATCCGGATTATCAAGCCCTCGGATTCCAGCATACATATCATAGCCAGCGCCACCCGATGGAGCGGTGGGCAGAACCATATTAATGGAGTCACAACCGCCGTTGAGAAAAACACAAACCAAGGCTTTATAGTCGGTGAAGGCCGGGCTGCTGGAGGCAAAGACGCTTCGCGGCAATAAGGACATTCCTGTCAAAGAAAGCGCTGCATTACGTCCAAGTCGGAGAAATTCTCTTCTGCTTGTTTTTTTCATATTCTGCACCTCAATGCTGCACCATGTAGGCGCTGGAAGTAATGATAACCCGTATCGCCTCAAGGATCATCAGCCGCGCTGATTGTGGACGGTTACTTTCTGTTACGCTGAAGGTATTGACCAAGTAATTAATCACCAGGTTCTTTTGCGCATCGGTCATAGTTGATGCGGTCAGCTTTTGGTCAAGATGAGCAACCAGGGCCTGTACGGCGTGGGCCTTCGAACCGTCCGGGGCATGGTCGTCCTGGTTCAGGGTGGAAAAATCACCATTGCTGTCGCCTTCAAGTTTCTGTTCAAAAAGCGCCATCTCCTGATCAAAACTAATCATGAGAGTGTTTTTCCAACTCTTTTCACCAACAAATTCTTCTGTATAGATTCTAAGCATTTCCTCCTCAGTAACTGTCTGATCATGGCCAGCCTGTTCCTTGTACCATTGAATGATGGCGTTGCGTTCATAATCTGAGCCAATCGTGTAGATGAAATTACTGTAGTCGACCAGAAGCTGATCTGTCTGAATTTCGAACTCTGGTGCTACCAGTTGTGGAACAATGAAAGCGTCTTCACTGGGAATGAAATCCGGTGAGTAAAAATTAAAGACAGAGAAAGAATGAAGCGGTGCCTGACCAAGATTCTTGGTCAGGTTGTTTATGCGATAAAAATCACTCATTACAAGGCCGTTTCTTGACCAGCCGTTCAAGGGTTGCACCGAAAAAGAGCGGAGGAACCGAGTCAGAGCGAGAAGGGGCTCTTTTGTTTTTGCCGCGTAATTGTCTACTCTATTAAGAATATTAGCTTCTTCGTCAAGCAGGATGGCCCGTGCTACCGCTTTCAGATCGCCTTGTATACCGAAACCGTTGTCAAGAAAGACCTGAGCAACTCGTCGGACATAGGCCGGATTAGGATTTGTTGTGACCAATCGTTGGATCAGTTGCTTGGAAACAAAGGGCGCAGTATTGGAATGGTTCATCAACATAATGATAACTGCATCAATATCCGCCTCTCCATCCTCACTTGCCGGATCAGATGCAGGGATGATGGTGCCCATGATCTCTTTTTCCCCAAAATCATGGTGCTCAGCAGTGAACTCCATCGAGCGGGTCAGGTCGCCTTCAGTTCTCCCCTGGCTGCCGTAACGAGCATTATCCCAGGAGTCCCAGCCGGTGAAAACCCTGGATAATGCCTCAATATCTTTTTGTTGATAGGTGGAGGAAGACTTACCGAGGGTGTCAACTTTTGTTACTCCATCCAAAGAGAGTTCGTACAGACCGATGGTAAAGAGCTGCATAATCTCACGGGCAAAATTTTCATCTGGCCGGGTGCCCGTTTCCGGGTTTGCCTTTTTGTTACCGTGATGGGTCAGGTAATAGCCCATGGTGGTGGATAGAGCTACGTCTTTGAGCAACTCGAAGTAATTGCCCAAGGCATGCTTTGCCAGCAGATCCTGGTGAGAGACTATGGCTTCCGGGCGATGTTGCAGGAGTAAATCCTGGGTTGACACGACAAGGATCTGACTCAGGGCGTAGGCCATGCGTTGGCGCAGTTGATCTTCGCCGTGCAGGGCATTTTGGAACCAGACATTAAGAAAAACGTCGCGAATTTCTCGGCTGGCCTTGCTCTGGTTAAACACCGTGTAATCCGGATTGGTTGGATTAAGATAGGTGCTGATCTCCTTGGGAAAGTCATCCGGCCAGATGATCTTTGCAAGCCGGATGGTTTCTTCCAGGTAGGTCGGCCAATCATCTGTATCGGAATCATAAGCTGAACCCATATTCAGTTGCTGGTCCACCCACTCCTCAATGCCCAGTTTTTCGAGCGCTACGGCACTCTGCTCGGTTGCGCCAAAGGTTGCTTGGTCAAGAAAACGAAGAGTATCAGGGGCAGGGGGCGGAACGTCGGTAATTGGGGCACTGTTGAACAGCAATAATGCAAGTATTGGAACAATACTTCCTTTCATAATAATGCCTCGCTGTTGCAGGGAGAGGGGGGAGTAGACCGGAAATATCAGGTCTGTATTATTGATATTATTTATTGATTCTATGTCGTTCGAAGAGGAGAAGTCAACCGAAAAATGTCTTTCCGTCTGAGAAGGAAGGGGAAAAGGCAAGAAAGAGAAGGGTATAAAAAAAGGGTGCGCAAATAATGCGCACCCTTATAAAAATTACAATGTAATTTTTAAACTGATCTTATCCCGCTATCGCCAACACGTTACTGCTGAAGGAAGGCAGGATACCGG
>JQIA01001482.1_pt1 | contig 12599 bp, 14 predicted proteins | sample 811431 | NCBI WGS metagenome assembly JQIA01 (sample SAMN02998118, study PRJNA258478) | marine sediment metagenome | biome: marine; feature: seafloor; material: sediment; isolation source: oil-polluted sediment collected from 3 locations (0.5 km, 0.7 km and 0.9 km)... | place: USA: Gulf of Mexico ... | reverse complement strand
ACGATAATAGAGAGTGCAGCAATATCCAGTATATTAACATCCGACTCAACAACCGCATCAATTTTACCGGAGGCAAGAAGGTGATAGTGGTAAAAATCACCATAACCGCGTGTTCTGCCGGCTTCACCTAAAATATCACCCAGAATTTGCCATCCTGCAGTCCGTGTTAATGATGCTATATTACCTGTTGATACCGCCGCATCTCGTAACTCATTAATATCAGATACATTGATTTGCTCGCCATTTAACCAAGCTCCTTCGCCTTTCACAGCCCATGCAAGCTCATTCCATGGTGGTGCACTCGATACACCAAGGATTATTTCTCCTTTGTACATCAGTGCGATTTGCGTTGAGAAAAATGGGTAGCCACGTACAAAACTTTTGGTACCGTCTATTGGGTCAATTAACCAGACATAATCCGCTTCAATATTGCTTTGCCCTGTTTCTTCACCATAAAAACCATGATCTGGAAATTGTTTGGCAATAATAGCGCGTATAGCCTCTTCACTTTCAACATCTGCCTGGGTCACAGGCGTTCTATCCTGCTTAATTGTCACCTTCGCACCTGCTGAATAGTAGTGTCGAATGATAACTGCCGCTTCTTCTGCTGCCTGCTTAGCCGTTGCTAAAAATTGTTTCATACCATTTTACTCTGTGATGAAGCCATTGCCTAAGGCTGGCTCATATCTTTAAAAGTTACTTGTGCTTTTACCGTGCCCGGTAAGCGGTCTTGATCAACCTGTATGTCAATAACGACTAGGCCGTATTCTCTTTGCAAACGTTCTATCCAGTGAACTAACGCATTAAAATGTACTTTCTCAAGCCAAATTCGGACACCTACGTCCCCTGATGGTTCCACCTTACGGATACCACTATCCATACCCTGTAATCTGGCGCTTTGATCTACAAGCGCAATGATGGAAAGCCCGCCGCGATTTTTAAAACTCTTTGTTGATTTCTTATTCAGGGACTTTGCTTTTTGTACTGAAGTTTGCAGCCAGTGCAAGTCCTTAACGTATTCCTGTATTCTATCTTCTTCCAAAGCAATACTTTCTTGCAATGGCTGTATTCCCCATGCCCAAACCAACATCACAAAAACAACAACACTGGCAACAGATAATTGTGTTTTTTCCCGGGGTTTTAATTTGCTCAATAAGCCTGGCATTAGAGACCTCTCACCTGCATATGACTTTCTACACCATTCTCTCCACTGGTGTATGTGCCTAAATCGGCTTGAATCTTATTTGAGCCAATAATATTGATTTTCTGGCGGAGCTTATCCAGCTCTGGAACACCATCTGCCAAAAGCTTCACTTCCAGAAGATTATTCTGGTAATGAAAGCTCACCAGCTCAACACCACTGACATTTTGTAAAGCTTCACCCACACTACCTAATAGGGTTAGCAAGCCACCTTCTCTATCCTGACCACTGGCCAGCAACAAACTATTCAAACGCTGCTGTACACGCGCCTTTGGATTCACCACTCGCTGCACATCAGGAAAAGCCTGCTTTACCTCAGCAACCTGCATTTGCCATAAATCATCCGCATATTGGCTCAAACGTTGTTGATGCCATGACCCAGCGACCAGCATTATGATAATAAAAGCTGCTGTAGTGGATAAAAACCCGGGCAAACGAAAAAGCCATGGAGCTGCTTTTCTTGCTTTTGCATAAATACCTTGCAATAAATTCACACGATGTGAAGCAGCTGCTTCATATTGCAAGTCCTGCCATATTCCCTGTGCCTTTAACTCGAAGTTATCACAACCCATTTGCTCTAATTGTTGAACCAATGCTGCAGCCTGATCCGGCATGCCAAACACAGGAATTTTGCTTGTGTTTTTATTCCACCCAGCATTTTTAATGAGCTGAGGAAACAGCGCACTGTCCAGAGCAACACACTCCGTGCCTTTATAGACCACATAATTCTCAAACACAAAAAGACAGCTTGAACCTACTGGTATCACCGACTGCTCAGGAATAATGCCTTTAAGTTTCCATTGGCTGGATTTTGCTAATTCACGCCATTGCTGCATCGTGTTTTTATCCACTGCTGCAAGATCAAGAATATCATCCGTTCCCGGAGCAGCAATAGCAACATGCGTAGACTCAAGGTCACTTGCTAACTCATCTTCTATGGCAAATGGAGCTGCTTGTTGTAATTTTCTCACCTGCCGGGTCAAACGTGGTAGCGCACCGTAGTGTACATCCTGTGCAGGTGCTAATAGAACGACTTCACTGTCCGCGGGCACAGCACCACGACCTTGCTCACGCAATTCACCTTTTTGATACCTGGCCCAGCTGCTACTCCAGCGGGTATCTGTATCAGATTGGCTTAGTGGATCATGTAATAGTCGTATATAAATCATTTTATTATGAGTATAGCTTGTGCTTTTGTCCTGCTAATTTGCAAAGTTTCATTGCGGCAACCAGTTGAGTCGACGTGATATTACCTGAATCCCGCCAAATCCTCGATAGATAACTGAACTAAAGCGGTATTTTCTGTGATCTATTTCAATTTCAGAGCTTAATAGAAAGTAATGACTGGCAACTCCAAGAGCATTGTTCTCAGAAATGACCACACCTTGCTCAACAAGTTGAGAGGTGAAATCAGAAGTGTTTTGATAGTGCGCACGACCACCTTGCACAAGTTTACTGGCCAATGAAGCACTTATGTTGTCATATAAACTCATAACAACTTCCTCGCTTGCTGTATTCACATTAAGGGCTAAGGAGTCATTCAGTGCCGTGACATGCGGAATTAAAGTATGATAAATATCAGCATCCACACCGGCAATCAACCTAAGTTCTGTTATATCCTGCATTTTACCATTCGCGGTATAATACCCCAAACGCTGATAAACAGAGTCTTCTGCTCCTTTGGGCCTCGGCTCGGAATCATCATCAAGCCAGTCAAGTATTTGATCAGCCAACTCTACCGGCAAATTTAATACCCGCAACAAACGCGTTAACCGAGCAATCTGTATTTCACTTTCTACTCCGTCAATGATCAGGTTATTCAGGTTAAACCTTCCGTCCATATCAACCATATTGCCAGTGATAATAGCTTGGTCCGCCGGCATAGGCGGCATCGTTTGAGCCCACGCTTCGCCCCGAAAGTCATCCTGCCCGCGCTCCCAGTCATCCTGCAGTATTTGTATAGCCCAATCCTCTAGCCCTTGTTGCAAATAGCGTGCTCTGCGAGCCTGGTCTAGATTCATATCCCTGCGTATTTCAATAAGCCCCTGATCTGTCATTTGCAGAGCCAGAACGACCGCAACGGCCATAACCAGCACAACAGTTATCAGCGCAACACCGGCTTGCTTGCCCGATTTACCGTAATGAGATATCAGCAGTTTATTGCGCTTCATTCCGCACCCTCACTTCTATCAAGTCTGGGTAATGAAACTGGCAGTTCAGCAATGCGTTGCAACACACCAAAACCTTCTACATTCCAGGTCATACGTATAGCTACAGCCTTTATATCATCATTCACTGGCCACTCTGAATGCCAACTCATGCTTGCATCTGCCACCTCAAAATACACTGCGGATAAAGGTGACATAAGATCAACAGGAGCACGATTTTCAGAACTTAAAACATATGTATCAGCATACACATGCGCCATGCGATAAAGTGACTGATTTTCAAAATACCAACTAACACGCTGCTGCTGGCTTATTTTCTGCTGCAAGAAATTCTGCTGGCCTCCACGTGTAAAACTTAGCATCCGCCCATTCTTCAACAATAATGACGCTTGCTTTCGTCCCGTACCTGCACGAGACTCTCTAAAAGATAACTGCTCTACATCTCTTACCCACGCTGCAACTGCTAACTCGATACGCTGCCAATTCTCCCGCTTGTTTTGCAGTATATCTGCACTGGATGCAACCTGTCTCAACCCTGCGTAAGCGGCCATAGAGATAATGGCAAAAATAATGACGGCAATCATGAGCTCTAACAAAGAAAACCCTGACTGCCCATGCATTTTAGCCTGAGGATTTACCCCTTTGAGACAGCAAATCATCGATCAAACCCTGTGAGTTGATACACAGAAGATCCGGTAGCCTTGCTGCCTTTAAACACACTCACTTCTATTCTTTTTAGACTTGTCTGCCCTGCGGGAGTCACCAGTGCTTTCCAAAACCAGCGCTCGCCCATTTGTTCAACATAGCCGGATTGGCTAGCACCCGATAAACGCCCTGGTTGCAGCCTGATTTGAGTTAATGCATTTTCTGCAACCCAGCGTGCAACTGTATGTTGTTGCAGATAATACTGAGCATTTAATTGAGTAGATGTAACATAGAGAGCGCCCGACATAGAAAGCGCAAGAACTGCCAAAGCAAACAGCACTTCCAGCAGGCTAAAACCCGATTGCCGACTTCTAATCAATGGCCTTTTCCTCCAGCCAAAACTTTGATCACATATCCATCTGACTCAATAGATTGTCGAAAATCATTAAATTGAAAAGAAAGTTTAAACGGACGTGATGTGCCATTACTAAAACAGAGAATTTGCGGCTGCTGCTGATTTTGAGACTGTGATTGCAATGGATTTTGCTCTAAAGTGCCTCGCTTTATAGATCTATTGATAGATGCAGGTTCAGAAAGATTAATAGCCAAGCCATCAATATCTAACGAAACTGAAACACCATCAGACCATAGTCTCGGCCTCAATGTGTCTGTCTCGGGGTAGACTTCCCAAAAGTCACCATTCCAGCTAAAAAAGCTCACATTATTCTGTCCGACTAAAGCACCAATCATTTGATTTCGCATAACAGCTTCATCACATGAAAGTTTTATCAACGCATGGGTGTTCTGCAGTTCTCTTCGAAGTATACGGTCATCTCCCGCAAGACCTCCTGATAAAACCACACCTCCCACGACTACACCAATAATAACAATGACCAGTAATAACTCAAACAGAGTAAAACCCGAATTATTACGCCACTTGAGTGAACAATGCCTTTGCACAGAAATAGAAACCTAAAGGTTCCAACTTCCAATATCAGTACCGTTTCCATCGCCGCCTAGGCGCCCATCCATACCCAAAGAATAAATATCCATATCACCATGCTGGCCAGGACTGAGATATTGATATGGATTACCCCATGGGTCCATTGGCAGGCGATCCAGATAACCACCCTGACGCCAGTTTTTCGCATTAGGAGAACCACCCGGTGCTGTCACGAGAGACTCTAAACCCTGATCAGTTGACGGGTAACTAAAATTATCCAAGCGGTACATATTTAAGGCTGTTTTGAAAGCATCGATATCTTGCTTGGCACGCACTACCCGTGCGCGCTCAGTTTCGCCAAAAAGTTTTGGTGCAACAACTCCTGCTAAGACGCCTAGAATAACGACAACAATAAGAATTTCCATTAAGGTAAATCCCTTTTGCTGTGCCGTTTTTAATGTACGAGAGTAAAACAAATGAATCTCCAACCTTGCTTCTTTAATCAACTCAACGCATCATACCAGATTGTGCATTGCAAACGTTAAAAAATGAGAATACCAAGACTTTACATTGACCAGCCCTTGAGCGTAGGTCAAAACATCCGAATTCAAGGTGAAATGGCAAATTATCTCGGGCGTGCATTACGTTTAAGGCCCGACAACCTAATATGCTTTTTTAATGGCAGTGATCAGGAATATACCGCAAAAATTCTGGATATCAGCCGTAAATACGTTGAAATCATAATTGAGTCCAGCATTGATGGAGCCACACCAAGTTTATTAAACCTGCATTTATTGCAAGGCTTAAGCAAAGGTGATCGTATGGATTTTGTTATGCAAAAAGCCACAGAACTGGGAATTCATAAAATATCCCCGGTCATGACGGAATTTTGCAATGTGCGCCTTGATGCTAAGCGGTCAGAAAAAAAGCAGCAGCACTGGCAAGCCATTATTCAGGCAGCAGCAGAACAATCAGGGCGCTGTGAACTGCCTGAACTTGCAACACTTAGCGCCTTTGAGCACAGCATAGAAGACCTGATAAATAAAGAAGTTATCTATCTTCAGCCACAGGCACAGCAAAGTCTTTCCGCTTTTGTTCCCAAAACTTCCGAAGTGACATTAGTGATTGGTCCTGAGGGCGGTTTTGGAGAAAAAGATATGGAACTGCTCAGTTTTATTGGCGCACAGGAATATAGTCTGGGACCAAGGATTTTACGGACGGAAACAGCCGCTATCACAGCTATCTCAATCCTGCAGTCCTGCCATGGCGACTTGTAATGGGTGAAGATTTACGCTTTGCTGGAATTAGCCGTCTCTATGGCGACAAAGGGTTTCAAAGAATCAACACTGCTCACATTTGTGTTATTGGCATTGGTGGCGTTGGCTCATGGGCGGTAGAAGCTCTTGCCCGTTCTGGTATTTCTGAAATAACATTAATTGACTTAGATGACATTTGCGTCAGCAATACCAACCGGCAAATACATGCATTAGAAGGTCAATATGGCCGCAATAAATGTGCAGCAATGGCAGAAAGAGCAAAAGCGATCAACCCTGAGATTGTCACACACGTTATTGAAGCTTTTGTTACGCCTAGCAATGTCAGCGATTTATCCGACTGGAATTTCGACTGTGTCATAGATGCAATAGATGATTTACCGGCAAAGGCTGCACTGCTTAGCCAATTAAAAAGAGTCAAAACGAAAGTTGTCAGCGTAGGTGCGGCCGGTGGTCGCCGCGATCCTGGCAGATTATTTATAAAAGACTTATCAAAAACTCAGGTGGATAGTTTTCTGTCTTTATTGCGTAAGCGACTGCGGCGGGAATACGGTTTTCCTAAGAATACTTCCAGAAGCTTTAATATTCCCTGCGTTTACTCCGAAGAAGCTCCCTGGTTTCCATCCTGTGATGGGGAAATGACACGTACCAAACCCCAAAAAGGTACTTCTGGGCGACTAGATTGCGCACATAGTTTAGGTGCAATAACCACTGTAACCGCCAACTTTGCTTTTATGGCCGTGTCAAAATGCCTGGAGATTGTTACTCGAGAGTAACACCCGACTTCCACCAAAAAACACTCACCTCATGACTATAACAACCAAAGGCATATTTATTTTTAATAACCTTTGATTCGCGGTACGTACCCTGATGAAAAAACATAAAAAAAATTTATCTCGCAGAGGCGTAAAGTCGCTGAGTAAAGAACACGTATAGCTTGGGCGGTTAGTGTAAGAAACGTTCTACACATCTAAAAATAATTTTTTCATTAGATTATTTTTAACAATCCGTGAATTTAAAGCTTTAGTATATTTTGGACCTATGATTCACTCTAACTACAAGCACAACCAAAACTTCATCTTGTATCTCAGATAATATACGATAGCTACCGACTCGATACCGCCACAACTCCTTCAGTTTCCCTTTAAATGCCTTGTCTTTAGATCGAGGGTCACAATGTTCTAGCTCAGAAAGAAACTTATAAATTCTATTTGCGCTATCTTTCCCTAGGCTATTAATCTCTTTGATAGCTTTTTTATCTATTACTACTTTCATCTAACTGTTCTTTAGCTTGTTGTAATGTATAGATTTCGCTCTTTCCCATAGCAATATCTTCAAGCCTTGACTCGGCTAAATATATATCTTCTGCATCATTTATATATTTTTCCAAGGCCTCTTTTACATAGTAAGTCTTTGTCCTACCTGTCTCCTTAGCTAAGTTATTAAGACGATCTTCCAGCTCAGAACCTACTCTTACATTTAACATAATTATTTTTCAAATTTTCATATGCGAATACCTATATTATAATATAGATAATACTTGTATTACAAGAAATACAACCCTAAAGAACTTTTGTTCAAGAAGCATTCAAATTAGTACATTATGGAGACTCTGAGATACAGAGAAAGGCAAGCAAAACAAATAAGCACAAAATTACATGGCTTTAACGGTAAAATCTCTTTAGCCTTTTCTTTTCTTTTTCTTTTTTTGCTTTTGCGCCTCTGCGAGAAATATATCTCTCTAGTTTCAATCATGTCTTTGGCTCATAAAACCATAACAAAGTTTTCCAGTTTGGTTTAATATAATGAGAACCAGCACAGGAAATGAACCATGAATAAAACCTCAAATATTCTCGTAATTTGTCTTTTGTCACCGCTTTTTTATTTCATCACATCCGGTAACGTTTATGCAGCAGATGCATCACCTGAATCACGGCCACGTGCTCGTGATATTGGTCTTGTGGTTGGAACCATGAGAACAGGCGAACATAATGCCATTACCGATGTTAAGGGTGTTCGAGTCGGCCATTCTACGGTTATTGAAGAACCTAACATCCATACCGGAGTCACTGCAATTTATCCTGCTCCCGGAAATTTATATAAAAACCCTGTGCCGGCCTGGGTTCATGCAGGTAATGGATACGGAAAATCTGTTGGGCTAAGCCAGTTACTAGAGTTTGGTGAAATTGAAACACCCATTTTACTGACCTGCACCTTATGCGTATGGGATGCTGCGGATGCTATGGTTGACTACCTATTAGAACAGCCAGGAGAATATGAGCACACCATCAACCCTATTGTTGGTGAGACCAACGACAGCCGTGTTAATGATATGTGGGCTAACTCAGTTAAAGCAGAACATGTTCGCGAAGCATTAGACTCTGCAAAAAGTGGCCCTGTTGCAGAAGGCAGTGTGGGCGCTGGGACAGGCACTCAGACCTACCATTGGAAAGGTGGAATCGGTACAAGCTCACGCGTTTTACCGGATTCTCTGGGTGGTTATACTGTGGGAGTGCTGGTGCAAAGTAATTTACTAGCCGGAGCAACACTTACCATGAACGGAGCTCCTGTAGGCCGTGAACTTGGTAAATATGCGTATAAACAGGAATTAGAACAAGACCGAAAAGATAATCGCCCGGTTCGTGGTGGATCTATCATGATTGTTGTTGCAACTGACGCACCGCTTGACTCACGCAACCTCAACCGTATTGCAACACGTGCCATGATGGGTCTAGCAAAAACAGGCTCTGTTGCAGAAAATGATTCTGGTGATTATGTTATTGCATTTTCCACATCAGACCTTGTCAGAAAAGCCCGAGTAAGCGATAAACCTTGGCCTACAAAATCCCTTTTAAGCTCTGCCATGTCGCCCTTATTTACTGCAACTGTAGAAGCAACAGAAGAAGCTATTTATAACGCATTACTCAAAGCAACAACTGTCTCAGGCCGTGGAAACACAATAGAAGCTCTTCCACTCAAGCCTACCATTGAAATTTTAAAGAAATACCGTGTATTAGATTGGGATAAAACTTTACCGCCAGGAAAGCACTAACGTTCGTATCCATAAACAGCCGTCTTGTCTGTTTATGGAACATCCTTGCACCAATTTAGTTACCGCCTTTATGAACGATAACTAATTCTGCTTCTGACATGGTTAATCCTCATTTGTGATTAACCATATTTTAAACAGAAACATAGAATTGAAAGAGCTTTATACAAGGAAAAAATAGATGAATAAGCGCATTTCAGCTCAGCAAATTAGTACTTCAAGCCTCTTTTTAATACCGAATGGGAGTGATAAACGGGGAGTTTGAAAATGAATCACACATCTATATTTTGGTGCGTAGTACGCACCCTACGCCAAAAAAGATCTTTTCTTTACGCCTTCGCACGAATAAAAACTGGCAAATAAAACAAACCCTTGACCTTAGAGTAAGCTCGAAGGTTTATACTCGCTATATCATAACAATGTTAGTAATAATCATGAAGATTGGTGAACTCGCAAAACAATCCGGTATATCTGCACATACTTTGCGCTTTTATGAAAAGCAAGGTCTACTCAAAGCCAGCCATCGCACACAAAGCAATTATCGTGTGTATAGCGAAACAGACTTAAATACAGCAAAGTTTATTAAACGGTGCAGAGATATTGGTTTTAGCCTGGATGAAGCAGGAGTGTTCCTATCAATACGAGCGGATAAACCGGCGCATGTTTGTGCCGATGCTAAACAGATAACCGACATTAAAATCACGGAAGTCACACAAAAGATATCCGAGCTACAAGATATGCTTATTGCACTACACAAACTAAGTGATGCCTGCTGTGGAGGTGTTGAAAGTGCTGAATTATGCAGCATTCTTGATACCCTTGAAAAAAAGCCTGAAACAGACCAAGAGGTAAAAGCCTAATGGAATTTATTCATAATTTTATACTACTCTTTACCGAGTCCGCCCCTTTCTTATTATTAGGACTATTGCTGGCAGGTATAATTCGCCAATTAATTCCAGATAAGTGGATTACTAGGACTTTAGGTAAAAATAGTTCGGTTGTCACTGCAGCACTTATTGGAACGCCTTTACCTTTATGTTCCTGCTCTGTTATCCCTACCGCTATGGGAATACGGCGCGCCGGCGCAAGCAAAGCCAGCACAGCAAGCTTTATGGTCGCCACTCCCGAGACCGGTGTTGACTCTATTGGAGTGACATTTGCACTTATGGGCCCGGTAATGGCTATAGCACGACCTATTGCAGCCATATTCTCAGCCATAGTTGCTGGCAAACTCGTGCGCTGGTGGGATGAAGAAACACCACCCCCTCAGGAACCGGCCAAAGCCAGTTGTTGTGGAGGTATGAATAAAACAAAACCCACGATCTTGGATAAAGCCCAGTCTGTCATTCAATATGGTTACGGCAAATTATTATCGGACTTTATGGGCTGGTTACTTATCGGTCTATTTTTTGCCGCCCTTATACAAACCTTTGTACCGCATACATTTTTAAGCCAGTACGGAAGTGGTATTTTCGCCATGATGCTCATAGTGCTTATCTCCATCCCTATGTATATTTGCGCGACAGCCTCTACACCTATTGCGGCGGGTCTTATGTTATCCGGAGTTTCTCCAGGAGCGGCGCTTGTCTTTATGCTCACCGGGCCCGCAACCAACATTGCAACACTGATGGTTGTTAAAAATGAACTGGGAATACGTTCACTAGCAGCTTATCTTACAGGCGTCATTGCTAGTGCTATTATCATGGGATTATTATTTGATGCATTATTAGAACACTTTGACATCACACTAGAAATCAACCAGGGTCATCATAGTGATATGACATCTGCTCTTTATACGGCTTCAGCTATTATTCTTGCCGCTTTGATTGTCTGGCAATATATAAAGAAGTTAGGTACAAAAGCATAAAACTATGAAAAGCTACCCCCATCCCAACCTTCCCCCTAGCAAAGGGGGAAGGAGCTCTTTTCTCCGTCATTCTGTACTTGATACAGAATCTATATCCTTATCAAAAAATAGTATGAGCCCAACTTTTTGACTTTAATAAGCAGTACATCTAGCCGCTCACAACATTCTAAATAATTCGCTATAAAGCAAAGATATTATGTCCTACTTTATGAACATAATGTCCCCCAAAATGGTTCTAAATTATTTATCTACTACAACTTAACTTTACAGAAAGATGATGTATTTAAGCAATCAAAAGATAACCAGTTTGCTTCTTCATCCCAATCCATTGGCTCACCTGTATAGAGGTTTTTAAATTCTGAACCTGCTATAGATTCAGCGATTTTTTCACTAGGAACGTCTTGCAGGGATAATTGTAGCTTAATCAATGCAATCATACCGTTTAGATCATGCAAACGTGCAATATATGCTGAATAGTCTGCCATCATACCTATCATCAACATCTTCCCTGTCGGATTATACAAATTGGAGGGTGAAATAGAAAAGCTATCGCCCATGCCGAATATACAACAATTATTTTTTAGTTCTTTTACCGCCTTCTTATGATTTTTCGGATATTGAGAAAACTCAGGTGCAGACAATCCAATGAGAAGATTTAGTGGTTTTCTTACTAAATCATAATACATATTTGATGTGGCATTTTTCTGATATAGCGTGTACATGGGTATATTGCTATTAAGTGCTAACCTCATGTTTAACCATTGCATATCGTCATCTTCTGTGGAGATCAAAGAATTAACAATACCTTTTAGTTCCGCATCAAATTCTGTATTTAAATCCATTTCATCATTGGTTAACGGTGTTAATAACGACAGTACTTTCACTTTATCATTCTGGGATAATTCATTATTCGCTATAAATTCAGACAAAAACTGAACATCATTCCATACAACCGCTGTAGCTATCATTTTATCGATCACAGATCCAGCGGAATGCAGCACCATTCTCCAAAATATTAAATCAACAGATATATTCTCTAAAAACTGAGATTTATCATCGCTTAGGTAATATTCAACTGATGTTAACTGGCCTACCCTCATAATCATCCCATACGATGGAAGAGGAGTGGTCATTCTCATATCATTTATATTGTTAAAAACAGGCATTTTTCTCATTTGTGCATAACGTTTTTGCAATAAACGAACACGTTTAGATTCAATTGGACTATTTTCTAATACCTTTTCAAAGTGCTTTAGGCATCCATAGTTTATGCGTGAAACACATCGCGCATAAGTTTCCAGCCAGTTTTTATCATTATCATTAGCACCTAAAACCTCATCATAGTCTCTTTCATTTAAACCACCGCTTCCCAAAACATCACGATTGTACCGATAACGTTCAATCAGTTGCCGACCTGACACCACAACATTCTTATCATTGGACGCACTAATC
>JQIA01001481.1_pt1 | contig 12605 bp, 12 predicted proteins | sample 811431 | NCBI WGS metagenome assembly JQIA01 (sample SAMN02998118, study PRJNA258478) | marine sediment metagenome | biome: marine; feature: seafloor; material: sediment; isolation source: oil-polluted sediment collected from 3 locations (0.5 km, 0.7 km and 0.9 km)... | place: USA: Gulf of Mexico ... | reverse complement strand
CTTTCTGGTGCAGTACTTCGGCTTGTGCGCTTTTCAAAATCGTATGTTTTTCGGTTAGGATTTTTTGCTCACTTTCTATGGCGAGGGTCGCTTTGCGGGTGAGCATGGGTATCTTAGCTTCGAGTGCCAGCAGCTCCCTCGCGTCATCCGCCAGCTGGCCTTGCAGCCGTTCAATATTGTCACGCGCCTTATTATCACGGGCTTTGGCAGGGCGTGGTGGCTGTGCGGTTTTATTTTCCGCTGGTAGCCGTTTTTCAGTTTCGCCGGTATCGTGTGCTTTGTTGGCAGGCAGATTAAGCACGGTGCCTGTGGTTTCAGCTTCAGCACGGTTTATGACTCCCGCAACAGGCCCCGTTGCTTGTTTGAGGTCATGGTTTGGAGTTTGTTGGGTCACGCGGAAAGTGATTATTGCAGCCCCTGTTAAGAATAAGAGGGTAATAAACAAAGGGTAGCGCCTTTTCTGGCGGGGTGTTTTTTTTGTACTGCTTAAACTCAAGTCATACTCCCTGTAATACTTGCCGTGTTCTTAGATACTGTATTTTCAATCGTACTTCTCTTCCCGTCACGCTGCTATAGATAAGGACGACATAACAACTGCTTTGGGTGGGGTTTAGCGATTAAGGTGATCCGCTGGCGGCGACATCGACCTTAATCGTTTCGATACGGGCAAAAAGCTGGTCTGGCCCGGCATCGGCAATGAGCCCTTTATAGGTCAGCATAAACAGCGTGCAGCCGTCACTGCCGCCTAGTGTACAGGCAACGGGTGCTCGGTCGGTGTCAATATTGACGCGGTGGCTGATGTTACCGCCTTCTTCAACGCGTATAAAATTATGCCCGGTGAAATTGGCAACCCAGATAGCGCCCTCGGCATCCATACAAATACCATCAGGTGATGCTAGCCCTTTAAGGTCTGCCCATACGCGTTGCCCGGAAAGGCTGCCGTCTTCGGCAATATCGAAGGCGCTTAGCTTTTTACCCCAGGATTCGGCAACAACCAGTGTTTTCCCATCGGGGGTGACAACGGGGCCGTTGGGTACGGCTAAACCTTGAGCGACCTCGCGAGCCGCACCGTTGGGTTTAACCAGAACAAGATTTGTGGGTTTGAACTTGTCACCCTCAAAAAAGTTAAAGCCAACATTGCCAACGTAGGCGTTCCCTTTTTTGTCGATCACCATATCGTTGATAGGGCTGTTGACCAGATGGGAAATGTCGCTGTGTTCTTGGAGTGCGTTGTTGACGAGCTTGAGCAGTTTTTGCTCATGCATCGAAACGATAATGAGCGTGCCATCGGGTAGCCAGCCCAAGCCCGAAGGGTGATCGTTAAGCGTGACAACTTTTTCGCGCTGTCCGTCTTCGCTTAATGCATAGACGGTGTTGGCATACATGGAGGATACCCAGAGCTTATTGTCACGCCAGCGAGGGCCTTCGAGAAAGGCAAACTTGTCAGCGAGTACAGTTGTTGATGTGAGCGCTTTCATTGATACACCTGCAGGATATTTCTGTTTTTAGGGGTGTAAATATTTTTAGGGGTGTAAATAATAGTAGGGGTGTAAATAATAGACACCAAATTATTTTTATAATTGACTAGGAGCTTATCACTCTGTGTGGGCCGGTTAACAGGCTTTAAAGCGGTGTTCAGGCCTACCGGTGTGTTGTGGCGATTGAGCTTGAGTGTTTGTTTCGTTAACCTTGCGCCGTATTAAAAGGCTCATCGGCTCAGCGCCACGAGGGCGACTCTTTTTAGCCGATTCTTTTTACCCAATTCTAATGAGGAGAGAAGTATGAAAGCAGCAGTATTACGTGAATTGAAGCAGGAATTGTCCATCGAAGAAGTGACAATCGCCAAACCTAAAGGGCGTGAAGTCTTAGTGCGAACCATGGCAAGCGGCGTGTGCCATAGCGATTTACACATTATCGACGGCTTATTGCCAAGCCCTATTCCGACTGTTTTAGGCCATGAGTCTGCGGGTATCGTGGAGCAAGTGGGTGAAGATGTGACAGAGTTTTCGCCCGGTGATCACGTTATCGGTTGCCCTTCAGCATTTTGCGGTAAGTGTAATTATTGCTTAGTTGGCCAGAGCTTTCTTTGTGCCGGTCAGGGCAGTTTAAACCGTGTGCGCGGAGACCAGCCACGCCTTGCTGGTGCTGACGGTAAATCAATCCGCCAGTTTGGTAATATTTCTTCTTTTGCTGAACAAATGTTAGTCCACGCGAATGGTTTGGTGAAAATTCGTGATGACATGCCGCTCGACCGTGCAGCACTCATTGGTTGTGGTGTGACGACAGGTCTCGGGGCCGCAATTAATACCGCAAAAGTGGCACCGGGTGAAACGGTTGTGGTGTTGGGCTGTGGCGGTGTTGGGCTATCGATTATTCAGGGTTGCCGTATTGCCGGTGCTAATCGCATTATTGCCGTCGATACAATGCCTTGGAAGTTGGAATTGGCACGAAAAGTAGGCGCAACAGATACGATTAATGGTGCTGAGGTGAATGCGCTGGAGGCTGTTAAAGAACTTACCTCCGGTGGTGTTGATTACGCCTTTGAAGCCATTGGCCTTAAGCAAACGGTCGAGCAAGCTTACGCCATGGTAAAACCTGCCGGTGCCTTGGTAATGGTGGGTGCTTTACCGGCAGGCGTAAATGTTGAATTTCACGCGCTTGATCTTGTGATTTCACAAAAGCGCATTCTTGGCTCGATGATGGGGTCCAATCGTTTTCGCATTGATATGCCGCGATATGTCGAGTTTTACATGAGCGGGCGCTTGAAATTAGATGAAATGATCAGCGAGCGTTTTAGTATTGATGAAATCAATATTGCGATTGAAAAGCTGCGAGGGGGGAAGCTGGCTCGCGGAGTTATTGATTTTTCGATCGGATAATTTATAAGTTTTAAAAAATAAAATATTACTCGGCTTATATCGCTCGGTTTAATATAAGTCCGGTTTAATATAAGTCCGTATGGAAAAAGGGCAAGGCATTACCAATGCTTTGCCCTTTTTTACACGTCAATTCTTTCAAAATTCGCGCCATTAATTAGCATTCACTATTTAATAACAAAAAGTTTTTCGATCACCCACCATACCGTAATGCCGAGATACCCCAGCGGACCATAGATTCGTTGTTGCGTAGCGGAAACGGATACCCTAGATAATTCGATATTACTTGTTAAGCTGTTCAACCTTCTATTAATACTATCAATTCTGGTTTGAATTCGATTTAATTCTTTCTCTACCTGCATTATTTCCTCCACCGAAGTGGCTTTTGCGAGCAGCTCACGCATTTTATCCCTTAGTGTAATAAGATTTAGTAAATCAGCCTCACTATCAGCAAACTGCTCAGTAACATCAGAACTGCGTACACCCCGTGAAACCTCCTTTCCTAAACCGGCGATCTCATCAATGGTTTCGTTGAGTTGCTTTGTCGGAATTCTAATAATTGCACGGTATTTATTATTCGCATCGAGACTACTTGAAATTACATGCCCACCTTTTGATTGTGCAATTTTTTGAACATCATCATCGAGCTTAGAAATTTCTTCAACTTCAACATTGATCGACCCCGATTTTACAAGTAAGCGCCCCTCTACGCCATTTTCGTCCATAACGCTTGAAAACTGACGAGTAGGCGGGATATGTTGTTTTGCGCTACAAGCAGAAACCATAAAAACGATGATAATCGCGAGTAATAATTGCACTTTGATTGTTTTTATCATGGGTATCCTAAATTCTATAAAAACTTGAGTTTTTGTTGTACAGCGGACGTGCGTGTTTTTGTGTCGGAGCGATGCTTGAGAAGCTTGTTAACTGCTGATACTTGATCCGCGCTCCAGCACCCAGCAACGTGCATTATTTGTAAAGCCTATATGTTCATAATATGAATTAGCAGCTGGAGCTGCAATCAATATCACCTTACATTTGGGGCCAAGTTGATGTTGAGTGAGTCTTTGTAATTCTTTGCCAATACCCGATTTTTGATAGGTTTCGTTGACGGCTAAATCAGATAAATAGCATGCATAATGAAAGTCTGTCATACAGCGTGAAATACCCACAAGATTTTCACCATCCCACGCACTTACAGTAAGATTACTGTTTGATATCATGCCTGCCATGCAGGCGCGGTCATCCACGGGGCGACGCTCACTCAAAGTAGAGCTCTTTAATAATGCAATGAATTGATCCGTGCTGATTGGCTCATTGATTTTATATACGATGCTCATTAGCGTCCTTGCGCAGTTAATGTTGGCCCTTCCCCGATTAAGATGGATACAGGGTTTATTACAGTATGTGTTTTCTATTTAGCGCATCGTCTACCGCGACTCTTCCCGTTTTTATGGTGTTATACATGTGTTCAAATACCGCCCCAACGCCATTGTCGCCATCATCCAAAAAATAAGAATGCCCTTTTGGGCTATCATATTTATTATTAAAATTATCGCAATCAATTGCATACACATTCGATTGAACTTTGTTCATATCTTCAGGCCCAGTATGCCCAAGCCTTCTTGACGCAACTTTGTTCTTCAAGTTGGATATTTTACTTGATCTTAAAGCAAGATCATCAGAGGCATAATAGACAGATACATTCCTAGATGCTTGGCTAATTAAAAGCCCTTCTTCTTCATTTTCGAGTGACTCATTAACAATGTCTGCGGCCATTAGAATGGTATTTCTGAATAGCAATGGAACGCCATTTGCCAGATCGTACTTATTCCATACGGCAAGAGTTTCTCTAAATACTCGATTACCCATGGAGTGGGCAAGTATGTTAATGCGTTTGAGGCATGGCGCATCTTCAGGAGCCTTATCTCGCCATGCCATAAAAAACTGAAGCGCACGAGAAAATGCAAAAGCACTCTTATCTGCAGATTTTTGATCATCCCAGTAGTCTTTTACAATTCCAAAGTCATTGTCACAAGGCCATATTAGGGCAACCACTTCTACTAAATCAGGCTCTTTTGAGTCAAAGTATTCTTGTAGCTTAGCAACCCTAGGAAATATATCTGGCTCCGGCAAATTCGAGAAGCCATGAATAAATAATAATATTTGCTTTGCGTTACTCTCCCTAAGCTTGGACATTAATCCATCGGATCCAATTTCTCTATATGTATCTTCACCTAACCGTTCGCAACAATAAATTGAATTTGATGGTGAGTTTTCATTTAAATCAAATTTGTATGCGCGACCTTTTTTTGTGCGAATGGAACCTTGTGGTGATCGGTTGGTTATAAACAGCATAGTGACTCTCCATGTTGCGATTGGTTTTGACCCTAATGTTTTAAATAAGGGCTGGGTTTTTGCGCCCATCCAGCGAGTATTGTAAGGAGACGCTAGCCATTAGAAGGATGGAAGGCCGCTTGCAGCGAAACTCGGTTGAGGCAGAGATGGTAGTAAAAGCAGAAAAAGAATCACGCTCCCTTATAATTCTTCATCGCTACTTTGGGTACTTTTTCGTGCAGTTTTTCGTGCAGTTATAGTATGGCCTATCGCTCATGGTGTCGATAAAGAATAATAAGAAAGTGAGGGAATACAATCAGAGAATGGTATGCATTTTAACGTAAAGGTATTTCACGCAGCCCTTGCTGTAGCCACCATAAAACCCTTTCAATAGGCAGTATGAGTGCGTCAAGGCTTGAGCTGGAGCATGCGCTGCGTCGGACTTTTTGAATACGGGGTCTATACTTGTTACTCTATAGTAACGTGCTGCTGTGGCTTTATGATTGAGCTTGTAGCGTTACTCGATAATAAGCGTACATCATGAGAGTAAACCCCGTTATTGCACATGAGAAAATCCGTGTCGCCGCGTGATGATGACTTGCAATGTACGTTTGGCAAGAGAGGCAGGAAAAGGTTTTGCGAGACTTGCTTTGTAGAGGCTCGGTGTAGCGGCAGTGTGCAAAATAGTTGCGGCATAAATGCAAAGTGTTTGTCATGTAAGGCAGGTGTAATAAATAAGGTGTTTGTGAAGTGAGCTTGTCGATGTACAGGCTTGTATACGGAAATCTGTTGAAATAATAAGAGGTTAAGTATGTCGGATCTTGAACAATTCAGGCAGGAAACGCGGGTCTGGCTTGAGGCTAATTGCCCTGCATCGCAGCGTGAACCGGTTATGGCGTTTGATGATAAATGTTGGGGCGGTACTCAGTGGCGCTTTGTTGATGAAGACCAAAAGCGCTGGCTGGATGTGATGGCTGAGCGTGGCTGGACCGCGCCCGATTGGCCTGCGGAATACGGCGGCGGCGGTTTAGGTAAGGAAGAAACAAAAATTCTGCGTGAAGAGCTGTATCGCATTGACGCTCGTCCGCCTTTATTCAGCATGGGTTTGTCGATGATAGGCCCGGCTTTATTACAGTACGGTTCTGAAGCACTCAAACGTCAGCACATACCAAATATTGTAAAGGGTAAGATTTGGTGGTGTCAGGGTTACAGTGAGCCGAGCTATGGTTCTGACTTGGCGGGTTTGCAAGCACGCTGTGAAGATAAGGGCGATCATTTTTTGGTGAATGGTCAAAAAGTGTGGACTTCGTATGCCGAGCGAGCGGACTGGATGTTTTGTTTGGTGCGTACAGACCCTGATGCGGTGAAACATGCCGGTATTAGTCTGGTGTTGTTTGATATGACGACAAAGGGTGTGAGTACGAGCCCGATTAAATTAATCTCGGGCAACTCGCCTTTTTGTGAAACCTTTCTTGATGATGTGCGTGTAGAAAAAGATCAGCTGGTCGGCACAATCAATAAGGGTTGGGCCTTGGCATCTTATCTGCTCACTCACGAACGAGAAATGATTGGCAATATGGGCCATACCACGGCCAACGAGAAAACGCTGCATCAGCATGCGATTGATGTCTCTGGTCTTGAAAACGGTCAAATAGGTGACACGGCATTGCGCACAGATATTGCGCAATGGGAAATCGATATTCTCGCGTTTGAATTAACGCAAGAGCGTATCGATGATGAGACTAAAGCGGGTACAGGCACGGGCGCAACATCGTCCATGCTCAAATATGCCGGCACTGAGCTGAATAAACGACGATTCGAGTTATTGACCGATATTCACGGGCAAGCAGGCTTGGCTTGGGAAGGTGAGGCCTTTGACGATGGCTTGTTGGCAAGCCAATGGCTCAGAACCAAAGGCAATACGATTGAGGGTGGCACCTCTGAAATTCAGCTCAATATTATTAGCAAGCGCATTCTTGGCTTGGGTCAAAAGGGGTAGAGGTCATGGCACTAGTACTCAATGAAGAGCAAACAATGCTCAAAGAATCGGCGCAAGGCTTTTTGACAGAGCATGCGCCTGTGACCCAGCTACGGCAGTTGCGGGATGAGCGCAGTGAAAACGGCTACATGAAAGAGACTTGGCAGCAGATGGTTGAGCTGGGTTGGACCGGGGTTCTGGTACCTGAAGAATACGGCGGCCTAGCATTTGGCCATGTTGGCATGGGTCAGGTAATGGAAGAAAGTGGCCGAACCTTAACCGCATCGCCGTTGTTAACGACGGCGGTTATGGGCGCTTCTGTTATTAATGCAGTGGGTTCGCAGGCTCAGAAAAACGCTCTTTTACCCGCTATTGTGGAAGGCTCGTTACTACTGGCTTTAGCACTTGATGAAGGGCCTAAGTATCGACCCTATGCCGTTGCAAGTCGCGTTGAGTCGAAGGGGGAAGGGTTTACGCTGACAGGTGAAAAACAGTTTGTCTGTGACGGGCATATTGCTGACAAGTTGATTGTGAGTGCACGTATCTCTGATCAATCAGGTGCTGACCAAGTAAGTTCCGGTCAAGAAAATAACGAAGAAGGCATTAGTTTATTTCTTGTTGATCGCACGACACCAGGTGTTGAGGTTGAACGTGTATTGCTGGCCGATAGTCGCAATAGCTCGATCATACGTTTTAACAATGTCGACCTGCCTATGAGTGCATTATTGGGTGAGCAAGGTGGCGCAGGGGCGACACTGACTTACCTGAGCGATGTTGCAAATATTCATTTGTCAGCAGAGCTGCTGGGGGTAGCGCGGGAAGTCTTCGAGCGCACAGTGCAATACATGAAAGAGCGCAGCCAGTACGGTGCGTTAATCGGGTCTTATCAAGCACTGCAACATCGTGCCGCGCATATGTTCAGTGAAATTGAATTGGCCAAGTCTGTGGTAATAAAAGCCTTGCAAGGGCTTGATGACGATGATTCAAAGCGCAGTATTTTGGCAAGTTTATGCAAAGCGAAAGTCAGTGATGTGGTGACCTTGGTGACGAATGAAGGTGTGCAGTTGCACGGCGGCATTGGTATGACCGATGAGTTGGACCTTGGTTTTTTCATGAAGCGTGCACGCGTGGCTGAACAGCAGTTTGGTGATCGGCGCTATCATGTGCAGCGTTTTGCTGCATTGCATGGCTATTAATTAGAAAATTAAATGCCCTTATATGCCATAAAATACGAATACATTACATAAAACACGAATACCTTCGATATTCCATGAGGATGCTTTAAATGACCATTAAAATTAATACCAGTGACTTGCAATCGCATATTGGCGAAGACTGCGGCACATCAGATTGGTTTCAAATTACTCAGCAACAGGTGAATGATTTTGCTGACGTGACATTGGATCATCAGTTTATTCATGTTGATCCTGAAAAAGCGGCAAAGAGTCCTTTTGGAACGACGATTGCGCACGGCTTTCTCACTTTATCAATGTTGGCGTATTTCCTGCAAAAGGGCGTGGGCGTTAATGTGCCAAACCGCACCATGGGCGTTAATTACGGCTTCGATAAAGTCCGGTTTTTACTGCCGGTAAAAGTGGGCAGTAAAGTACGTGCTAATGCGGTATTGATTGAAGCAACTGAGAAAAAGCCCGGGCAGTTTTTGTTCAAATTGGATGTCACAATTGAAATAGAAGGCGAAGTAAAACCCGCTTTAAAAGCGGAATGGTTAAACATGGTTTTTGCGTAAAACGCAGGGCTTAGATTAAAACCATAAGCGCATTATAAATAATAAGAGGAGTATTAAAGATGACAATTCGTTTTGATGACCGTGTTGCTATTGTAACCGGTGCGGGTAACGGCTTAGGTAAATCGCATGCACTTGCATTGGCTGAGCGTGGCTGCAAAGTAGTGGTGAATGATCTGGGTGGTGCTGTTGACGGCAGTAGCGGTGGTTCTGCAACCTTGGCTGAACAGCTTGTTGCTGAGATTAAAGCCAAAGGTGGTGAAGCCATTGCCAACGGTGCCAATGTCGCCAATTACGAAGAAGTTGAAGCGATGGTTGCTCAAGCCAAAGCGAAATGGGGGCGGGTTGATATTCTGATCAATAATGCCGGTATTTTACGCGATAAAAGTTTTGCGAAAGCCGATCTTGATGATTTTCGGGCGGTTGTTGAGGTGCACTTGATGGGTTCTGTCAATTGCTCCAAAGCGGTGTGGGACACCATGCGCGAGCAAGAGTACGGTCGTATTGTTATGACCACATCTGCGAGTGGGCTTTACGGCAATTTTGGCCAAGCGAGCTACGGTGCGGCAAAAATGGCGGTTGTGGGCTTAATGAATACGCTGGTGCTTGAAGGGCATAAATACGGTATTCATATCAATGCCTTGGCACCGTCTGCTTATACGCGAATGACGGCTGATATTTTTGCCGACGACAGTGCTGAAGCGTTAATGCCTCCTGAGGCGGTAACGACGGGCTTGCTGACATTATGCGACGATGGTGCGCCAACGCGTACGATTCTTGCGGCGGGGGCGGGTGGTTATGCAACAACGCGTATTTACGAAACGGATGGAATTTTCCTGCCGGTTGCTGAGCGCACGCCCGAAAATATTCGTGCAGCTTGGGCCGAGCTGGAAAGCGAAGAAGGTCAGCGGGTTTTGACCAATGCAGGACAACAAACCCAAAAATTCTTGAAGAAAAACAAGCAGTCATAAACAGCGTGCCCTTAATTGCCTTGGGGTAATCTACACTACAGGAGTCAAGCAAAATGAGAGAAGCAGTTATTGTTTCAAGTGCCCGTACCCCGATCGGTAAAGCCTTTCGTGGAATTTTTAATGACACAGACGGCCCTACTTTAGGCGCCTTATCGATTCGTGAAGCGGTCGCTAGAGCCGGTGTTGACCCTGCCGAAATCGATGATGTGATTATGGGCTGTGCGCTTCAGCAAGGCACAACGGGGTATAACATTGGGCGCTTATCTGCATTACGTGCAGGTTTGCCGAATACCGTTAGTGGCATGAGTATTGAGCGTCAGTGTTCTTCGGGTTTGATGTCGATTGCGACCGGCGCTAAGCAAATTATGTGCGACGGTATGAGCACGGTTGTGAGTGGTGGTATCGAGCATATTAGCTTGGTGCAAAACGAGCATGCGAACAGCTACCGCACCCGTGATGAAGCCTTGGTTGCTATGCAGAAGGATATTTATATTCCCATGCTTGAAACCGCTGAAATTGTTGCCGATCGTTACAATATTAGCCGTGAAGCGCAGGATGAATACTCTTTGCAATCACAGCAACGTACGGCTGCTGCACAAAAAGCGGGTCTTTTTGATGATGAAATCGTTGAAGTGACTACGTCTATGCAAGTCATGGATAAAGCAACGAAACAAGTCTCCAGTGTTGAAAAAACACTCAAGCTTGATGAGGGCAATCGTCCGAGTACAAATGCAGAAGGCTTGGCGTCACTGGGTCCTGTGATAGAAGGCGGTAGCATCACCGCCGGTAATGCCAGTCAGTTGTCCGATGGTTCAGCTGCATGTGTGTTGATGGAAGCGAAAATGGCAGAACAGCGCGGGCTTGAGCCTTTAGGTATTTACCGTGGTTTGGCTGTTGCGGGTTGTGGGCCAGAAGAAATGGGTATTGGTCCGGTCTTCGCTATCCCTAAACTTTTGAAAGCCAATGGCCTGAAAATGGATGATATTGGTGTGTGGGAACTGAACGAAGCCTTTGCTGTGCAGGTCATCTACTGTCGTGATCAGCTGGGTATTCCCAATGAGAAGTTGAATATTAACGGTGGTGCAATTTCTATTGGACACCCTTACGGCATGAGTGGCGCACGTATGGTGGGTCACGCCTTGCGTGAAGGCAAGCGTCGTGGTGAAAAGTACGTGGTTATCACCATGTGTGTGGGCGGCGGTATGGGTGCTGCAGGTTTGTTTGAGGTTGCTTAAGGCCTCTCTTATTTAGGTTTGTTGCCCTCTAATTATTGCCCTGTAGTTGTTTTTTATAATTGAGGGATACATCAGGTCAAAATGATTACTGGCTGGAGTCCAGACTCCGGCCAGTATAGAATGCGGGTCAGGTCTACTGTTGACCTTAATATAATGAAAGGCGAGAGCCGGATTAATCGAGGAGGATAAATGGGTATTTTTTCATGGCTGATTTTGGGTGCCGTTGCAGGGTATGTTGCTAAATGGCTGATGCCAAATACGATGCCAGAAAGTGTGGTTACAACCGTTGGCATTGGTATTGCTGGCGCATTAGTGGGCCGTTTTATTGCCGGTATAGCGGCTATGGGTGCTGCAGGCGGTTTTGGTCTATGTAGTATTATTGTTGCTGTACTGGGTACTTTGTTGTTATTGACGGCGTACCGTAAATTGTCCGCGTAGATATAACGACGTTTTAAGAGATGTTGAATAAATGTTTTTATTAAAAATATTTATTGAAAAATAATATTTCTTAAGTGCGACAATAAAAACCTCGAGTTTGGCTTTAACGGCCCTCGAGGTTTTTTTATGCCTGCATTTAAGTCTAAACGGGGCGCGTATGAATAAAGCCCTTGAGTTTAATGCAATATTTAGCCCGCCATGGAAACGCCACCACTAACAGAAAGTGTTTGCCCGGTAACATAGGCGGCATGTTCTGACGCAAAATAAGCGACAGCATGGGCAATATCTTCAGGTTGCCCCATACGCCCTAGCGGTACGGATTTATTAATGCTTTTAATACCTTTTGCTGCGATAGGGTTGATTGCCGTAATTTCTGCGATTAACGGGGTGTTGGTGATGCCGGGGCAGACGCAGTTAACGGTAATTTGATTGCGGGCATATTCTCTGGCTAAGGTCTTTGAGAAGGCGATTAAGCCGCCTTTGGTGCCCGAATAAATAGCTTCTAAGGCTGAACCAATACGCCCAGCATCAGAGGCAATGTTGACAATTCTACCGCCACCGTTGGCGATTAAACCGGGAATAAATGCCCGGCATACTCTAACGGGGCCGGTATAGTTTATGGCAATAACTTTCGCTTGAAATGCTTCATCTGTTTCCAGGAAGGGCATTAAATTATCCCAGCCGGCATTATTGATGATGATTGTGGGGTCACCCACTTGCTGCTTTATTTCAGCTAGGGCGGTATCAACCGAATCGGCTGATGTGACATCCATTTCAATGGCAATACCTTGTAATTCTTCCGCTAGCGCCTTTGCGCCGTCAAAAGAGATATCGGCAACAATGACCTTGTGGCCGGTACTGGCGAGTAAGCGACAGATAGCTTCGCCAATGCCTCTGGCGCCACCGGTGACTAATGCAATAGCTTGAGTGCTCATAGTATTTCTCCGTAATTATTAAGGTTTTTATAAAAGGAAGTTTGTGTTCGTGAAGATGCGCGAATTCGCAGTATCTTGGCAATATTTTGGG
>JQIA01001480.1_pt1 | contig 12607 bp, 13 predicted proteins | sample 811431 | NCBI WGS metagenome assembly JQIA01 (sample SAMN02998118, study PRJNA258478) | marine sediment metagenome | biome: marine; feature: seafloor; material: sediment; isolation source: oil-polluted sediment collected from 3 locations (0.5 km, 0.7 km and 0.9 km)... | place: USA: Gulf of Mexico ... | reverse complement strand
TTTTTGAATTTTTAATACTGGAAACTTTCCAGGCTGGATTAAGCTGGATTACTGTATTGCGTAAACGTGAGAACTTTAGACAGGCATTTGATAATTTCGACTATAAAAAAATAGCAAACTACAAACAGGATAAAGTTGATGCATTATTGCAAGATGCAGGTATTATTAGAAACAAGTTGAAAGTAAATGCTACAATTACCAATGCTCAAGCATTTATGCAAATACAAGAAGAGTTTGGTAGCTTCAGCAAATACATCTGGGCTTTTGTTGATGGCAAACCCATAAAAAACACACTCAAAGATTACCGAAATGGGCCTGCAAATACACCATTAAGCGATACCCTTAGTAAAGACTTAAAAAAACGTGATTTTAAGTTTGTAGGGAGCACTGTGGTTTATGCACATATGCAAGCAACTGGTATGATTAATGACCATGAGGTTGGTTGCTTTAGGTATGAGGAAGTTTGAATGGGATTATAATTATTTTAAGATAGTTTAGTCAAAACAATAGTTTTATAATTCTCTCCAATTGGAATTTCATTGGCCTTAATTTCTATATCGTTTTTTGTAAAAGCCGTTACTTTTTGAGAATTAATTATATATGAGCGATGTACTCTTAAAAAACGACTATCCAATTTTTCTTCAAAAGCTGTAATACCATGTTTGATTACTAATGTTGAATTTATTAAATGTATTTTAATATAATCTTTAATACTTTCAATATAATTAACATCATCAAACAGCACTTTTATATTCTTTTTATTACTTTTTACAAAAATATGGTCCTCTTCGTTAACTTTAAAATTAGAAGGATTAATAGGCGTTTTTATTATATCCAAAAACTTTTCAATAGCTTGAAAGAAACGCTCAAAAACAATTGGTTTCAGTAAATAATCCACAGCATTCAATTCGAACCCCTCAATAGCATAATCGCGATATGCGGTTGTAAAAATCACTTTAGGCTTTATACTTAAATTTTTTAAAAAATCAGTGCCTTTTAATACTGGCATTTCAATGTCTAAAAAGAGCAAATCAATAGTTTCTTCTTGCAATATTTTATGAGCTTCTAATGCAGAGCTACAAGAAGCAATTAACTCAAATCCTTCTATTTGTGCTAAATGAGTTTCTATAAGCTCTCTTGCTAAATCTTCGTCATCGATGATTATACATTTATATGCCATTGGAATATATTTTTAAAGTTACAGAATAGTTTTTGTTATCATTATTAGTTACTAGAACATATTCTTTTCCGTATAAAATATCTAACTGTTTTTTTATGTTTTTTAGGCCTATAGCCTCATTCTTCCTCAACGACTCAGACTTTACATGATTTGGCTTAGTGTTTTCAATATTGAAATAAATTTCATTTCCACGAGTTTCTAGAGTTATACTAATCTTTGCCGTATTTATTTCTTGACTTACACCATGTTTAAACGCATTTTCTAAAAATGTGAGTAATAATAAAGGTGCTATTTTAACATCACTACTAACGTTATGCTTAAAATCAATATTAACCCGTTTTCCGTAGCGTACTTTTTCTAACCCAATATAATTTTTTAATAATTTAACTTCATTAGTTAGTGGAACTACATCACTTTTGCATTGATATAAAATGTAATCTAATATTTCCGAAAGTTTGGCAATAACTTCTGGTGTTTTATCAGATTTTTTCAAGGCAAGCGTATATAAATTGTTCAAGGTGTTGAACAGAAAATGAGGGTTTAATTGGTTTTTTAGAACGTTTAACTCAGCCGTTCTTTGCTTTTCCAATAAACTGGAAATCTCTTTTTGTTTTTTGTAATATTCAAATAATATTAAAACTACAATTGGGAATATAAAACCTGCAATATTTCCAAAAAATGCAAAAAAATCTAAGGCACGCTCTTTAAATACTAAAGGGGGTCTTATACTATATACAATTGGATATTTAGGCAATAAATAAAAACATCGCGAAGCTACAAAGGCAAGATAAACCAAGTAAAGAAGCACAACATTACTAAAAACAAACAATACTTTATATTTCTTGTTTAGAACGTACGGGATTAATATTTCTAGAAAAGCATAAGCAAACAGAACTTGCAAAATTGTTTTTATAATAACTCTTTCTAACAAGAACATTTTATTGTCCTCATATGGCCATGAAGCACTCATATAGTAAACCATCAAGACAATCCAAAACAGTAAATGCCATAGCTTTTTACTTTTAGAGATATGAAGTATTTTCTTTTCCTGAAACATAGACAATTAAGAAGCTCTTGTTAGTGCTATAAACGTACTATTTTAAAGCATATCATTTTCTAAATATAGACATATCTGTAAAACATGAAGACAGATAGGTTATTTAAACCAATAAACCTTCAATTTTCGAAGAACCAACTTTTTGTTTGCAGTTACCCACTGTTAGTCTACTTTTTAAATGTTTAACACAAATGAACAATATTTTAGCCTTCTTAAATTATACTAAACTATATTTTCATGAAACATTTAAAGATAGCGATTACATTGTTTATGTTATTATCCTATTCAATAGGGAATTCTCAAAACTCTAAGGCAGAATACTCAAATTTAATTAGAGATGGTTGGGCATCTTGGATGAATAAAAATTCAAAAAAATCTGTTGCACTTTATGAGAAGGCTTTTAAATTAAGAAATGATGTGCCGTTAAGTGATCGCTACAACTTATCTTGCATTTATGCCTTAACAGGAGACAAAAATGCTGCATTTAAACACTTATTTATAGTTGCTAATGATTTAAAATGGGATGACTATAACCATCTTACAAATGATTCTGATTTAATAAGCTTGCATAAAGATAAAAGGTGGACAGAATTAAAAAAACTAGTCAAACAAAATAAAGAAAAAGCAGAGGTTGGTTTTGACAAAGAGCTTGTATCAGTATTGGATGCTATTTATTTTGACGATCAAAGTACTCGAAATAACATTCGTTCTATGGAAGAGAAGCATGGTAGAGGCTCTGAAGAAATGGATGCGTTTTGGCAGACTATACTCAAAAAAGATTCTATTAATTTAATTAAAGTCGGCAAAATACTTGAAGAAAGAGGGTGGCCAAGTAAAGACATAATTGGTAAAAGAGGAACATCTACTTTGTTTTTAGTAATACAGCACGCTAATCAAGACACTCATGAGAAATATTTACCTATGATACAGAAAGCTGTAGCAGATAATAATTTACCTAAAAATCAATATGCCATGTTTTATGATCGCTTGGTTTTAACTCGTGGAGAATTGCAAGTTTACGGCACACAATTAGCTATGGACAACAAGAGTAAAAGCCCTTATGTTTTACCACTGATAGACCCTGTTAATGTTGATAAAAGAAGAATAGAAATGGGACTTAATACCATGCAAAAAAATCTTAATAGATGGAGTCTCACTTGGGATGTAGAAGTATATATAAAAGATTTACCTCAAATTATCTTAAGAAAAAAAGAAATGGATGCTAAAAACGAATAACTCATTATTTGTTAGCCCAATAATCTTATTACACTTATTACTCTAAGTATCCAGCTAATTTTAAGATTTCATCGGGACCAAGATTACTTAAATCTATAATACCTTTTCCTGTACTTGTCATTACTTTTCTAATTATAAAACTTCCTGCTCTATAACCAACAGCGGCTCTTCCATCGGGGTGTTTAAACATCCATGTAGAATAATTGGCATTCTTTGGAAGTTGCATGAGTTCCTTTGCCCATTCATCAGCATCATTGGGGGGAATATTCCCCTCAAGAACAACTCCTGTGTATATTTCTGAAAACACAACCGCCATCCCTTCGTTTACAGCCGCTATTGAAATTCCTCGACCAAATTTATTATCCTGAATTGCCCACCCTCTATACAGATGATGAAATTCGTGAAATATCAATGCTGCAAGAGCGGTTTCAATTGCTTTCTTGACGCCTCCAGGGTAGACCTTTGACACTTCAACAATTACGACAGAGGGATTATTACTTTCAGTTCTACCATTAACGCCTCCAAGTTGATTTACATTTTCATCTGTAATTGAAACAATTACTTTTACATTTTCTGGGAATCCTGATAAAAGAGAACGCACTTGATTGTCTGCCTGAACAATAATGCTATCTATTAAATGTTTCTCTTCAATCGAAAATTTATCTTGAGCCTCTTTAAAAACTATATTCAATCCTGAATTATCCTTGGATTGTGCATTAATAAATGCTTGCACGCCAATAACAAATACTAGCAACAATACTTTTGAGTTCATCGTGTTTATTTTAAATTATGATTTACTCATGTAAGGACTAGCCAGATTTCAATTGGTTACATTTTTTTGTTTTATTTATTTTATTGTGAATTCAACTTACAAGTATTCTAAAAAAACACTTCTAGGCATCTCCTCTGCACCCAAGCTCTCAAAATGATTAGTATACAATTGACAATCTATAAGTTTATAATTGGTGTTTTGTACAAACGATATAAATCCCACTTTACTGGCGTTACTTTCTTTAGTAAACATACTTTCACCACAAAACACATCGTTACCTAAATCGATACCATAAAATCCAGCAATCAATGTTTTGTTTTTCCATACCTCAACAGATTTAGCATAGCCCAATTCATATAACTCAATATAAGCTTCTATCATTGGGTTTGTAATCCAAGTTCCCGATTGTCCGCTGCGCTTAATTTTAGAACATTGCTGAATAACCTCTGCAAAGACCTTATTAACTGTAACCGTATAATCACAACTTTTAAGCACCTGCTTCATGCTTTTTGATACTTTCAATTTATCTGGAAACAACACGAATCTTGGATCTGGAGACCACCATAAAATAGGTTCACCAACTTCATACCAAGGAAATATGCCTTGTTGATAGGCAAGAATCAAACGCTCGGTTGATAAGTCGCCTCCTATAGCCAGCAAACCTTCTTTATTGGCTTGAGAAACTTTTGGGAATTCTACGGCTTCGGTTAAATAATGCATTGCTTGAAAAGTAACACAATTTTTGTCAAGAAAAAACCTCAATATTAATTAACATTGAGGTTTAATGAATAAGATTCCTGCCTTCGCAGGAATTATAATTTAGAATGGTAAATCGTCATGATCACCTTCGTTTAATTTATCTGCTGGTTCAAAAGCTTCAGCTGGTGGCACTGGTGGTACATTTCCGCTAGATGCATCTTGTTGAGCATTCTCAATACGCCATCCTTGAATAGAGTTAAAATATTTAGTTTCACCTTGTGGATTCACCCATTCTCTACCTCTTAAATTGATGCTTATTTTTACTTGTTGTCCGACTTGGTAACTATTTAATAAATCTGTTTTATCTTGAACAAATTCAATCATAATATGTTGAGGGTATTGCTCCTCAGTAGTCAAAACTATTTCTCTTTTTCTAAACCCATTTGATCCAAACGTTAGAGTTTCTCCAATCATTTTTACTTTTCCTTGTACTTCCATCAATTCTTATTTATTTCTGTGTTCTTAATATTTATATTATAATCTTAACTTAATAGTACTTTCCAGGCGCTATCCACATCTCCAAAACTTAAATAATTCTGCGCTAATTTATGCTTATCTCTATGTGTTGCGTCTTTAATATTTGGGTATCTTTCACTAATATCATTCACAAAATTCTCTATAGCCTTAGTGGTTGGTATGGCTTCTACGTTACCTAACGTTCCTAAATCATTCCCTGTTAATATCATGCTATTTCTAACATGACTTGGCATGGCATCAACACCTATTCCTAACGTAGAAATTGGTTTTGGAATCTCAAAAAACCCAACTTTCGCTCTACTATAATAACTACCTCCTGCTCTCGCTACCAAATCCAATTGCTCTTGAATTATAGTTCCATCTTCACTTAAAACCTCTTTGGCTATATGTAGCTTTACAACTTCGCAAATCACCAAATTCCCTGCACCACCTTCAGTTCCTAATTTAATAATGTCGTTGACCTTGCACTCAAACTGGACTGGAGACTCTGCTACTCTAAAAGGCTTTACAATATCCGATTTCAACATGGTTAAACCGGCCTTATCAAACTCGTTAACCCCTTCTGGATATTCAGTGCTACTTAATGATGCTTGTTGAACAAGATCATAGTTAACCACATTTATTACAACTTCTTTTATATTTTCAGCGTTTTCTAAAGTGTGTTTGGTGGTGTTATTCCGTACACGCCTTGCTGGCGAAAATATCATGATTGGCGGATTAGCACTAAACACATTAAAAAAACTGAAAGGTGACAAGTTTGGATTCCCGTCAACATCAATTGTGCTTGCAAAAGCGATTGGTCGTGGTGCAACAGCACTCAACAAATAGCTATGCAATTTTCCAACTGAAAGATCTTTAGGCTCAAAAGAAGTCATTATCTGCAAATTTGAGCAAAGTTAACAATCTATGTATTAACTAAAAACCATTTTACTAACAACTCGAACAATAATATTAACATAATTGCATTTAATATGCAAAGCTTTCAGCAATTGGAATTTTAATCGTTATATTTTATTGAATTTTTCAAATTACTGATTACTTTAAGTATATTTAAAATTATAAATTAATATCTGCCTTTTTGAGTAATAGAAATTTTTTACGCTGGATAATTATAGTTGCTTCTTTCGCTATTATTTCACTTATCCTTTGGAACACTTATACCTTCTTTCAACATTTTAAAGCTGAAGAACGTGCAAAAATGGAAAACTGGTCTTCTGCTCAAGCCGAACTAGGAAAAATGATTGATCTAGATGGCAATGTTAGTGATTTACCACTGGATATTATAAGAAGTAACACGACAACCCCGATGATTATTCTTAATTATGAAGGTAATATTAACTTTAATAATATCGATGAAGAAAAAGCGAAAGACTCATTATATATACAAAAATTAATTAAAAAATTTGAAAAAGAAAATGCTCCTATTCAAACAATCCTTGAAGGAAAAGTTTTAGACACTCTATATTATGGGAACTCTCCCTTATTAAACAAATTAAAATATTATCCATTAGCATTATTATTAATTATCTTTTTATTTGGAGCTGTTGCTTATTTCTTTTACCGTAGTTCTAAAGTTGCCACGCAAAACAAATTATGGACAGGAATGGCCAAAGAAACAGCACATCAAATTGGCACACCGTTATCCTCCCTTATCGGGTGGACAGAAATTTTAAGAATGGAAAATGTCAATCCTGAACATATTGTCGAAATTGAAAAAGACATCGACCGTTTGCAAACTATTACTGAACGTTTTAGTAAAATTGGATCTGTACCAAAGCTTGAAATCGCCAACATTGTTGCTGAAACTCAGGATGCTTATCATTACTTAAAAACACGATCTTCTAAACTTATCGATTTTGAATTTGTAGCTCCTGAAGATATTATCCAAGTGCAACTTAATTCGCAACTTTATAGCTGGACCATAGAAAATTTAGTTAAAAATGCTATTGATGCCATGAAGGGAAAAGGGCAACTTAAAATTGAGATTTTACCCAATGATAAATTTGTGCATATTAGAGTCACCGATTCTGGAAAAGGCATCTCTAAACAATTATTTAAAAAAATATTTGAGCCAGGGTATACTAGTAAAAAACGTGGTTGGGGTCTAGGGCTATCGCTTGCTAAACGTATTATTGAAGACTATCATAAGGGTAAAATAAAAGTGGTTTCGTCGGAAATTGACAAAGGAACAACCATACAAATTTCTTTGAAGCAATTATAACTTTACTTTGACCTTGCTCAGCAACTAAAGTTCAGCTACATAATAGTTCTCGATACATTTCAATAAAAATTGAAATACTCGAACTGACAACCCCTTAAAGATTAACTTGAATAGCTTTTGCTATCGCTTGAAACTCTTCAGGCGCTAGAGACACTTTATTAAAAAACCGGATATCTTCCATTGTGTTCAACGGAATTAAATGCACATGCACATGAGGAACTTCTAAACCAATAACTGATACACCAACTCGCTTACAATCTATAGTTTTTTCAAGAGCAATAGCCACTTTACGAGAAAAGGTCATCAGTCGGTTATAGGTAGATTCATCGAGATCAAAAATTTTATCAACCTCTTTTTTGGGAATACAAAGTGTATGTCCTCTTACATTAGGGTTAACATCTAAAAAAGCTAAAAACTCATCGGTTTCAGAGACTTTATAACAAGGGATTTCCCCATTAACTATTTTGGTAAAAATTGAAGACATGTTTGACAACGGATTAATCTATATGTAAAGATATAAAAAAGATTTCTGCGCTAACGGAAATCTTTTTTATATGAGTTTTTCACACTTCGACAAGCTCAGTGTACGCTAGTTATGAATTTAATTAGGATGAGGCTCCTACCTTCACAGGAATTCAGCTATCTTGAAATCTCAATGATATCAAATTTCATAACACCATTGGGTACTTTTATTTCTGCAACGTCACCTACCACTTTACCCAGTAAACCTTTTCCAATTGGTGAATTTACAGAGATTTTTCCCGAGGCCAAATCGGCCTCGCCATCTGCCACCAAAGTATAATTCATTTCCATACCATTGGTTTGGTTTTTTATTTTAACCTTAGACAACACTAAAATCTTAGAGGTATCCATTTGAGATTCGTCAATGACTCTCGCTCCCGCAAGTTGATCTTCCAATTTAGATATTCGCATTTCCAACATTCCTTGAGCTTCTTTTGCAGCATCGTATTCTGCGTTCTCACTCAAATCACCTTTATCTCTAGCTTCAGCAATGGCCTTAGACGCTTTTACACGCTCTATATCTTTCAGTTGTTTTAACTCCCCTCTTAATTTTTTAAGTCCTTCAGCAGTATAATAAGATACGTTACTCATAATTTATTCGTTTGTAATTAATAGTGCATCAATCCGTAAAATATTTTGAATTTTCAAGCTATTGAGAAGGGACTAATGCAAAAAATCTCGTTTTCACGAGATGCATAGCAAATATACAAAATAAATAACGCACTTTGCTTTTTGTTGTACATTGCGATCGAAAATAATGACTATGAACAAGACTTTTTTGAGCCTCCTGTTTGGTATAATATTACTGTCTTGCAGTAAAAGCAACATTAACGATAGCAGTTGTAAATTTTTGTTAAATATTGGGGTTAATACAACTATAAATATGAATCTACCGCAATACAGTACACTGCAATTTACAAGCAATTCTGTTTATGTACCAAATGCCGGAAATGGCGGAATTATTGTAATAAACTCTGGAAGTGGTTTTCTTGCTTGGGATGCCAGCGACCCAAATCACACACCATCTAGCTGTTCAACCCTAACCGTTAATGGTTTTACTGCCACATGTAATTGTGACGACGAAAACGCTTATAGCTTAGCTGACGGTCAACCCATGAACAACTCAAGTTTACGATGTGGTTTAAAAAATTATCGTGTAGAGCAAAACGGAAGCTCACTTTTAATTTTTAATTAAAAGCCCCAATATTGACATATTGAGGCATTAATTTAATATTTGATCATTATTTAAAACTTTAGAGTCGCTCCAATTAAAAAGTTGGTTGTTGCTTGTGGATAATAACCTTGTACTTCAAAGGAAGCTCCAGGGGTACTCCAACTATCTAAATACGTATAACCCCTATCAACATATTCTTTATTAAAGACATTATTTATTAATGCCGAAAACACAATCGACTTAAAAACACTATTGGTTTGTATCTCATAAACAATATTAAAATCACTAGTAAAATAACTGTCTAATTTTGATGCATCGGTATCTGTATTACTTAAATATTGCTCCCCAACATACTTAGACAGGAACGAAAGTTGTAGTCCTTTTGTTGGCTGATATACAAAAGCATTCCCTGCAACAATACTAGGAGAAAAAGAAATAGTAGTATTTCCTAAATTTTTTGTTGCACCATCTCTAGTTAACAAAAAGTCTTTAATTTTGTTTTCACTTAATGCTAGATTCGGACGAATACTGAAAGTTTCAGAAATTAAAACATCTGCATCAATCTCTAATCCTAATCGATAACTGTCGCCCATATTGGCTCGTAAATAGTCGCCTACATTATCCAAATTACCCGTTAATACCAGTTGATCTTTATAAGACATATAATAAAGATTAGAACTTAATTTAACTTTATCATTATTAAATCTCCAACCCAATTCAAAATCATTTAACTTTTCAGGTTCAACACCTATATTGCTTTCAAAATCGTTTCTATTTGGCTCTTTATTGGCTACGCCATATGAAAAGTAAATGTTACTATTAGGATTTACTTTATAGGTAACTCCAAGCTTAGGGTTGAAAAAGCTAAAATTTTCATTTACTGCTATTACTATTCTATCAGATGTTAGTCCATTGGTTTTATAATTTACAAATCTCCCTTGTAAATCAAAATATGCGCTTAACTTATTATTAATTTTATATGTTGCTTTAGAAAAAACACTAAAATCATGTTTCTTTGCATCACTAAAATAGTAACGATCTCTAATATTGCTGCTAGGCGCAAATTCTTTTGTCCAGATTACCTCGCCAAAATGGTCTCCAGTGTAATTACTATAAGATACTCCAGAAATTACATTTAGTCTATCATTTTTAAAATTTACGTTTGCGTTAGCAACATAAAATTTGTTGTCCAGCCAACGACGTACAATTAAATCAGTGGCTGGATTCCCAAACCAATCTAATCCTGTTGCAACCACAATATTATTGTATTTAGAAACTGCGCTAACTTCTTTAAATTGTTCGAAAAACCCTTGTCCTTTTGTATAATTTAAACCAATATTGATCGACCAATTATTGTCTAATTTTTCGTTCCAATGTAATTGATAATGATTTTGCTGGTAATCGTCAACCTCATCTTCATAAGTATATGGATTTTGCCTTCTATCTTCTTCTAACTGTGTTGCATCTAAACCATACCAAGCTTGATAGGTTCTTTCTTCACCACCAAAAGTTAATGCTTTAATTAAGGTATTATCATCTATATAAGACGCCTGTAAAAAATATGATTTTAAATCTGTAGATGCTCTGTCTACATAACCATCTGAAGATATTTTAGAAAAACGCCCTGCAATCTCAATATGATCATCAATCATTCCTGTGCTAAACTTAACCGTATGCTTTCTTGTATTGAACGACCCAAAAGTATTAGATATTTCTCCATATGCGTCATCTGAAATAGCATCAGTTAAAATATTTAAACTAGCACCAAAAGCACCTGAACCATTTGTTGATGTACCAACACCACGTTGCAATTGCAAACTTTCTACAGAAGAAGCGAAATCACCTAAATTTACCCAAAAAGTGCCTTGGCTTTCTGCATCATTATAAGGAATCCCATTTATGGTTACATTGACGCGTTCTGAGTTAGAACCACGTACATTTATATAGGTATAACCAATACCTGCTCCAGCGTCTGAAGACGTCACAACTGATGGTAAATAATTTAAAAGAATTGGAAGATCCTGCCCCAAATTACGCTTTTCCAATTGTTTTTTTGTCACATTTGAATGTGTAATTGGTGACGTGGCATTTACACGTACTGCTTTTACTAGAACTTCGTCTAGTTTTTCGGTTTTTGTTGAATCTTTTTCGGTTTGATTTTGTTGTGCACTTGCACTGACCGACAACACTAACAATGCTAAAAAAAGAAATAAATTTTTCATTACGATTACATTTAAAATCGAATAAAAAGAGGTAATTATTCTTTATTGTTATTAATTAATTTTTTGAATCGATATCGAAAGATTGCCATGTCGTTTAAAAAACTCCTCGCACTAACGATAATAATTCAAATTCCTTAGCAGCATTACCTGCTCAGGTTCAATGGGTATGATCTCAGCCGTTATTGGCACCCCTTTTTTGAGAACGCTGCAAAGATAGTTATCAATTAATAACTCACAATTAATAATCAATAATTATTTCAATCTAAATCCGGTTTTTTTCTATTTTCCTTTTTAGCAGATTGCTTTTTCTTAGTATTCAATCGTTTTTTAATTACAGCTCTAGGTGTTTTAGTAGGCCTCCTTTTTTTAGGAACAATTAACCCTTTATCAACAAGTTGCATAAATCGTTTTATTACGAGTTCCTTGTTTTTGTGCTGGCTTCTGCTTTCATCACATTGTAGAATTAGTACATACTCTTTTGTTAATCTAGTTTTTAAAGACTTTAATAGTAGCTCTTTTTGATTATCATTTAAATATTGCGAAGTTGAAATACTAAATTGTAATTCAACTTTAGAAGACACCTTATTTACATGTTGACCGCCGCTGCCAGAGCTCCGAATAGCTTTAAAGGTTAATTCTGATATCAATTTAGAAACGTCCAAGGCTACAAAATTTGGTGTGGTGCTTTTAGTAAATCATTCACTGTCTTAACTGGGTTAAATGTTGTTAGTGGCACCTCCACAAAAATGGTATTCCAATATGCCATAGATCCATTCCATAATCCAGGACGCTCAAGAGCTTTTAAGTATTTCCCTGTTTTAGTTTTCATGGTAATAAAGGCTGTATTATAATCGACAAATTTGATGAGATCAAAAGCTATTCCTTTATAATCCTTAACACCACAAACTAGGTCAACAGGATTAAAATGCGTAGCCTGCTTTATTATTTCCTTTTGCTGCTTGTTATTTTTATCTATTTGCGCAGACT
>JQIA01001479.1_pt1 | contig 12608 bp, 15 predicted proteins | sample 811431 | NCBI WGS metagenome assembly JQIA01 (sample SAMN02998118, study PRJNA258478) | marine sediment metagenome | biome: marine; feature: seafloor; material: sediment; isolation source: oil-polluted sediment collected from 3 locations (0.5 km, 0.7 km and 0.9 km)... | place: USA: Gulf of Mexico ... | reverse complement strand
GAATCCAAAGCTTTAGCTTTGTATTATTTATATTAAAATTAAACACTTCCAAACCTGAAGGTTTGGACTCCAAATCTTAACTTAATGGCATTGAGGCAGAGCCTTGGCACTAGGATAAATATTCGGCACTCAGTACCAAGCATCAACCACCAGTCTTAATCTGCACCAATTCCTTCAACAATCCATCCAAACCACCATAAACAGAAATATTATCAACTTTTTCAGTTATTTTCTCCAAAGTTTCTAACTCTTTTAAACGTAAAGCTGTAGGATTATTTTCCATAACCTTAGCCGTATTTAACAACGAACGAGTTGCCGCAGTTTCTTCTCTACGTCTGATAATATTAGCTTGAGCTAATTTTTCCGCTTCGATAATGCTGCCCAAAATAGTCTTCATTTCACCGGGTAAAATAATATCTTTCACTCCAAAGCAGTTTAATAATTCTTTTCATATACCCCACGGTAATTGAATGAATTGCAAACAGATTTTGAATTAAGGTTTAACAGTCACCTTTTCAATAATTATTGGAGTTTGTGGAACATCAGTTGGAAACGGACCACCAGAACCAGTTTCAACTTGTCTAATTTTATCCACAATTTCCATTCCTTCAGTAATTTTACCAAAAACAGCATAACCCCAACCACGAGTACTTTTACTGGTAAAATTAAGAAATTGATTATCTACTACGTTGATAAAAAATTGAGCAGTAGCAGAATGTGGATCATTAGTACGAGCCATTGCTACAGTGCCACGTGTATTTTTTAGACCATTGTCTGCTTCATTAGGAATTGGATCATGAGCTTTTTTCTGTTCATAATTTTTATTGAATCCACCACCTTGAATCATAAAATTCTTAATTACTCGATGAAAAACTGTACCATTATAAAAACCTTCTTCAACATAATGTAAAAAATTATCAACACTCTTAGGTGCTTTTGCAGAATTTAGTTCAATAACAATATTTCCAAGATTAGTCTGCATAATCACTGATTTAGCTGTTGTTACAGCTTTATCTGCAACCTCATGTTTATGGCCTTCATTACAGTATCCAGAAAAAGATAATAATAACAATAATACACTAGCAAAATACTTCATTAAAAAATACTCCTACGTTATAATAAAATAATAAATCTATTGAAACTATCCATTTAAAGCATTAAGGTCTTCGACATTAATAGAACCTTTATTGCGAAATAATACTATTAAAATTGCCAAGCCAATTGCCGATTCGGCAGCTGCAACTGTTAATATAAAAAATACAAATACTTGTCCAGCAATGTCAGCGTTGAAGTAAGAAAAAGCAATAAAATTCAAATTAACTGATAACAACATTAATTCAATACACATTAATATTATAATCAAATTCTTACGATTAAGAAAAATTCCAGCTATACTGATACAAAACAAAATAGCACCTAAAATAAGAAAATCAGCTAATTCTGGCATATATTAGTCCTTTGGTTCAGATGGCATGTTGACAATTTTGACGTAATCTTCACGATTTACGCTAACTTGTTGGTCTGGTTTTTGATATTTAGCTCGATTATGAGGACGCATGGTTAAAGCAATAGCAGCAATCATAGCAACTAATAATAGTGCAGCAGCCATCTCAAATGGATAAACATAATCAGTATACATTACCATTCCTAATGCCACAGTATTAGCGATTCCGGTTGCTTCTGGTGGTGGAATACTTTGCCAAGTTCCAACTACAAATACCATTTCTAATAAAATTAAAGCACCAACTGCTCCAGCCACTGGTAAATTATGGACAAATCCTTCTCGTAACTTAGAAAAATTAATTTCCAGCATCATCACCACAAATAGGAATAATACCATAACTGCACCAACATAAACTAATACTAACGCAATCGCCAGAAATTCAGCTTGCAATAATAGCCAAATTGCTGCTGAAGAAAAAAATGCTAATACTAAAAATAAAGCTGCATGGACGGGGTTTTTAACTGTAACCACTCGTACAGCTGCAAATATCAAGATGAAAGAAAATAGGTAAAAAGTAAATTTTATCATATAGTTATTCCAAAGGAGTTAAATTTAATTTCTATTATAAAATGATAGCCTAGTATATAGTGAATTTACATAATATTTATTATGTTGAATAGTTTCCTACTCCAGATTTTACTAATTGTACTAGAGGTTTAAAAGATGGACATTTTTTTATAACTTTTTTTAGATCAAGATATTTTACCATTTTTTCGTTGTGTGTGGCATGGCTATAACGAGATTTATTTTTAGCATCACGACTTAATTTTTCTAAATATTCTTTGGGATTAGAAATAGATTCAGAGTTATGAACTGGTTTTGGTTGCCAATTTTTAAAAATATTTTACTGCTTCTATATCAGCTAAAATCCAAGCTTCTATTTTTTGAACAGGTATGAGAATACAAATAATCTGACTTATTAAATTTGTTTTTTCTACAATCCGACTAACTACTTGTTGATAACGTTTTTGTGGTTTTTCATTATCGGCATCATAACAAATAATTAAATATTTATAACCTAATTTCGCAAATAAACCTAATTGGATTTTACCTTTTTTCAACATTTCTCCACAACCAGCATATCCTTTACCTTTAACAACAATTGAATCATCATTTGCTAATTTCCGAACAAATTCTTTTAAAGTAGCAACATCAGATTTATCTTCTGCTAAAATACCATACATAAATTAATTTTCCTGTATAGTTTCAATAAAATCTGATAAAGTTCCTTCTTCATTGATAAATTGTTTGGCTATTTCTAGTTCATTTTCATCTAAGGAACGAACTTTAGTTTGAACATTTTCCATTATTACTAAACGAATTTCTTGAGGTTCTAATCGATTTAGTACTTCGGGAGAATGGCTTGCTAATATAATTTGGCTTTTATCAGAATAAGACTTTAACAATGGAATTAATTTATGTAATAAACCTATATGAATTCCATCTTCTGGTTGTTCTAATAACATTACTGAACTTTTATCATAAATAACTGAGACAATAAGACGTAATAATCTGCGAGTACCAAAGGAAAGAGCGTTATAGTCATATCCTATTGAACTGACCAGTAATGAACTAGGTTGAAAAGAAATAATATAAAATGTCTCTGATTCATTACCTGATTCAGAAAATCTAGCTGATTCAATAAAGATATTAATATTTTTTATAATATTTAATCCTTCTGGTCCAACTAAAGATTTTATTTCTTCAAATTCATCTGTTCTTTTCAATGAAAGATTTAACAACTGCATAACAACTGAATTATTATTATCAAACTGATTCTTGTTTAGCCAATCTTCATAGTCTGAATGTGTAACATATTTACCTGTTTCAGTAGGTAATTGTGTTTCATCAAGCGGATAATAACGTACAGTTTGCAAAAAACTGATGATTAAAGAAATAGCTTTTTTAATAGCAACTTCTTTAGGAAGTAATGCTGCTAATGTTGGTAAACTTGGTATATAATTTCCAACTGTTATATCAGTATCATATCCTGTAACTTTAATAGTATCTTCTTGTCTATTAAAAAGAATTTGAGATTCTTCATTAAAAGATTTTTGAACAGTTAATTTCTCACTAAAAACTGTTTCCTGATTAGGAATATTTTGTAATTCATATTGATAATATTTATTATCTAATTCTATTAACAATTTAATTGCTAGATGTTTATTGCGTGATATTTTAATTGATTGAGGTAAAATAATATCGTTTGCTATCCGCCAAATAGTTTTAAGAATATTAGTTTTGCCACTACCATTACGTCCCACAAGTGCTGCCATACTATCTATATTGTCAATTACAACATCTTTACAAGATAGAAAATTTTTTATTTGAATACGTCGGAACATAATTTTGTAATTAATTGATGTAATTCGTAAATTTATCAAATCCTACTAGCTATTCTCAAAAGAAAAATTATTTTCTTTATACTTTTTTACATCACTAAATATTTTTTTCATTAAAAAACAATCGTAATAGTTTGTATTATGAAATAATAAAGTCTTAATCTCTGTAACAGAATTTTGATATTGTTGTTTCATTTGAATTGCTTCATTATCAGATTTTTTTTGATTATCTATTTCTGTAAAGTGTTTTCTTTTTAAATAACTTACAATTGGATTAAGGAATATACAAACTACATCTTCATATAAATTATGGCCTCTTATAAAAAGATATGTATTTTCTGGTTTAACTCCTAATTGATAAAGATCATTTTTAAATTGGGTTATTTGTGTATCAGAAAATCCATTAAATGTTGCAATTTTATTCTTAACAAGACTATCTAATTCTAAAAGTTCTTTTTTACCTTGTGATTTAATATCAACTTTATTTAATTTTATTAAGTCTAAAAATTCTTGAGGTTTAAAACTATTGGATTGTTCTTTTATATGATGCAACAAATGTATAAATAAATCATAGATTATTAATGAATACTCTTTTAAAAAATTATTATAATCAAACAAATGGGGTTCATCTTGTAAAGTTGCTTTTATTACTACTCCATGAAGACTTTCAGCATAACATTTAAAATTTTCAATTGAATAAGTATAAGTTTGAAATATATAAGGATTACTGTTTATAAGTTTTGAATCATTTGTATGATCTTGCAGTAAATAATCATAATCACTATCTACACAAAGTATTAAAAGTTTACCTACATTATGCTTTAGTACTGCTGATTTTCCTCTTTCTAATGAGGTCCTTGAAGCTAGATGGATTTTTGTTTGCAGACTACATTTATCAAAAATATCTTTCCAAAATAGAATATCATCATAACTTTCAACAAAAACAGCTATTTGTTCTAGTTCTCCTTTGGATTTATTTAAATTATTCTTTGCTTTAAAAAAATCAGAATTTATTTTATCTTTTAAGCGACTCATTTTACCGCTTTTTTATAATGATTTCTGGAATTTCAAATATTTTATCCATCCAACCATCCACCACAACTGAAGGAGCATGGGTTGCTATAATAATTTGAGCATTACTATTTAATTTTCTAATATTTCCTATTAATTTTTCTTGCCAATCAGTATGTAATGAAACTTCAGGCTCATCCATAAAAAATATAAAGTTTTTATCTTCCTGTATTAAAGCTGTAAGTAAAATTATTATTAACTGTTTTTCTCCAGAAGATAACATGTAAGGAGTTAAAACTTGTTCTCCTAATTTGAATACAAGTTCATTTTCATTTCTATTAATTTTTTTATCAGTAGGCTCAAATAAAGAATCAATTGTGTCTAAAAACAGGTCTTTTTTAAAATCAACTTCAGGTTCAGTTAATTTTTGGTTTAATGATAATAATTTCATTGCTTGTTTACCAATATTTAATTGATATTCAAGATATTTTTTTTGAAGTAAGAATATTTGTAAATCTAATTCCGTGTTAATATTGTTATCAGTTAATTTACGTACAGATTCATTGTCTTTTAATGGTTGATCGAATGTATTTATTATACTTATACCTAGTATTTTTTGAAATTCTTCTGGTGTAATTTGTAAGTTTTCAAAGGAAACAAGACCACCATCAATAGCAAGTATTTTTTTGAAATCATTGCCTTCTCGTTGCTTTATTTCTTGAATGTATTCTTTTATAAATTTATCTTTTTTACTCTTTTCAACCAAATTTTGGACAGTATCTTTAATTTTTCTGTATATTATATATCTATTGTTATTAAATGTAATTTTTATATTATCAACTATACGAGTCCCAGTTCCAAGTTTGGCAGTAATTATATTTACAATTAAACTTAAAATAGTAGTTTTACCACTACCATTCATCCCCGCAAGAATATTAACATCTTCATTTAAATTCCATTCGATATCATATTTATTCCACAGGTTTTCAATTTCTACTTTTTTAATATATTTAATATCTTCCATTTAGTTTTTTATAATAGCTATGTTAGACTTGATGGCTTTTTTAAACCTACCAAGTCTGAATTAAAACCCTTAAAAATGATTAAAATATCATTAATATACTGTTACCAAATAGCCCACCACCAGCGTAACCAACGGCTAACCCGTCTCCTTTGTTCCATATCGTTATCTTTATAATAACGAATAGCTTTAAGGTTACCATCTTTTTCGTATTCTTTACTACTGCCATTCAAACGGCCTTTACTATCAAAATCTGAATGTACTAACCATTTTTCACCAGTACTATAAAAAATAGTTGCTGACACAGGTTCACCATTTTCAAATAACCAATCACCTTGCAGTCTACCGTTAATATAATAGCCTTTAGCACTACCTTCTTTTTTATCTGCTATATAATTTCGTTCTGCTTTCTTTTTACCATTACGGTGAAATTCTATTTCTAATCCTTCTCGTTTTCCATTAATTAAAGTACGTTGCCGAAAACGTTCACCTGTTGGATGATATTCTATTTTATACTCAATTTTTTGTCCATCTTCATATTTGAGTTCATATTCTAAATCACCATTTCGCCGAAAATTACGTTTATTAACTAATTTACCGGCTCTATATTCATGTTCTCCTTTAAGTTCTCCAGTTTCATAAAACTCTTTAGTAAGACCATGTAGTTGACCACTTCGATAACTATATTCAAACTGGATCGTACCATTGTCATAATATTTTTTTTCATCTGCTGCAAATGCAGAAGAAGCTACTAACATTATAGTTAATAGAATTACTTTAATAAATAATTGCATATATTATCCTAAAATATAACCGACCTGAAAGGTAAACCTGACAGGCCTAAGATTCAACGATATTGCGAATCAAGCAATCTATCTGCTGCTACTTGTGATTCTAGCTTATCACCAGCAGCTAATAAATCTTGCTTTGTCATCAATAAATCACCTTTTTGTTCCCCACAATATTCAAATACTCGGGTTTCAACAATAGCATCTACTGGACAAGATTCTTCACAATAACCACAAAAAATACATTTAGTTAAATCAATATCATAACGAGAAGTACGCCTAGAACCATCTGCACGTTGTTCAACTTCAATGGTAATTGCTAATGCTGGGCAAGTAGCCTCGCATAATTTACAAGCAATACAACGTTCTTCTCCATTAGGATAACGCCGTTGAGCGTGTCGACCTCGAAATCTAAATGATTGTGGAGTTTTTTCATCTGGGTATTGCACCGTAATTTTACGTTCAAACAAATATTTCCCAGTAACCCTTAATCCTTTAATTAATTCTAATAAAAATAATCGTTTAAATAAATCTGTAATCGCTTTCATTATATTTTCCTCATGCAAACCAAGGTGGTAACTTAAGTAATATCAGTAAGCCTAATACCACTATCCAAACCAAAGTTATTGGGATAAATACCTTCCAACCTAATCGCATAATTTGATCATAACGATAACGTGGGAAAGTTGCTCTAGTCCATAAGAAAAAGAATAATACAAAAGCTATTTTAGCTCCAAACCAAAATATGCCTGGTAAAAAGGAGAATAAATATCCTAAAACTGGAATACCTTCAAACGGGGATAACCAACCACCTAAGAAGAAGATAGTTACTAATGCAGCAATTAAAATCATGTTGGCGTATTCAGCGAGGAAAAATACCGCAAATAACATTCCGGAATACTCTACATGAAAACCAGCTACAATTTCTGATTCACCTTCTGCAACATCAAAAGGAGCTCGATTAGTTTCAGCTAAACCAGATATAAAGTAAACAATAAATAATGGAAACAAAGGAATCCAAAACCAATGTAAGAGACTACCTTGTTGAGCCATTACAATTTCACTGAGATTTAAGCTACCAGCTGCCATTAATACGCCAACTAATGCAAAACCCATTGCAATTTCATAGGAAATGATTTGAGCTGTAGATCGTATTGAACCTAAGAAAGCATACTTGGAGTTAGAAGCCCAACCTGATATCATAACTCCATATACTCCAATAGAAGTCATTGCTAGAACATAGAGTAAACCAGCATTAATATCGGCTAATACCAAACCATCAGCAAAAGGTATTACCGCCCAAGCTGCTAAAGCTGGTGCAAGACATAGAATTGGAGCACCTACGAATAAGAATTTATCAGAATTACTAGGAATGATAATTTCTTTAAACATCAACTTAAACGAGTCGGCTAAGGGTTGTCCAAATCCAGGTAAGTTCCTTAACCAAGGGATTATTGATAAATTAACTCTATTTGGACCAATCCGTACCTGCATATAGCCAATAATCTTACGTTCTGCAAGAGTTAAGTAGGCTACACATGCCATTATTGGCAACACGATGATTAAAATTTTAACCACTGTTATAAATAAGTAATATATTGATTCAAGCATAATTTTTTAAACTGGAAGAATAAATATTGTGTAGTTAAGTAAAATTGTCCACCAATTTTATTAAGGAAAATTCATTATAATAGAATTTAAACAATTTGTACATTATGATTGGTATTAAAATATATTTCTTTATAATTATTATTATGTTTCATTAATTAAACCTATATAGAATTTCTCGATTGAGTGAAGAAAAATCATCTATATCTAGCTTTAGGAATAGATATGAAAGGTAATGGGAAATGCTATAAATATTAGCAATATTGATCAATGATACAGCATTTGTTACTATAGATGGCTAATATTTATACTGAGAAATATAAAAATGCAAGATAACACTTTATCTGATGATAATACAGAGAAAAAAGTATTACATAAAACTAGAATTTCAACTGGTAGCCATAATTATTTTTTAGAATTAAAAGAATCTGAAAATGGAAGTAAATATCTTGTTATTGATCAAACAAGCCGTTCTGGTAATAACCAATATTCAAGTGTGAAAATGCGAATATTTGAAGACGAAATTTTAGAATTTCACCGCCAATTTAAGAAAATGGTGAAATTAATAGTAGAAGATGATTTTTAATTGGATAGGTAATTATTAAAACTGTGTGTAACTTTTTTAAGTTATTTATTTTACATAGATAATCAATAATCCAAATTTTTAAGATTGCATTATCGTATAATCAATAACTTAGCAAAATAAGTTACACATGGCGTGATATTATAAAAAGGAAATGAAAACACGATACAGACTAAAAGATATTTAATGAAATAAAGTAGTAAAGACAGTGAAAATAAGAAATAATTGGTTATTCATAGAAGCAGGGAATCCTTGGTGAGATTTATTAGAAATATTTGGAGTCCAAACCTTATAGGTTTGTAAATATTTAAATCCAATATAAATCAAAGCTGAAGCTTTGAATTCCAACAACTTTTTCTTAATTTAATGGTATTGACTTAAAAATTAGCCATTGATTAAAAAAGGAGTATGTGGAAAATTTTCAAAATACATTTTAAATACATATGCTGTTGATAAAGCCAATATTTGCAACTATTGTATTGCTATACTTTTAGACTAATTTATTATATAAAATGAAAGACTTTACTTTAAAAATACCTCAAGATTCATTTCGTAATTTGGCCATTGGTTGGCTTTTACTGGCAGTCGGTTCTTTAATAATTGGTGGGTTATTAACCATACTGATAGTACTGTCCAGAACTCCAATATTTCAAGATATTATTCCTTGGTTAGACTTTTTTCATACTGCACTAGTAGTTCATGTTGATTTGACTGTACTAGTATGGTTTTTAGCCTTTGCTGGAGTATTATGGAGCTTAATAACTAAGCGTTGTTTATTTTGTGGTTGGACTGCTCTTACATTAGCAGTGGTTGGTACTATAATTATCAGTTTGGCCCCATTTTTAGGCGATGGCCATCCTTTAATGAATAACTATATACCTGTATTACAAATGCCAATTTTCTTTGTTGGTTTGGGAATATTTGCATTAGGTTTTATTATATTAGTCTTACATAATATTGTATCTTATATCATTTCCAGTAATCCAAAAACAGCTATTGAATTCGGTTTGTTCACTGCATTAATAACAGCATTTATCGCTGTAATTGCATTTATTTGGTCTTATTTGGGTATTCCAGAAAATACTGAAATAGGTCAATATTATTATGAATTATTGTTTTGGGGCGGTGGCCATGTTCTACAATTTACTCATACTCAATTAATGTTAGTGGTATGGTTATGGTTAGCAGTGGTATCAGGAATTATATTATCCCTCAGCCCACGAGTGACTATTATCCTACTTTTTTTAGGTATGAGTCCAACTTTATTAACTCCATTAATTTATCTTGCATATGATGTTAATTCTCCAGATAACCTAGCCGCATTTACTGATTTAATGAAATATGGTGGCGGATTAGCAGCTTTGCCATTAGGATTAATTATAACTTTAGGTATTTTTAAAGCAGATAAAGCTACGCCATTACATAAGCCAGAACGTTCTGCATTAATCTTTTCTATATTATTATTTGCAGTAGGAGGAATAATTGGTTTCTTAATTCATGGTAGTAATGTGACTATTCCGGCTCATTATCATGGTTCTATTGTTGCAATAACAATTGCTTTCATGGGAATTACATATCATTTAATGCCAAAATTAGGCTTTCGAGAAATTACTAGTAAATGGGCCGCATGGCAGCCAGCTATATATGGCATGGGGCAATTAATGCATGTACTAGGATTAGCTTGGTCAGGTGGTTATGGAGTACAACGTAAAACTGCTGGTGCTGCTCAAGGATTAGAAGGAATTCAACAAATTGCTGGTATGGGATTAATGGGATTTGGTGGTATGATTTCTATTATTGGTGGCATTATATTTTTAGTTGTAGTTTTGATGGCTATGCGAAAATAAAATTATTATTTATAAGTTTAGTATTTGTGATTTCTTATGTTATAGACGATTATGCTAAACTTATATTAAGATTTAAATTAAAGATTTATACAAGATAAATAACCTATTAATATTAAACGTAGAATAAGTAAAATGAAGTTAAACCCAGCAAAATTTTGATAACATTTATAAAAATGCCAGACTTCGTTATCACTTTACTAATCCTACAAATTTTTTGTCCTGTACAAAGATTAATTTTATTAAAACCAAAGTCATATAGTCCTTTCAGATAATAAAGAGTAAGAAAATGAGCGATTCTCGCATCCCACGTCATATTGCTATCATAATGGATGGCAACGGTCGTTGGGCTAAAAAAAAATCTTTGCCACGTTTTGCCGGCCATAAAGCTGGAGTAGAAACAGTGCGGCGTGTAGTTAAATTATGTGTTAAGCATAAAATTGAAGTATTAACTTTATTTGCTTTTAGTAGCGAAAATTGGCGAAGACCACAAAAAGAAGTTAGCTTATTAATGCAATTATTAACAATTGCATTAGAAAAAGAAGTAAAAAAATTACATAAAAATAATATTAAGTTACAAATTATTGGAGCTCTTGAACCATTTCCAAAAAAACTACAGCAATTAGTTGTTAAAGCGGAAAAACTTACTGAACAAAATACTGATTTAACTGTAGTTGTTGCAGTTAATTATGGTGGGCATTGGGATATTGTTGAAGCTGCAAAAAAATTAGCTATTCAAGTTGAACAAGGTACGTTAAAAGCTCAAGATATAGATACAAAAATGTTTGAAGATAATATATGTTTAGCAGGTTTACCAATACCAGATTTATTTATTCGTACTGGTGGTGAAAAACGAGTAAGTAATTTTCTACTATGGCAATTAGCCTATGCAGAAATGTATTTCACAGATGCTTCTTGGCCAGATTTTGATAAAACAGAATTTTTAGCTGCTTTGGATTCATTTGCTACTCGTCAACGTCGATTTGGACGTACCAGTGAACAGGTTGAGAAATGCTCAGACAACGCCTAATTACCGCTGCTATTTTAATCCCCCTTATAGTTTTGATATTATTATCTACATCAACTCAAGCTCTAGCTGGAATCATAAGTATTTTTGTGTTAATAGGTGCATGGGAATGGGCGGCCTTATGTGGTTGGCAAACTAAATTAGTCCGAAGCTTTTATGTTATTTTGGTTGGATTATTATTGCTAGTGAGTTACTTGTTTTTGCAGTATGCGATTTATACTTTAATCATTGCTACTATTTGGTGGTTACTAGCATTATATTTAACTTGGCAATACCAACAAGGAAATGATTTATTACCAACTAACTCTTTAGTTAAAGCATTATTAGGCTTAGTTATTTTGATTCCACCATGGATAGCTTTATTATTATTAAGAGAAGGATATGGTGGCCAATGGGTATTGTTTTTATTTATATTGATTTGGACTGCTGATAGTGGAGCTTATTTTGCTGGAAAGCGTTGGGGAAAAACAAAGTTAGCTAATAAAGTAAGCCCTGGAAAAACTTTAGAAGGAGTTGCTGGAGCATTGTTGATGGGAACAGTTGCAGCATTTTGTTATGTGATATTGCAAGCTATACCATTAAGTTTTGTTTTATTATGTTTATTGACTATTTTGGTATCGATTTTAGGAGATTTGTTAGAAAGTATGTTCAAACGACAAATGGGCATTAAAGACAGTGGTAATATATTGCCTGGACATGGAGGAATGCTTGATAGGATTGATAGTTTAACTTCAGCTGCTCCTATCTTTGTTGGTGGACTTATATTATTACTTGCTAAATTGACATAGGGCAAAATATTCGTATGTAAATGCCATTAAGTTAAGGAAAATTGTCATTCCCGTGAAAACGGGAATCTAGAATCATACCCACTTTCGTGGGT
>JQIA01001478.1_pt1 | contig 12624 bp, 7 predicted proteins | sample 811431 | NCBI WGS metagenome assembly JQIA01 (sample SAMN02998118, study PRJNA258478) | marine sediment metagenome | biome: marine; feature: seafloor; material: sediment; isolation source: oil-polluted sediment collected from 3 locations (0.5 km, 0.7 km and 0.9 km)... | place: USA: Gulf of Mexico ... | reverse complement strand
TCATCTGTTGCTTCAGTTTCATCTGTTGCTTCAGTTTCATCTGTTGCTTCAGTTTCATCTGTTGCTTCAGTTTCTGCTTCAGTTTCTTCTTCTGGAGCTTCACCTAAAAGATCGACATCTAAAGTTTGGCCATCAACTTCTAAAGCAAAATCAGAATCATTTTCAGATTCTTGAAGTTCACTGGTTTCTCCAGTACCATCTTCATCAGCATCAAAATCTACTGGGGTGATTTTATACAACATTCCATCAACTACGATTGTAGCTGTACCATCAGCCATATAACTTGGTTCTATGCTTAAACCAAATCCAGTTAAAATAGCACTCATGAATAAGCTTCTTGGTGGCATTGCTGGATATATTTCTTGCATAGTTCCATTTGAATATACCATAACTCCAGTTCTACCAAATAGATTTACACCTACTGACATAGTAACTGGTGCTGGTACTACAAATGGACTGAACATCGCACCCATTCTACTTAATCCAGGTGGGGTAAAGTTAACCGCACCATATTTGCCTCTCTTCTTAATGCTACCTTTACCGCCTATAGCATTAGAGAACATGTTCCATCTAGGAGCAGGTCTTAAAATGGTTCGAGTCACAACAGATGTTGATACATAGAATCCGTCAACTACACTTACACCTAATGTTGCTCCTTCTGGAGTTGATGTAACATCATCTTCACCAACGGAAACAGAAGCATCTACATCACCAGCTGTTATATCTAAATTTCCAGTTTCATTTTGTTCAACAACTACATCAGTACCTAGCTCTTCTTCCAGAGTTTCATCAATTTGTTCTACTATTGGAGTTCCTTCTTCATCAGATTCAGTTAAATCAGGAATTTCTTCATCACCTAAATCAACATCATCAGAAACGTCTGGTTCTATAGTAGGCAAGTCTAATGCTTCACCATCAACTGGAAGTTCTTCTTCACCATCAACAGGAGGTTCTTCTTCACCATCAACTGGAGGTTCTTCGGAAGTATCATCATCATCATTTTCAGATTCTATTACTTCAGGTGAAGGAAGAACAGGAGGAGCAGTAGTTACGTCAAGTTCATCTTGAATTTCTAAATCAAGACCAATGATTTTATTTCGAATTAAACTTAGCTTTTTATCAGTAGGTAAATCACTATATTCTTCAGATGGAACTGCATTTAACTGATCAACACTAAAAGCACCAAAAGTACTAGTTGTCATTGCCATAAAATGCTGAATATTAATAGCTTGCATTGCGTTCATAGATAAATTCTGAACTTGCAAAATATTAAGACTAGCTACTGTGGTAACTGGCATATAACTGATGTGCATGCTAGTAAATCCACTAATTGCACTCAACTGTACACTCATTGCCATATTAGAAGTGAATGCTCTCATTGCTGTAGGAGCAAAACTTCCAATCTGTCTACGACTAAAATGTTTAATAGTCTTATGGCTTAATCTACCAACATACTCTGCATTAAAACTACCAATAATTTCTGTAGTCAGATTTGTTTCGCTTGCAGCTTCTTCAGTTAGATCAAGTTTACCATCAGCATCTTCATTCCAACCAACAGGTCTATATTGAGCACTACCAGTATTTAAGAACATGATAACAGGTGGAGTATAGACTGCCATATCTGCCATGTAACTTGCATAATCTTCTTCGCTTTCATCTTCACCACGTTCATTATCAAGATAAGAGAAGAACGATGTAGATGTAACAAAATAGCTCAAATATATTTTTGGTGGTTTCAGTTTAACACTTAAAGTTCCATCACGATTTTGCTTAACTTTAACCTTCCAACCTCTAGGCAATCTCTTCTTATAAAACTTTTCAATCCATTTTTTAGAGAATTTAATATCAACTATTTGGACGTTAAGACGTAAGAAACTGTTTACAACCATATCAGCATCAACTAATCCTTCATCCATTTCTTCAAAAGATGGAATAGCATCTAGGTAACTTTCATCAAGATCCATAAATACATTAGGATCAAGAGCAGCATTTTGTTCTGCTGTCATATTTGTTACAATAGATATATCAAACATGCTAATTTGGGTAGCAGTTAAAATTTCTACTATATAGATTGGCAATGATTGTACTGCTTCTACAGATAAGCTGAAATAATAACCAGTTACTTCTGTATAATCAGAATCCGATCCAGAATCATCATCTCTTGAACCAGAATCATCGTCTTTGCCAGACTTAGAGTCATCATCGTCGTCTTTCTTACCAGATTTAGAGTCGTCATCGTCATCTTTCTTACCAGATTTAGAGTCATCATCGTCATCTTTCTTACCAGATTTAGAGTCATCATCGTCGTCTGAGATATAGTAGTTAATTTCCCAACCTACAGGTAGCATAGCTTCAACTATGGTTATATCAACCATACTTAAATCAGCATTTAGAAGAATCTGGATTGCAGTTTCATAATCAAATCCTGAAATATTTTCTACAGTAACCCAAGTCCACATTTCTGCTGGTAAAACCAACATATCTTCCAAAGTCAATGCAGAGAAATCAATTTCTACTTCTATAGTACTTGCTTCTCCAAATTCATCTGCCATTGAAACAGAATCTTCTTCTGAATCGGAATCTTCTTCTGCATCAGTATCATCTTCTGCATCAGTATCATCTTCTGAATCAGCATCATCTTCTGCATCAGTATCATCTTCAACATCAGTATCGTCTTCTACATCAGTATCGTCTTCTACATCATCTTCTGCATCAGTATCATCTTCAACATCAGTATCGTCTTCAACATCAGTATCGTCTTCAACATCAGTGTCATCTTCAACATCAGTGTCATCTTCAACATCAGTATCGTCTTCAACATCAGTGTCATCTTCAACATCAGTGTCATCTTCAACATCAGTATCATCTTCTACGTCAGTATCGTCTTCAACATCAGTATCGTCTTCAACATCAGTATCATCTTCAACATCAGCTTCGATATTGGCACTAAGAGTTTCTACTTGAGATTCAGTTAATATTCCAAGCTCATCATTACTATCAACCAAAAATTCTACAAAATCTAAATCAGAAAGAAGAGTTTCTAAATCTTCATCAGATAATGCTGCAACTTGTCCTAATAATGATTCGATTTCTCCGTCATTTAAGTCGGTTATATCAATCGTGTTTTCATCACTATCAGTTATAACTATACTGCCATCATCTTCTATATTTATATTAAGATCAGCAGATTCTGTATCATCAGTACTATCAGTGGTAGAATCTTGAGATTCGGTACTGTCAGTATTGCTATCGGAGTCAGTACTAGCATCTTGAGATTCAGTACTGTCCACATTACTATCAGTATCAGTGCTAGAATCTTGAGAAGTAGTATCTACATTATCTTCAGCGAATACTGGAACAGTAGTTACCATTCCACCAAGTGATAATGATAAAATGGCAGCTTGGATTGCTACCGTTAATTGTTTATTTTTCATGAGTAATGCTCCATTATATTAATAATAATTTAAATATTAGTCTATCTTAAGTTTCAGCTAATTAAAAGAACCTACCTTTATTTTTGTAAATTAAACCTTACATGAGAATTCAATTAAGTTTCAAAATTTATAAATTCATATTACAATTGTAGTCTACAAATAATATTAAGTATAGATAGATAATTTATGATTTGTCTATAAGGAAAATCCTTAATTATAAAGATTAAATATATTGTAGTATAATTTATACTGGTATATCAATATATTATTATATTAATAATCATTACAACCATACTCTGCCATTCTTATAAAGTACTATATTTAGGATAAATTTACCCAATTTTAATACTATGAACTCATTCAATATTATTACACGAGCTTTTTTTGATATTTGTCGTTTACGTTTAGGACCACAAGATTTACCAGCTTCAAGGACTTTATTAGTCTTAACTTTGGTAGTTTATACGTTTATTAGCTTAATGCTATCATTAATACAAATATCATTGGCAAAAGCATTATTATCATCCATTATAGATACTGGTTTACTCATAGTCTTGATAGGAAGTTTATTATATATTGCTTCTCATTCAGCAAGAATTACCCAAACTATAACAGCATTGGCAGGTATTAATATATTATTTGGAATACCGACGATCCCATTAGTATTTATGATTGGTCAAAAAGGTTTGAGCAATAATCAAGCAGATTTATTAGTATTGTTATTATTTGTTGTAGTAATATGGAATTTTATTGTTTATGCACATATTTTGCGTAATTCGTTAGAAATACCAATGTTTGCTAGTTTTGCTTTGACTATACTTATATCAATCTTAACCTTTAGTGTTTTAAACCAAATTATACCAATGGTAAAATGATGCACATACATATATTAGGAGTTTGCGGGACTTTCATGGCCGGGATTGCGATTTTAGCTAAACAACAAGGTCACATGATTACTGGTACTGATGCAGCTGTCTATCCTCCTATGAGTATCCAATTGGAAAAACTAGGAATTAAATGTTATAACGGCTATTCAGAAGCAAACTTAATGCCAACTATTGACTACGTTATTATAGGTAATTCTTTATCTCGTGGTAATCCAGAAGTTGAGGCAGTATTTAACCAAGGTTTAGCTTATATATCAGGCCCACAGTGGTTAGCAGAACATATTTTATCCAAATACTGGGTATTAGCAGTGGCTGGCACTCATGGAAAGACCACAACTTCTAGTATGTTAGCTTGGATTTTGGAGGATGCAGATTTAAATCCAGGGTTTTTAATTGGTGGAATTCCCGAAAATTTTGGGGTATCAGCTAGATTAGGCACTGGTAAATTTTTTGTGGTAGAAGCCGATGAATATGATAGTGCTTTTTTTGATAAACGTTCCAAATTTATTCATTATCATCCTAAAACTTTGGTATTAAATAACTTAGAATATGATCATGCTGATATTTTTCCAGATTTAGCCGCAATCCAACAACAATTTCATTATTTGGTCAGAACTGTGCCTAGCACTGGATTAATTATTCATAATAAACTAGATATTGCTATAGATTCTGTATTAGAACAAGGTTGTTGGACTCCATTAGAATCATTTGCTGGTGGTGATTGGTCAGCTAAATCATTAACTTCGGATAATAGCAACTTTGAAGTAAATTATCAAAACCAACTTGCAACAGTAAACTGGGATTTAATTGGGCAACATAATGTTGATAATGCTTTAGCTGCAATAGCAAGTGCTAATCATGTTGGTGTAAATATTGAACAGTCTTGTACAGCATTAAGTAAGTTTAAGAATGTAAAACGACGATTAGAATTACGTGGAATAATAAATGGTATTAATGTTTATGATGATTTCGCCCATCATCCAACTGCCATAGCTACTACATTGAATGGTTTGCGGCATAAAGTTGGGCAGCAGAAAATTATTGCAATTGTGGAGTTTCGTTCTAATACTATGAAAATGGATATTCATAATAGTCAATTAGTTGCTGCTTTAAATATTGCCGATGAAATTATTTTATATAATCGATTTGATTTATCCGAAGCATTACCTCATGCAAAAACATTTGATAATGTTGGATTTATAATAGATCATGTGGTATCAATAGCTAAAGATAGTGATCATGTTGTGATTATGAGTAATGGTGGATTTGAGAATATTCATGAGCGATTGTTGGTTGGATTGAATGGTTAAAATATTGAGGAAATTCCCATGTATTTTGAATTAAAAAATATCGGCGCTATTAAGGATGCCAAGATAGAACTTGGTGAATTAACAGTGATTTGTGGTAAAAATAATACTGGTAAGACTTATATTACTTATTCTATATATGGTTTTTTGTATAAACTAATTCATCGATTTATAAAAGTAAATAAATTTAAGTCATTAGAACTTAAAAAAGTTATCAATATTGATTTAAAATCATTAGAAGAAGAATTAGTTATTATTAATAAAAAAATAGGAGAATTATATAGCCAAAATTTACAAAATATTTTTAATGTAAATGTTGAAGAATTTTCCGATTCCAAATTTAATATATTTAGTTCTGTAATCCAAGAAGATAATTTTAAATATACAACTAAAATTCCAAAAAATGATGGTAAGTTTTGTGAAGTTGCAGTGACTAAAAATAATAAAGGTTTAGAAATAATAATTGAAAATGCTAATGAACCAGAAACAATATTTTTTGCACTCAATGTATCTCTATATGCATGTCATTTTGGTAGAATATTTCGACAAGCATTTATAATTTCTGCCGAAAGAACCGGAATCCAATTATTTCAAAAAGAATTAGACAAACATAAGAACGACTTAATTAAAGAATTAACTAAAACTCGTGATTTAGATTTATTAGAAGAAAAACTTGCTCGGTTTGCTTTACCAATTGAAAATAATATTGATTTTACTAGAGATTATTATAATTTAATTAAATCAAATAGTTTTTTAAAACAAGAATATCCAGAACTAGTTGTCTATATTGAAGACATGTTAGGAATTGAATATGCAATCGTAAATGGTGAGAGAGTAATAATAGATAAAAAAACTGGTAAAGCTTTACCCTATTATATGGCTTCAGCCTCAGCTTTGGCTTTATTTGATTTACATGTATGGCTTAAACATAAAGCTCAAAAAGGTGATATTTTATTTATAGATGAACCAGAATTAAATTTGCATCCAGGCAACCAAATTAAAATAGCTCGTTTATTAGTAAAATTAATTAATGTTGGTATCAAAGTATTTGTTACTACTCACAGCGACTATATTATCAAAGAACTTAATAACTTATTGATGTTATCCAATGAGTTTTCAGAAAAAATAGAGATTATGAAAGAATATGATTATCAACCAAATGATATTTTACAAGCTAAAGATTTGAGAGCTTATATTACAAATACTGATGGTACGGTTTCCCAAGTGGAAATAGATGAATATGGCATGATCCAAAGTGGTTTTGACGAAGCACTAGTTCAAATTGACGAATCTTCAAATAAACTGATTTCTGCCATTGATGATTTATTAGAATAATGAAATTACATAATCTTATTAATCCTGAACTTGGAATAAAAATTGAAGGTAGTAAAGTTACACTTGAGGAAAAACAAAAAGAAGAATGTACTTTGAAAGAAGTTATAATTAACCAAATTCCTGATAATGTATTTATTTTTAATATGGATAAAGAGACAATTAAAGAATATAAGAATAATAGTAATTATGAAATTAAACAATGTATGAATCAGTTTTTAGATAATAAAAGAAAAAGAATTAACAAAAGATGTGATTATATTGTTTTTTACTATGAAAATAATGAATTATACCTATTTTTTTGTGAACTAAAATCTACTAAACCAAATCCTAGTCAATATGAAACCCAGTTAGTTAATACTAAACTATTTATAAATTATTTACTGACTTTATTTAACCAATATTATGAAAATATCAAAATAAAACAATCAACTTGTATCTTATTTCATCTTATTGAATGTCGTGATATTCAACGTAGTAAACAAAGCAAACAACCAAAAAGACGTGAGACATCAGGAAATACAACTGAATATAGATTAAGATTAAAAATAGAACAAATGAAAAATTATTCAAATGAGACAATTGTCAAAAAATCCTTTTTAAAACCGATACATAATAATATTAGTTGGAATGATTTTATTGAATGGAAGGATTTAGCTGCCAATTTTAACCCAAACTAATTATGCAAACTATAACACTGATAATTTTATTAGCTATAACAAGCTCAACATTCGCTCAAACCTATGGCCCAACTAAAAGTGGAGATTTACTTTGGAATATTGCTGGTAAAGTTCGTCCAAATAAATCCATAAGCCGTTATCAAGCTATGTTAGCTCTACTTAAATCCAATCCGCAAGCTTTCCAAATTCCTTGCAATCTTAACACATTAAGAATTGGTAAAATATTACAAATTCCTTTAAATATGCAAGAATTAACCAAAAAGCAAGCTGTCAATGAATTTTACCGACAACGTGATGAATGGAAAGATTTTCGTAAAAAACAAATCATCTGTAAATCAACTAAAGAACAATCTATCTCAGAAATTCCAGCTATAAAACCAATTGTAGAACCAAATACTAAAATTAAAATTACTTCTACAGAAACCTTTGAAACAATTACTCCTAAAAAATCTATTCCTATACAAACAGATAATATAAAAACACCTATAATCTCACAAGTTCAATCTGATGAAATAGAAAGCTTTACTTTAATTCAATCTATTTGGCATGATATAGAAACCTGGTTTTACAGCCTAGCATATCTCCATCAAATTTTATTTTTAGTTTTAACCACTCTGGTCAGTATATCTTTATTATTACTATTGTTTGCTTCTATTTTTCGTAATAAAAAAACAATTGATAAAGAACAACCAATTAATACAGTAGAAAAGGATGTTTCACCAATGGAATTTGATAGTAAATCATCTGAATTACCTAAAAAATCTAATCAAATGAAGGAAAAACTTGATACTGTACGTGCATATCTTGCGGAAGATGAAGCTCAAAGAATTCAAAAACTTTTGCGAGATGTTATACAAAATGGTACTGATGAACAAAGAGTTGAAGCTCAACAACTATATGAAATAAATAAAAAAATGAGTTATCTAAAACTTACTGATACCCAATCAATTAACACTAATTTACATAGTATTGAACAGATACCTGACGAATTACCTTTAGCAAAAAATGAAGATCAAGTATTTGGTTTAATAGATAAAGTATTTTTAATGCTTGATGAAGAATTGAATGCTCAAGGTAAATTAATCGATTCTTATATTGCTAGGCAACAAGAAGTTGTCAGTTCCAATGTAACTAATTACGAAAATAGTTATCCAATTGTAGAAGATGAAAGTTCGTTAAAACGTCCTGATTTGAAGCCAACTCGAAGATTATAATTGTTATGCAACCATCTTTTTTAAAGTATACAACATCTCCAAAGCCTGTTTAGGAGTCATTTCATCTGGTGTTAATTGTTTAATATGATCTATCACTGGATTTTGTGGAACTGGTTGAGGAGATAAAGATAATTCTGTCTGGTAAGATGTCATTTGTAACTGTTGATCTTCTAATTGCTTAAGATGTTTTTTAGCTCGATTAACCACTGCTTTAGGCACTCCAGCCAGTAATGCTACCTGTAAACCATAACTTTTATTCGCCGGCCCATCCTTTACTGAGTGCATAAATATCAACTTATCATCTTGTTCTACTGCGTCTAAATGGACATTTATCACATTATGTAAACTGTCTGGTAATCGTGTCAACTCAAAATAATGGGTAGCAAATAAAGTATAAGAGTTTGTTTTTTCAGATAAATACTCCGCACAAGACCATGCCAAAGATAATCCATCAAAAGTACTAGTTCCACGTCCAACTTCATCCATCAAAACTAAACTATTTCTAGTAGCATTATGTAAAATATTAGCAGTTTCAGTCATTTCTACCATAAAAGTAGAACGTCCTCCAGCCAAATCGTCATTAGCTCCAATTCTAGTAAAAATTGCATCAATTGGCCCTATTATAGTTTGTTGGGCTGGGACGAAACTACCAATATGAGCTAATAATATAATCAAGGCAGTTTGCCGCATATAAACTGATTTTCCAGACATATTACCACCAGTAATCAATAACATACGTTTATTTAAATCTAAATATAAATCATTTGGCATAAAAGGTTCATCTTGCACTGCTTCCACTACCGGATGTCGTCCTTCAATAATTGTAATTTGCTCCTTATTAGTAAACTGTGGCGGATAAAACTTTAAAGTATCAGCTCGTTCAGCAAAATTATTCAATACATCTAATTCAGCTAAGGCAGAGCTACAAACTTGTAACTCTGCTAATGATTCCAACAATTTATCCAGCAACACCTCATATAAATATTTTTCTCTATTTAAAGCTCTGCCTCTAGCACTTAAAACTTTATCTTCAAATCCTTTCAGTTCATCAGTAATATAACGTTCAACTGCTTTCAAAGTTTGTCGACGCATATAATAAGCCGGAACTTTAGCAATTTGAGTACGGCTTATTTCAATATAATAACCATGTATTTTGTTAAAACCAACTTTTAAATTGGTAATTCCAGTTTGTTCTCGTTCTCGATTTTCTAAATCTAATAAATATTGGCCAGCATTTTCGCTTAAACTGCGTAATTCATCTAGTTCTGAATCATAATTGCCAGCAATAACTCCACCATCTCTTAATAACATTGGAGGTTTTTCAACAATTGCCGCTTGCAATAGACGTTGATAAGTCGGAAATGTTCCAATTTTTTTAGCTAATACTTGTAAATATGGACTTTGTAATTGTTGTAATTGCTGTTGCAAACTTGGTAACTCTGCCAGTGCAGTTTTTAATTGGGCTAAATCTCTTGGTCTAGCTGATTTTAAGGCTATTCTAGCTAAAATACGTTCAATATCTCCAATCGTACGAAGTTGATGATAAATTGTGTCAATACACTGTTGAGTTAACAAAGTTCCAATACTATGATGTCGAGCTTGTAATGTAGCTATATCACGTAACGGCCGGTGTAACCAGCGTCGCAACATCCTACCACCCATTGGAGTAGAACATTCATCCATGATATTAACCAAAGTATATTCACGCTTACCCAACAAACGACTATCAAGTTCCAGATTGCGACGACTAGCAATGTCAAGAAAAATACTATCTTCACGTCGTTCCCAATATAAAGCTTGAATATGAGGTAAATCACTGCGTTGTGTTTCTCTAGCGTATTGCAATAAACAACCAGCAGCTCGTAATGCAGTAGTTAAATGTTCACAACCAAATCCGGCCAAATCTCTAGTGCCAAACTGTTGGACTAATAAGCGTTGAGCAGTATCTAATTCAAAATACCAAGCTGGCTGCTTACGGATTGGCAGTTTAGGTAATTTAAGTTGACTGGTCTCACTGACTAATAATTCCGCTGGTCGTAATCTTTCTAGTTCACTGTGTAATAAAGTTTGGCTTGGAACTTCTAACAGTGCGAATCTACCACTGGCTAAATCAAGAGTAGCTAAGCCAATTATATTATCAACTATATGTACTGCTGCCAATAAGCTTTCCTGTCTTTCATCTAACAAAGCTTCATCAGTCAAAGTACCTGGAGTAATAATTCTGGTTACTTTGCGTTCCATCAAACCTTTGCTAGTTGCTGGATCACCTACCTGTTCACAAATAACTGCTGATTCACCTTGTCGTACTAATTTAGCCAGATAGTTTTCTATCGCATGAAATGGTACTCCAGCCATCGGAATATTATTCCCATTTTTTTTGCTGCGTGAGGTAAGCGTAATATCTAATAAACGAGCTGCTTGTTCCGCATCTTTAAAAAATAGTTCATAAAAATCCCCCATTCTAAAAAACACCAACATATCAGGATATTCCTGCTTAATACTTAAATATTGCTGCATTGCAGGAGTGTGTTCAGTTGTCATACTTTAAAATTGCTTCCAAGTTTTCAAAATAATTTATTGCTGTAATATATTTAATTGAGAAATACTATATCTAATAATATTTTTGTAGTAAATAATATGATTACAGAATAGTTTAACATAAAAATTTGGTCTAATATGGTTAGTTATCAACTTGATAAAGCTTTGGTAGAATTATTTCTGGAATGATCTAGAAAGTACAGTGATTAGAATTAAATGCAGAGATTATTCATCTATTAGATAAAGATATTAGTTGAATTTTAGGTGATTTATATTTTAGAGACTTATCCTCGTAATGAGCTATTTCAAATTGATTTAGAAACTTTATAGCAAACCACAATAGGTATTTTGCAATTACAAGAATAATAACGAATTCGCTTATTTGTATATCCAGACGATTATGGCCACTATTTTTTTAGTTTAAATCAATGTAATTGCTAACTATTAAATTATCTAAATCATGATTTACAAGATTAAAAAAAATCCTGTTTGTATACCTCCTCCATCTCTTCCTAAATTAGGAGTAATGGTTGTACTTCACTAAATTAGAAAATGCTATAATCTAATTACAGTACAAATTCATAAATCAATAGAAACTCATAAAATGACAATATTTCAACAACATTATAGTGGTAATTTTACTAGTGCTTTACGTTGGCATCAATTAGATGAGCTTTGGGAAAAGGTTATAGCAGAACCTGAAGGATGGTATATTTATCATACAAGAGAAAAACCACCTATTGAGCCAGCAGATAAAAACACATTACAACAATTTGTCCAAAAAGTTGATAAATTATTGCATGAAGAGCATAAATATGATTATTGTGGAATTGTCTATGCGGATAATAAAATAACTCCAACAATGATTAAAATATTTGATCCAAAAAATCTTGGAGTTGTATGTGGAGTTGGTAAATCAACTGTCCAGCCACGTTGGGTATTAACTCATATTATTCCAGAAATTATTGAAACAGAAGTTGAAACTAAGACAAAATATAAACGCTGGCTACCTTTTTGGGACTGATAATGCCGAGAATTACTAAGAAGTTATTTACTGATTTAGCTATATGGATGATAGGATTTGGTCTATTAAATGGGGCAATGTTTCCATTTTTTGCTTATATGTTAGGCATGGAATCTGAACAAGTTTTCACTATAACATTTTGGGCTGCAACTATCACGGCTGGTTTAGTGGCAGGAATAATTAATTACACTTTGGCAATGTTGGTAGT
>JQIA01001477.1_pt1 | contig 12625 bp, 12 predicted proteins | sample 811431 | NCBI WGS metagenome assembly JQIA01 (sample SAMN02998118, study PRJNA258478) | marine sediment metagenome | biome: marine; feature: seafloor; material: sediment; isolation source: oil-polluted sediment collected from 3 locations (0.5 km, 0.7 km and 0.9 km)... | place: USA: Gulf of Mexico ... | reverse complement strand
TTTTAAAAAAGAAGAAAAAAAAGAATAGAGAGGTGAGCTGTGAAAAATAAAACAAAAAACATCATTATGATACTTGCTGCAATGTTTCTGGTTTCGTTCCTTGTAGCATGTGATACCCGGCCAATACCAGGTGATTTGATCACCTTTTATAATTCAGATCTTCAGAAAGTGAAAAAACTTTCTCCTTTAGAGACGCTCTATGTTGAGCTTAACGGTCTTGGCAAAAATAAATACTATTCAGTTGCAGTTGAAGACTCGCTGGGAAATACTGTTTCCAAAATTGAAGTCTCAACAGATGCAAGTGGTAAGATTGCCGTGACACCGCTCTGGTATGATACCGGTCTTTTAAAGCCGGATGCAAATTTTGATTATCCCCGCATCGATACATCGGCAGACTTAAGCCTGACAGCATTTAAAGTCAGGGTAAGGAGTCTTGGTGACAATGAAACAAATTTTCATCAGGATCTTTTCTTTGTAACGACTGATTTTACGACTGATTCAAAACCGAAGCCGATTATCACCGCCTGTTATAAAGATGGTGATAATTACATTATGGAGAATGCGTTCCAAGAGAGCGGATCTCTTGATGCAAATGGTGAAGTAAGTGAAAAGACTGTCGTCTACGTAGATGCACAGCGAATTCCCTGGTTCTATGACGGAGTAGAAGTAACGACTGTTGATATTTATATCCTGCCGTTTGATGGCGAAAAGCTTGCTGCCGATGAAGATATCGCAACAGGCGCCACGATCAGCAGTCTCAATGTTGCAGTTGTTGCTGATGCAAATTCAGTAACAAAGAAACTGGCAACGCCTGTCCTTGTATGGGACCTTAATGGTGCTACCACACTCGTAAATCCAATGGATACAAACTGTGCATACCGGGTTGTTGTTGACGTAAATCAGGACGGTACCTTTGATTATGGTACAGATGTCGATTCAGATGGTAAGACGGATCTCTATGTTGATGGTATTGATGGTAACTCTGAGCCTGGCTTTATTGTTCAGAATACACCTGCGAATGAGGTTTTTGCGACGATTAAGAATGGTAGGACGCCGAGTAGTGGTGATGTAAACTCATTGTATGAAGATTCAGAAGGGCTTGATGAAGAACTGTTTCTTTTCATGGATAATATTCCAACAAATGAAAATTCAGTAGATATATATGTAACGGCATATGCTGCGGCTTCTCCTGCAAATGGGGCCGGGCTTGTTGACGTTAGGGGTGCTGCGATTACTGCGACAATATCATTTCCAGGTGCTAGCGATTTAAGATTTATGCCATATATCGATGGGTCATATCTAATCAATACAATTACTGGAAGTCCATATAGATATACTGGAAATGCTGCACCTGGAACAGATCTTAAATTGAGTATTGTTGTTGATCTTAACTCAGATGGTGTTTTTGATTTGGGAAGCGATATTTTTTTAAGTGATACAACAGATCCGGTAGCATACATACTCGTACTTCCTGAGCAGGCAGGTGTTGATACGTACATAAGTTCTACAGCAACTATAGTGACAAGCGCTTTTGAAGAGACAGGAAGTGGAAATGGAAAAAGTGTTGTCTGGGTTGATGTTTCGGGAGAATCAGCAACTGTAACTCTTGATCTTTTTGCGAAGAAAACGTGGACTGATGGTGACAGTCTCTCAGCAGCTTTACTTGCTACAAATTTTGCAACAAGTGCAGATAAATATGAGTTCTGGGATTTAGACGGTACGGTTCAGGTTAAAAACCCGAATGCAGGTACCGGACAGTATGATATAGTTGTAGATTATAACAATAATGGGCTTTACGATGCTGCTGGTGACCTTGTTGTTACCGTAACAATCGTAAATACAGATGCCAATGATCTACCCAAAGTACAATATGCAAATATTGCTTCAAGCGGAAAGTTCAGCTCAGGTAATTATGGATATAAAGATACATATTTATCTGACTGTTCAGATACATATACAAGCTCATATGTTGCTTTAGGGCTTAAAGGGATATGGAACCCATACATCAAGCAGTATAATACGGCAGCAGGTGACACAACACGAACCCTTTATCAGGGGAACTATGTTGATGTTTACATTGTGAGTGCCGCTGTGAATCTTAAAGACTGGGAAACAATTGTTCTTACTGACGCTATTGACGTAACGGGCAGGCATAAAACCCTTCCGGTTCAGTACTCCTGTGGAAATGGAGCCGGGCAGCAGAATATCTGGCTGCCAACACTTACGATTGGTTCATATTATGTCATTATTGATGTGAATCAGAATGGTCAGATAGATGAAGGTGTCGATATTATTGACGCCATGAATGCAGCGGGTCAGACAATTAAAGATGACGCCTCTATTGTCGGCTTTACTGTAACGCAATAATCATAAACCAGAAAGCGGCTCCGAATGGAGCCGCTTTTTTTATTCCTTCAATAAAACCTCAAAATTCTCTTCAGTAAAAATCTGGATATTATTCCTTAAGAATAGCGCTGCTGTAAATCCATCTCCGTCAACCAGTCTTCCTGTATACGATCCGTCATAGAGTTTACCAACCCCACAGGAGGGTGATCTCGATTTTAATATGGCCGTGGTTGCCCCAATCGTTTTTGCAATAGCCAGTGTTTTCTCAGCACCCGATTGGAAAAAACATGTGGCATCTTCACCCGTAATACTGATCACTCGTTTTTCAGATCCATTAAACTGAATCTCACAGGGCTTGCGCGGTATCGCAAGGCCTCCCAGAACCTCAGGGCAGACAGGCAATGCCTGGCCGGACAGGACCATTTCTTCGATTGCATCTACCTTACCGTTTGTCCCGTTGTATCTGCAGTTTACGCCAGCAAGGCAGGCGCTTACGATAATGATGTCAGGCATGTTGTCCTCTTTAATTGATAATTACATTTTTTGCAGTTTAGCAGAGTTCCAGCTTTTTTAAAGCTTTCGATTGTTGTGATGATGGTGGAAAATGTTAACATATTTTTTAAATAGAGGTTTAATGGGTCGACGTGCAGAAGTTCACCTCGTATCTGTAAAAATCAAAATATACATCAATGATTGAAAAAATGTGATCCTGTAGGGCGCGACCGGCAGGTCGCCCGTTGTTCCACGCATAACAATTTCACCTCGGCCTTGACTGTCTCATCTTCAAGGCTGGGGTATTGCTTAGAACAAAATGTGGGTATATTAAAATTTGGCATTACCGTAAAACGGGCGACCTGCCGGTCGCACCCTACACAGGTAATCGTACAAATAGACAGTATTAATATGATTGATTCACCAATGACGCCTGGTACAGGTAATTTATATTTTCCTAAAAAACACAATCGCATAAATTAAATAAAATGTATTTCTACTCTGTTAAAAATTGCAAGAGGTTTTTATATTTGCCCCGAATTGTAAAAGTCCGAAAAGTATCGTTGGGAATGCTGCCAAATCTGTACGGCGGGCTGTGCCCGCCGAATGATAGAATCCTTATGTTTTATTTATTCAACAACAATGCTTCGTCCTGTCTGGAACGTTTTTATAATCACGGTTGAGAAGCATTTTAAGGATGTCGAATTTTATGAGGAGGGTGACCATATTGGCGGGCACAGCCCGCCCTACGATTGGGTGGAGATATTTCAATTGTTTTTGCTGGATTAACGGTGGCCATTTTACAATAAAATATATCAAAAAACCCCGCACATCCATGTGCGGGGTCTCCTTTTTTTATGCAGCCGTCTTACGCTGTTTCTTTGGTGTTTTTACCGGGTCTTTCTTTGTTACAAATGCAAGTGCTTCGGCCCAGTGATCCTGGGAATCAGTTCTCATGAATACGCCGATATGACCAGATTTCGGAATGATCCGTTTGAACTGCTCGTTTTCAGGCGTGCCGACATAGTCGCCAAGGGCATAAACCTGCTCTTTAGGTGTTATGTCATCTTTTTCACCGGCCAACATGGCAACGGGGCAGGTTATTTTTGAAAGATCGACATTTCTGTGGAGGACCCGCAATTCTCCTTTAATAAGTCTGTTTTTCTTAAAGAGCTCTGAAACAACCTGCAAATACCATTTGCCGGAAATGTTCTGGGTGTATTCGTACCATATCCTGAATTTCCTTGATCTGAGCAGCTTGTCATCATTGCCGATGTTTTTCCAGATGTTGATATAATCTTCAACGTACCTTTCATAAGGACTTGTAAGTTTCCAGCCGCTTAGCATCACATCGCCTCTTAAAAAGCCACCACCTGATTTAACGATCCACTTGTAGCCGTCCATGGGTAGTTTATCGACAAACTCATGAAGTTTACTGTCGCCTGCCTTAAAGTCAATGGGGGCTGCCCCGAGAAGAAGGGACTTTACCTTTTGAGGAAAGATTGAGGCATATATGGCAGACAGCCAGCCGCCCTGACATAATCCAATTAAGTGGACACTCCCTCCGACGGCATCGATGCACACATCAAGGTAGAGGGCAAGGTCGTCTATCGTTTCATATTTCCTTACTGAATTTTTCCATTCAAGGGCAAATACACGGTTACCGGTTGCATTAGCAGACGTCTGAACAAGGCTTTGTGCCTGTGAACCAAAATCGGCAATGCTTGAATGATGGCCTGCCTGCGGTGGTATGATAAGTACAGGCGGCTCGCCTGTATCAGCTTCTTCGTTAAAGCAGAGCAGTCTGTATGCAGTATCCTCTGCTACGACAGAGTAATCCGAGATCCATTCAGGCTTCTCAGCGATCACAAGTTCTGAGTAGTATTTAATTACGTCATTATAAACTGAAACCATTGTAACCTCCTACCGGCATTTGCCGGATTTGTGTTGAAAAATGTTCAACACTATTATTTAATTCTTCCCTTTATAATATATTGCAATGCAATATTGGCCAGGCCGCCTTTCTTCCCTTAAATACTTAAGCACACTTTTCATGCAGCCTGTTCAATGGGATTAATTAAAAGATAGGTATTTAAAATCTGTTTGTAAATATTTTTTTTAAGTTTAACCAAATAAAGTAAGGTGTGTATAAAATAGTGCGTTGCGATGAACTTTTTTCCGGGTTGTGGTTGTGATTGCCAACTATTTGAAAATATACATATATATCTTAATTATTGCCGACGTTATGTCGTGTAAAATGACGCACTGCACAAAAATAAATATTGACACTTTTGGTAGATGTATTAGTTTGTAGTTAAGAGAAACAAAAAACAACTCACTTAATCGGAGGTCCAATATGAAAATTAACGAACTTACACAACAGGCAATCGCATATAACAAAGAAGCAATTGAAAAGTACTTTCAGGGTGTTGTTGCATTGCAAGAACATGCTGAGGGAGTTGTCGAAGCATCAATTGAAAAGGTTGAGCTTATTCCGAAAGAAGGACGACAGGCATTAAAAGGGTTGCTGAAATTCGGTAGAGAGTATCGTGAAAGTGTGAAAACACAGTTAGCAAGAGGCCAGGAAGAACTTGAAAAATTTTTTCCGGTAGAGCACTAAGCACTAAATTAAAAACAGATAAAATAAATACTTAAAAATATAAAGGAGTCTGACTATGAAAAACATCGAACTCATAAAAAAAACAATTGAATATAATAGAACCGCTTTGGAAAATGTATTTAAAACTGTAACAGCTGTACAGGAAGAAGGACGGAAAGCTGCCGGAGAAGCGATTGAGAAGGCGGCATTTATCCCGGTTGAGGGAAAAGCTGCAGCTCAGAAATGGCTTGAAACTTCAAAAGAAGCCGGAGAAAAATTCAGAGAAGCTGTGTTAAAAGGTCATGAGCAGATTGAGAAGTACCTTGGTGCAGCATAGTCAATAGCTGGTACTGTATTAAGTAAAAATGCAGAAAGGCTTAAAGAGAGTGAGAATGCTGCCACTAATGTAGAGATGGATTATTGACCCCAATTAATAAGGCATCAATACCACTACAATAGTGGCAGCTTTTCCTTAAAAGTCATTAAGAAGATGGAGGTTGATATGAATACATATGAGATAATAAAATCAGTGATTAAATTTAATAAAGAAAATTTTGAAAAGGGTTTTTCAACAGTGGGAAGGATTCAGGATCAGGTTGCTGAGAAAGGCAGCGAGTTGCTGGAAAAGTACAGCCCCTTTCCGGAACAGGGGAAAGAAGCTGTCGTTCAATGGGCTGAAACGATTAGGAACAGTCGCCAGTTTATTCAGGTTGCTACTGAAAAAAGTTATCATGAGCTGGAAAATTATCTATCAGTTACCAAGTAGTATTTTGATACGATAAACTTCTTGTTTGGATTTTAATTAACAATAGTGTACGATGAATTCAATCATTAACCGGCTGTCCCAATGGGCGGCTGAGTTACTCTTATACTACCCTTGATTTCAAAAAAACAGAGACAGAAATCCTGCTTATCCGGAGGCACTTATGGCTGATGCAAAAAAGAAACCTGGTTTGAACCTGAATAAACTCTCTGAGCTCATGGTCAAGTTTTCTGATAAACAGAAAAATGTTGTTGCAGCAATGACTAAGCAGTCGGGGCATAATGATTTGAAACGTGATAGTAAACTTCTGGGAGAATTCAGTGAGGTCGCAATGAAAATTGCTTCTGATCCTGAAATTATGATGAATGCCCAGAAAAATCTGATGACCGACTACATGTCTCTTGCCGGAAAATTTACGAAAAAGCTGTTAGGGACAGGTGAGGGTGGTCCCGGGTTTTCTGCCGATATTGATAAGCGTTTCAGAGGGCCTGAGTGGGAAGAAAACCCCTTATTTGAATTTTTAAGAGATTATTATCTGATCTCAGCTAAAAATATTCATAAGACTGTTGCAAGTGTTAAAGGCGTTGAGCCCAAAAAGAAGAAAAGAGTCGAATTTTTTACAAAGCAGCTTACAAATGCAATGTCACCGTCCAATTTTCTTGCAACCAATCCGGAGCTGTTGAAACTGACTGCAGAAAGCGGTGGGCAGAATATTATTGAAGGGTTTGATAATTTTCTAAACGATGTGAGTTGTGGTGATGGTAATCTTGATATCAGCATGACAGATCAACATGCATTCGAAGTTGGGAAAAATATTGCAACATCACCGGGCAGTGTGGTGTTTCAGAATGATATTGTTCAGCTGATTCAATACAAGCCAACGACTGAAGACGTTTTTGAAATTCCTGTTGTAATTTCCCCCCCATTTATAAACAAGTTTTACATTCTTGATATAAATGAAAAAACGTCGATGGTGAAGTGGTTTTCCGACCAGGGCTATACGGTGTTTGTTATTTCATGGATTAATCCTGATAAATCACATGCGGATAAAACCTATGATGACTATATGATACAGGGGCATCTGGAAGTACTGGATGTTATAAAGCATATAACAAAACAGCCAAAAGTGTCTGCAATCGGGTATTGCACTGGTGGAACACTGCTTGCAACAACAGCAGCATATCTTGCCGCTAAGGGTGAGGATCGTTTTGCATCGATAACCTATATGGCAACACTTATGGATTTTTCAGACCCTGGCGATCTGGGTAATTTTCTTGATGAGGAGCAGGTTGCAAGTATTATCGATGATGTTAAGGAAGTCGGGTATCTCGATGGACGTCATCTTGCAAAAACCTTTAATATGCTGAGGCCGAATGATCTTGTATGGTCTTATGCGGTTAATAATTATTTAAAAGGTAAAGAACCTGTTCCATTTGACATCTTATTCTGGAATTCAGATTCTACAAATCTTCCGGCCCGTATGTACAGTTTCTATTTGCAGAATATGTATATAGAAAACAGACTTATTGAGCCGGGTGGCATTACTGTAAATGGTGTTGATATTGATCTTAGGAAAATAACAACACCATCCTATTTTTTGACTACGGAAGATGATCATATTGTGCTTTGGCATGCATCGTACAAGGGCGCTAAAATACATACCGGTGACGTTCGGTTTGTTCTTGGCGGTTCCGGCCACGTGGCTGGTGTTGTTAACCCGCCGTCAAAACATAAGTATGGCTACAGGGCTTCAGACAGTCTTCCTGAATCAGCGGATGAATGGCTGGAAACAGCTTCCTGGGAAGAAGGCTCCTGGTGGCTTGACTGGCATGACTGGAATCTTCAGTTTGCTGGCGAGAATGTACAAAAGCGAATTCCGGGCAAGGGCAAATATAAAACCCTCGAGCCTGCACCGGGAAGTTATGCTAAACGAACTGTGGAGAAAAAAGTGAAATGTCGGGAGAATTGCTCGTGCCAGAAGGCGAGTCGAAAAGGTATTACAAAGATTCAACCCTTCAAGGTTGTCAAATAGAGCCTGCAAGAAAATGATTTCAGATGCTCCCGTAGAAGTATTTAGATGGCTTACGGCGCCATTAGGTATATGTAAAAAAAATCCCTGACCGTTAAACGGTTCAGGGATTTGTTATTCAGGTAGTGATAGTCTGAATACTGTGCCGCCGGTTTCAGATGAGGAGAAGTTAACCCTGCCACCGAGGACTTTTTCACCAAAGAGTTTCATAGAATAGGTCCCGATTCCACGGCCGGATTGTTTTTTTGTACTGAAGTTTCGTTGAAAAATTCTTTCTGAAACAGTCTTGGGAATTGCCAGTGCATTCCACACAGAAAACGAAAGGTCAGACTTTTTTCTTTCAACCCATATCATCACGAGCCCATCTTTTTCCGTCGCCTCAAAGGCATTGATAATCATATTACACAGGACGCGCATCAATAAGGCTTTGTCTGTTTTTAATATTGCCTTTGGGCCTTTGGCAATATTAAGATTTTTCTTATATGAGGCCGGATGATTTTGGAAAAAAGAACGGATGTCGGAGAGGATCTCAGTTATCTGTAAATTTTCCCATATCGGACTATAATACTGTGTCCCACCTTTCGTCAGGCAGCTTTGTATATGAATCTCTTTTGCAACGCGAAGCGATGAATCATGGACTGTTTTTGCAAGTTCTGATGGTGTCTCGGCTAAAAGGAGTTCGCTGGCGCATGTCAGCATTGTAAGCATGTTGTTTATATCATGAAAAAAAGTTCTTTCCAGCGCTGCCCGTTGCTGCTCTTTTGTAATATCCTGAATAAAGAGAAGGAGAAATCTCATGTTATTGATATCAACAGGGTGTGACTTTACATTCAGGGCAAAATCAATTGTCATCTCATCCTTTGTCACGGTGAGCGCGCAGGTTCGTTCCACCGGTTTATTCATTCCAAGACTCGAAACAATCGCAATTGCAGCACCACAGGATGAACAAATGCCAGCAGTACCGCATCCGGAGGGGCCTTCTGCAGCGTGGACGCAACTCAGCATCTCTCCGGGGCGAAGTCCTAATGCCTCGCCGGGGTCACTGACCCCGATCATACTTAGAAGGGTGTCATTAACGGCAATGACCTGTCTTTTATCATTTAAAATGGCAAGCATTCCATACATGGATTTAAGAAGGCCGGTCATGACAACGCTTTTGTTTGCAATTGTGATTTCGTTTTCAAGCGTGTTTTTATCTGCCCGTTCCGCCGGTGCAAAATATGTGTCCATTTTCTATCCCCGGAAATTTGGTTGGCTGTTTATGCCACCGTACCGTATGCAAACGGAAAAAACCAGTTAAAAGTGTTCCCTGGAAGATAGCTAATATTGTTGTCAGGCCGGTTCCGGTATTTTATTGTTAGCGCGTTGTTCAAAAATTTCTTCCGCCTGTAGCATTACACGATCAAAGAGTTCCTGTACCGTTGGTATTGAATGGATCAACCCCACGCCCTGGCCACAAGCGACAATGCCCAGGTTGGTATCCCCCTCGTTGTACATTTCCCGGGTGTGCTCGCCAGTGACAACCTCAAGTATCTCTTCCAGTCCGCCGCCGCTATTTTCAACTTCGATACATTTTTTTGCTGCATTGTTTGCATACACCCTATGGGTAGCCCCCAGTGATCGCATCACAAGCATCGTGTCCAGTTCTGACGCATTTACGAATGATTGCTTCAGGTGATCGTGTATCGGGCATTCCTTTGTCAGCATAAGCGCTGTCCCCATGATAACAGCCTCGGCACCTAATGACAGGACGGCTGCGATACCCCGGCCATCTGAAACCCCACCGCCGCCAACAACAGGGATATCGAGTGCATCGACAACAGATGGAACAAGAACGAGGGTACCGACATCGAGTTTTCCGGTTGCACCACCATTTTCATATCCGACAACGGTAACTATATCTGCACCAAGACTTCGGGCCTTCAGTGCATACCGTATGCCGACACATTTATGAATCCAGATCATTCCTGCATCGCGGAATCGCTGGCAGAGCTCGACAGGTGCAGAATGACCTGATGTTTCAACTATTTTTACCCCTTTTTCTATCAGGATATCAAGGTACTCATTGTTATCTATCGGAACCATCGCAGGGAAAAGATTTATATTTACTGCAAAGGGTTTATCCGTAAGCTGGTTTAATCTGTCAACTGCTTCAGCAAAGTCTTCTTTCGTCTTAAAAATTGCAGATGCAAGGATGCCAAGACCTCCGGCATTTGAAATTGCTGCAACAAATTCTGCATCTGAGATGGACATCATAGTGCCACCTAAAACAGGGTATTTTATCCCTAAGAGCTCTGTTACTTTTGTTTTAATCATAAATTCCTCTTTGTTTTGTGTTGAATAGATTGTTTGATTACATCATATGATGGATGTTATGCAGAAGGATTGAAGATGTCAAATGAAATTTTAACTAAGGGGTGGTGGGTTTAGGGCGTGTATCTGGGCTTACTGGTATTTGTAGTATGCTGCGCAAGTACCTTCAGTTGAAACCATACATGGTCCGATCGGGTTTATTGGCGTACATTTTTTCCTGAACAGTGCACACTCCGGTGGGATTTTTAAGCCGGTCAGGATTTCTCCGCAGGCACACCCTTTTATCTCTTCACTTTCTGGAATAGAGAGGCTGAAACGGGTGAGGGGGTCAAAGGCTTTAAACGTTTCTTTAAAAACGAGGCCGCTCTCTGGTATATTACCAATACCACGCCAGCGTGCATCCGCAGGTTCGAAAACGCTATACAGGATTTCCCGCGCTTTAGGATTTCCTTCCGGTAATACAGCTCTTTTATATGCGTTAACAAGACCTGAGTCACCGGATTCAATTTTCGTTACGAGTTGGAGAATGCCGGCAAGGATATCCACCGGTTCAAAACCTGCAATTACGCATGGGAGGCCGGATGATTCGACAAACGGACGATAGGCATCTTCTCCGATAATAACGGAAACATGACCCGGGAGCAGAAAACCATCGACCTGAACACCGGGGATGTTCATTAAGCCAAAAAGAGCTGGTGGTACTGTTTTTTGTGCGGAAAGAACGCAGAAATTTTTTATACCTGCTTTCTCTGCTGCGAGTATTGTAGCAGCCGTACCCGGTGCCGTTGTTTCGAAACCAATGCCGGGAAATACAATTGTTTTTTGAGGTTTTTTTTTTGCAATATCAAGGGCGTCCATAGAGGAATAAACAATTCGTATATCTGCTCCTTCAGCCTTTTTATGATGAAGGGAAGCATTCGAGCCGGGAACCCTTAAAAGGTCACCAAAGGTTGTAATGATAACATCTTTTTCATCTGCCAGTTTTATAAACGCATCGATTTCGCTTTGTGATGTTACACATACAGGGCAGCCAGGACCCGACAGAAGCGTTATCGTCTCAGGAAGAACAGATCTGACCCCATGCTTGAATACAGACATGGTATGTGTTCCGCATACTTCCATCAGTCGAATTTGTTTTTTGCTTTTTACCCGGATTTCTTTAATAAGGGTTTGTGCAATATCGTTTCTGCGGAAATCAGATGTATGGCTTTCAGGCATTAGTTTATCCAGTTAATATAATCATTATTAAAATCGATGGTGTGCTTAAAATTTTTTAGAAAATCAAGGCCAAGAAGTCCATGGGTCTCGCCGGGTGGGCCATGGTATTTCACCACGAAGATTTCCGGGTCTATTATTGATTTTGGTCCAACATGAATCGAATCGAGCTCAGCAAGTGAGGTTTTTATCGTGCCGCCACCTGCTGTTCGGGCATATCCCCGGGCTTTTATTTTAAGATTAAGTTGCTCAGCTACTGATGCGTGAATTACTGTTGAATTGGCACCGGTATCCAGCAGGAGGGTGGTTGTGACAGTGTTACCGTTATATTTCAGCGTGACGGGAACACGTACCTGGTTATTATGAATTACAACGGGTGTTCGTTTACGCTTCTGTCTCACTGTGGCTTCATCTTCTTTCCGCCGTTTTTCATTTTCAATAGCGGATTCTTTCTTTTCTTCCTCAGACATATAATCATACTTATCTTTATGCATGACAGCGTTATCGAAATGCTTTTCAGGAATATCTCCCTGATATTCGGTAAAGTGTTTGATGCCATTTTTATCTACATACTCATAAAAGGCACCCTTCGATATCTGCGGCAAAGAGATGACGATGAAAAAAATGAAAAGCGGTTGTAAGCGAGTGAATAGATCCATATTTATATTATCTGAAATATTATAGTATCCGAGAAAAAAACTGTTTAACCCGGTCTCCGGGTGGACTGTTTTTTCTACAGTACAAAGTTGATGCTCTCGTAAAAAGTCAAAAGATGGCTAAGGAAAAGGGCCCATGTATAAGATTTAGTGGTTGGCCAGGCTTGAAGTAGTACATGTGGTACTTCAAAAGTCTGGCCAACCACTAAAGC
>JQIA01001476.1_pt1 | contig 12630 bp, 10 predicted proteins | sample 811431 | NCBI WGS metagenome assembly JQIA01 (sample SAMN02998118, study PRJNA258478) | marine sediment metagenome | biome: marine; feature: seafloor; material: sediment; isolation source: oil-polluted sediment collected from 3 locations (0.5 km, 0.7 km and 0.9 km)... | place: USA: Gulf of Mexico ... | reverse complement strand
GCCTTAGACCCTTTTGAAAAGGGTCTAAGGCCTTTTTTTAAGCTTTAATTGTCTTTATCATAATTGAGGGTTTCGCCTTCTAATTTGGCAATAACAACAGATCCACAGCTATCACTCCAAACATTTACAGCAGTTCTAAACATATCCAATATTCTATCAACTGCTAATATTAAACCTATGCCCTCTAATGGTAGACCAACAGCGCTTAATATAACCGAGATCATTACAAGACCTGCCATCGGAATTCCAGCTGCACCGATAGACGCAAGAAGTGCTGTAGAAACCACAATTATTTGTTGTAAAAACGTTAATTCAATGCCATAAGCCTGTGCAATAAACATGGCTGCCACACATTCATAAAGGGCAGTTCCATCCATGTTGATAGTGGCTCCCAGTGGCAGCACAAAACTTGTTACCTTATTGGAAACCCCAGCCTTATTTTCGATCGCATCCATTGTTAATGGAAGTGTGGCCGAAGAAGATGAGGTTGAAAACGCTGTTAATAAAGGGGTAGACATTGATTGAATATGCTTCAATGGATTAACCTTAGCAATAAGTTTTAAAATAAGTGGAAGAATGATAGTAGAATGAATCAATAAAGCAATTAAGACCGTTAACATATATAAACCCAATCGTGCTGAAATACCTAATAACATTTCGGTATCATGAGCTTGTTCGGCCACCGTAACAGCTACTATCCCAAAAACACCATAAGGAGTAAATTTTATAATGAATCCTGTGATTTTCATCATCAGTTCAAATGCTGCATTTACACCTACTATCAAAGCATTTTTATATTGCCCTGTTAATTTTGTAATGAAATATCCTGAAATCAAAGCAAAAAAGATTACCGATAACATATCGTTATTTGCAAAGGCGGCGAAGATATTTTCAGGAATTATATTTAATAATGTTTGACCAAAAGAATTTCTGGCTACACTTAATCCTTCAACTTCCTGAAGTAAACCAAGAGAAGCTCCTACTCCTGGCTGAATTAAATTGACCATAAATAATCCAATAGTAATAGCTGAAATACTTGTCAGCATATAATACGCCATCGTTTTTAATCCCAGTTTACCTAAGTTTCCAGCACTTCCAATATTGGCTACTCCCGATGCTATTGATGTAAGGATTAAAGGCACAATAATCATCTTCAATGCACTCATAAAGAGATCACCCATCCATCCCACATATCTCACATAATCAGTAAAAAATAGTCCAAATAATATAGCTGATATAAGCGCAATGAGGATTTGCCAATGCAGTGCAATCTTTTTCATATTTACAATTTTATTATTAGTCGAATATAAAAATAAAAAACGACAATTAAGCAGGGTTTCCAAGGCAAATACCTAAGCCTCTTGCTTTTTTAATGATTGGATGATCAACGGGAACGGTTCTTAGTTTAGAACCTACTTCTGTTAATGGAATAGAGGAGATAATATCACCTTCCTTTTTCACCATTAATCCATATTGTTCATTATTAATTAACTCGGCAGCATAGGCACCATATCGAGTTGCAAGAATCCGGTCGGCTGGAGTAGGACTCCCTCCACGTTGAATATATCCAAGTATGGTTTCGCGAGTTTCTAAGCCTGTTCTCTTTTTTATTTGATGAGCAATATATTGTGCTGCAGATTTTGTTTTAGATTTATGTTTAATTCCTTCGGCAACCACAACAATAGAGTATGACTTTTTCTTTTTTGCTCTCTCTTCCAGATAATCGGTAATTGCTTTAATATCATAGTCTAACTCTGGAATAAGAATCACATCGCCACCACCGGCCAAACCCGAATAGAGGGTTAACCATCCTGCATGATGACCCATTACTTCAATCACCATAATTCTACTATGTGAGTTTGCTGTAGAGTGTAATCTGTCGATTGCATCTGTTGCTATTCCCAATGCAGAATCAAAGCCAAAAGTTACATCTGTTCCCCACACATCATTATCTATAGTTTTAGGAATTCCAATTACATTCAGACCATAATTAGATAATTTCATGGCATTTTTTTGGGTTCCATTCCCTCCTATACAAACTATGCAATCTAGACCCAATTCTTCATAATGCTTTTTAATTAGCTTAGGCTTATCTTTCGAATTAATGCTCAGATCATCTTTCTTAAATGGTTTAACACGTGATGTTCCAAGTATAGTACCCCCTAAAGTTAAAATCCCCGACAAATGAGGTTCTGTCAATTCTATATATTCTTTATTTATAAGTCCTAAAAAGCCTGAAGAAAAGCCAAAGACCTCCATTCCATACTTAACAATGGCAGTTTTTCCAACTCCTCGAATGGCAGCATTAATTCCAGGGCAATCTCCACCCGCTGTAAGTATTCCTATTCGCTTTTTCCCATTCTTCATAATTACATGCTTAAATTTAAGTCTAAAATACAAAATTAGTATTTGTTCATTCAGAAAAATGAAGAAATAATCATGCTTGCCAAATTCAATTACCTACATTTATTGTCGGAATTTAAACAAGTTTATATAGAGTAAAATCAGCTTTTATCGAGAAAATAGTGCTTTTAATATAATTTAACATCTCTACATTTATTTGCTCTATGCCCTTATACTGTAGGCTTCTATCAGTTTAAATATGAATTTGTTGCAGAAACTCAGGAAACTTTTTACATTTTTTTCGTTTCCACGTGTAACAATTACCTATATTTGGCGTCTTAAATATATCTAAACACACTAGACCAATTATTAAACCCATTAAAATAAACTAAACAATAAAATGAACAAGAATTTATCCAAACTACTTTTAATATGCGGGCTCATTATCCCTTTGTTAGGAGTAGCACAAGACAAACAATCCTTCAGCTTGGATGATGCGATTCAATTCGCTATCGAGCATAATTATAATATGAAGAATGCAAGAACGGATGTAGAGATTGCTAAGAAGAAAATCAACGAAACCACAGCAATCGGTCTACCTCAAATAAATGCATCAATCTCTAATACAAATTTCATTAATCAGTCGGTTACATTAATTCCTGATTTTATTACTCCTAATGTTGTTGCTGCAAATGAAGACTACTTTGATTTAACTGTGAATCCTGATTATGATCCTGATAAGATCGATTTTTTCGCAGCTACTTTTGGAGCTAAGCATAGTGCAAATGCAACAATTTCTGTCTCTCAATTAATTTTTAAAGGATCGTACTTAGTTGGATTACAAGCAGCTAAAGCATTTTTAGAGCAATCGAAAGTTCAAGTTAGAAAATCTGAAATTGATGTGCGTGAAAGTGTTACTAACGCTTACTTTCTAGTATTGGTAGCTGAAGAGCAGCTTAAGATTCTTAGTAATACCATGAAAAGCCTCAAAGAAACCAGGGATGAGACAGCAAAAATATTTGAACAAGGGTTTATTGAAGATACAGATGTTGATCAATTAGATTTAATGCTTGCAGATTTAGAAGCCAGTATATATTATGCTAATAATCAACTGGTAATTGCTAGATCATATTTGAAACTCAATTTGGGTCTTCGATTAAACTATTCAATAACTTTAACAGATAAGTTGATTCCACTATTAGGTCAAATAAAAGATCTAGGCTTATTAACATCTCCATTTAGCTTCTCTTCTAATATCGATTATAAGATTTTACAAAACCAGAAACGTCTTAGCGAATTAAATCTGAAGAATTTCAAATCTGAATATTTGCCTTCTATCTCTGCATTTTTTAATTATCAAAAAGATGCTCAACGAAATGGCTGGAACTTTTTTAACACATCTGAACAATGGTATGGGTCCGAAGTATATGGTTTTACTATGGATATCCCAATTTTTGCTAGCGGGATGAAAAAAGCTAAAATCCAACAAGCAAAACTAGAACTACAAAAAATTAATCAATTGGATTATCAGCTACAATCTTCTTTGGGGATCGCTCATGAAACTGCTACCAATAATTTTAGAAATACCCTTTCAATTCACTTCAATAAAAATAAGAGCAAGTTTTTATCTAATAAGATTTATAAGAAGGCCCAATTAAAGTATAAAGAAGGGGTTTACTCAAGCTTAGATTTACTCCAGAACTATAATCAATTCTTAGAATCGGAGTCGAACTATATTAGTTCAATTATTGATCTTGTGAGCGCCAAATTAGCTCTTGAAAAATTATTTGCTGAATAAGAAACGAAAAGCGATATGGAAACGAAAAAAATACAAATCATTCAGAAAACATTAGAATTATTCCAGATTTATGGGATAAAAAGTGTTTCTATGGATGATATCAGTTCTCAAATGGCAATGTCTAAAAAGACATTATACTTGCATTTTAATGATAAGAAGGAATTGGTTTCAGAGGTTATTGACTATAATTTTATTAGGATTAAAGAGATAGCAGAGAGAACTTTTATAAAAGAGGAAAATGCCATTGATCAGATCCTAGCTCTTATTAAATTCATGACAGAAATTAATGAAAAACACTCTCACACTATGGTTTTTGATCTTCAAAAATATTTTCCTGAAGAACACCAAAAACTTAGAAAACGCCGAGGTAAGATATTACTAGATTTTCATATATATAACATTCAAAAGGGGATTGAGCAAGGATTGTATCGCAAAGACATGAATGTTGAGATGGTACCTAAAATCATTTTGGTATTATCAGAAATTATTGTGGATAATGATGTGGTAACCTTCGCAAACATTTGTCATCCAGATTTTATAAAAGAAATGCTCATTTACCATCTTCATGGTGTGGTAAACGAAAAAGGACATAAATATTTAAATAAGAAAACAACAAAATAATTATAATAAGATGAAGAAATTAATTTTTATACTATTCATAGCAATATTATCAGGATGTGGATCAGCTGGCGAAAATGAAACTGAAAAGACAAGCGTTCAACCTAAAGCAACAGCTTATCAAATACCTGTTAGTGTAAAAACCTTAAGCACTGAGAAATTTAATCACTATATAGAAATTAGTGGTATAATTGAAGCCTTAAATATTGCTTTTATAAGCCCAGAAACGAATGGTCAAATCAAAGAGATCTTAGTTAGAGAGGGTGATAGAGTAGTAAAAGATCAGCCCTTAGTTAAACTGAATACTTCGATTTTAAATAATCAGATTAAGGAAATTGAGAAAGCTTTAGAATTAGCCAACATTGTTTATACTAAACAGGAGAATCTATGGAATCAAAAAATTGGATCTGAAATTGCTTTTCTAACTGCAAAAAACGGAAAAGAATCTCTAGACAGAAGCCTCGAAACACTAAAATCACAATTGGATTTAGGCCTAGTTAAAGCTCCTTTTGATGGAATAGTTGACGATATCATTTTAAAAGTTGGTGAACTTGCAGTTCCTGGATCTCAATTAATGCGGATCGTAAATCTTGACAACTTATATATTAATGCAGATTTGGCAGAGACTTATCTTTCATCTGTAAAGAAAGGCGATAAAGTAGATTTAAGCTTTGCTTCCTATCCTAACCTTAGCATGAATACTCCAATTCATCGAATTGGAAATATTATTCATCCAATGAATCGTACCATAAATATTCAACTTCAAATTAAAAATAAGAATGAACAGCTTAAGCCAAACGGTTTAGCCATTATTAAGATTAATGACTTCTCTGCAGAAAATGCAATAGTTGTGCCTTCTTTAATACTCAAACAAGACAGTAGAGGTTCTTTCTTATATGTTGCAGCTAAAAAGAATACTAACTGGATTGCACAAAAACGATATGTTCAAATTGGAATTTCTTTCGAAGATCAAAGTATGATTGAATCTGGATTAGTAGAAGGTGAGAAAGTGATTATTAAAGGATTCACCCAAACCACGGATGGATCTGCTATAAAAATTGCTCAATAGCATAAATTTTATAAAATGAAAGTTAAAGAAACTATAGATACTGTCGTGAGAGAATTTAAACTCACTACAGCTGCGCTTAAAAATAAGAATACAGTATTTTTATTGACTTTGGCGCTTGGAGCATTTGGATTGTTTTCCTATGTTAATCTTCCTAAAGAATTAAACCCAGATATCGTTATGCCAACTATTTTGGTACAGACGATCTATCCTGGAAACCCTCCTGTTGACATTGAAAACCTTATTAGTAGACCGCTTGAGAAAGAAATTGAATCTATTAAAGGAATCAAGCAGTTAAATTCAACTTCAGCAATGGATGTGTCTCTTATTATTGTTGAATTCAATACTAATGTTGAGATTTCTGAAGCCTTACAAGAGGTAAAAGATGCTGTTGATAAAGCCAAACAGGAACTTCCTAACGACCTTATTGTTTATGGAGATCCTGTTGTAACTGATATTGAATTTTCAGAATTCCCAGTTCTTAATATCAACCTTTCGGGTGACTATAGCCTCATTGAGCTAAAAAATTATGCCGAATATTTGGAAGATGAGATTGAATCTGTATATGAAGTATCAAGAGTCGAAATCAAAGGAATCAATGATCGCGAAATTAAGATCAATGTGGACATGCATAAAATGGAATCCTATGGATTGAACTTTGATAAAATTGAAGGTGCCATTGCAAGCGAAAACGTTTCCATTTCTAGTGGAGAAGTAAAGCTTGGAGGTACTAGACGATCGATTCGTACCATTGGTGAGTTCACTAGTATGGAGCAAATCGAAAACATCATCATTAAAAATGAGAAGCAAAAGGTAGTTTATTTGAGAGATGTAGCTGAGGTAATCGATGGCTATGCAGAACCAAATAGTTTTGCGAGATTAGACCGTAATCCAGTAGTTTCATTACAGGTAATTAAAAAAAGTGGCGAAAACATCTTAGCTACTATCGATAAAGTATATCTTATCCTTGATGAGGCGAAAGAGAAACAAATTTTACCTAAAAACCTAGATATTTCTGTTACAAACGATGCTTCTGATATGATCAGAAAGCAGTTAACAAGCCTAGAAAACAGTATTATTTTAGGGATGTTATTCGTCATTATCGTTCTTTTCTTTTTCTTAGGAACAAGAAATGCGCTCTTTGTTGGTTTAGCGATTCCTATGTCGATGATGATCTCTTTTGTGGTGATCTCGATGATTGGGCTTAAAATTAATATGGTAGTGTTATTTGCACTCATCTTGGCTTTAGGAATGTTGGTGGATAATGCAATTGTTGTAGTCGAGAACATCGTTCGATTCAGAACCAAAGGCTATAGTTTATTTGAGTCTGCTAAACGAGGTGTTGGAGAAATTGCCATGCCAATTATCTCTTCAACCTTAACAACGCTGGCTGCCTTTTTCCCATTATTATTCTGGGATTCAATGATTGGTGAGTTTATGAAATATATGCCAATGACCTTGATCATTGTATTGGCATCCTCTTTATTTGTAGCCCTGATCATTATTCCTGTTTTTGCTTCTACTTTTGACCCAGTTCAGAAAATAAAAACAAGTAATAAAAAACGGATTTTAATAATTACGGCTGTGTTATGGGTAATTGCTGCATTACTATATATTGGAGGTTTCTATACCTTAGCAAACCTCATCGTCATTGGTACTTTAATCACACTTTTTAATGTCTATTATTTTAAATCCAAAGGACAATGGTTCCAAGATGTGGCTCTTCCCAGTTTGGAAAATGCCTATTTAAAAGTATTGCAATTTGCTTTACGTAAACGAAATCCAACTTTCTTTTTAATTGGAACTTTTTTCTTGTTGATCTTTACACTTATTATCTTAGGAATCAGAAAACCTAAAGTTGAATTTTTCCCATCAAGTGATCCACAGTATATAAACGTACTCGCTGAATTACCAATTGGTACAGACATCACAGCTACCGACGAATTCATGACTGATCTTGAGAACAAAGTTTATGAAACTCTTACACCATATAATTCTATTGTAGAATCCGTATTAACAAATGTTGGAAGTGGATCTGGTAGCGAAAGTGATATGTTTGCAGCTGGAGAAACCCCGAATAAGGGCAGAATGACGGTTACCTTCTTAGACTATGAAGAAAGAGGTGATTTCAGTACGTCTGACATCATGAAGGAAATCGGTGATGCTGTAATTGGTAGGTATCCAGGAGCACAAATATCTGTTGAGAAAAGTGCACAAGGACCTCCAACTGGTAAAGCAATTAATATTGAAATTTCAGGAAGCGATTTTGAAAAAATACTTTCATTAACTGAGGAAATTGAAAGCCATATTGGTGAAGCATCTATCGAAGGAATCGAAGGTTTTAAACTTGATTTAGACATTGGAAAACCTGAAATGATTGTACATATCAATCGTGATAAAGCAAGAAGATTTGAGCTTTCTACAGCACAAATAGCATCTACTTTAAGAACTGCTTTGTTTGGGAAAGAAATCTCAGATTATAAAGAAGGAGAGGATGAATTCCCCATTCAATTAAGAATGATGGACAAATATCGCTATAGTATTCCTGCTTTATTAAATCAGAAAATGACTTTTAGCAATCAAAGTGGTAAATGGGTGCAAATTCCTATATCTGCCGTAGTTGATATTGAATATAGTTCAACATTTGGTGCAGTAAAACGTAAAGACATGGACCGTGTTGTTACACTCTATTCGAATGTAATTGAAGGATTTAATGCAAACGAAATCAATCTTGCGATTCAAGAAAAAATGCTGTCGTTTCAAATGCCAGAAGGCTATGAATATTCATTTACCGGAGAGCAGGAAGATCAAGCAGAATCTATGGCGTTTTTAATGAAGGCTTTAGTAATTGCAGTCTGTTTAATTACAATAATTCTTGTTACTCAATTCAATTCTGTAGCAAAACCATTATTAATTGTTGCAAGTATCTTATTTAGTACCATAGGTGTATTTGGGGGCTTAGCTATATTTGATATGGATATCAGTGTTATTATGACAGGAATCGGAATTGTTTCCTTAGCAGGAGTTGTCGTAAATAATGCGATTGTTTTAATTGATTATATCGATCTATTGAAACGAAGAAAACGCAATGAGCTTGGAATGGACGAGAAAGCATTATTAAATCCTCAACAATCATTAGATTGTATTGTTGAAGGAGGAAAAACAAGATTACGTCCAGTACTTTTAACGGCAATTACAACCATACTTGGACTTATTCCAATGGCTGTAGGTTTGAATATAAACTTTGCAACTTTACTTTCCGACTTTGACCCTCAGTTCTCTATTGGAGGTGATATGGTATCTATGTGGGGACCTCTTTCCTGGACTGTGATTTTCGGATTAACCTTTGCAACATTTTTAACGCTGATTATTGTTCCGGCAATGTATCAGATTGCTTATAAAATGAAGTTCAAATTATATTCGGTTAAATAGTTTATGGGACAACGACCCGATCTAGATCGGGTCGTTGTCCCTATTTTCCTGACAAATACTCTTTTTTGGAATCTATTTAAAATAATAGATATGCCTAGTAAAAAAGATAGATCTCCAATATTAGCAGATAAGTATTATCACATTTACAATCGTGGAAATAATTTTGAGGAAACTTTCAGGGGGCCGAGAGACTATCACCTATTCTTGTGGCTAATTAAGAAGTATATAAGTTCTCTTGTTGAAATATATGCATATGCCTTGTTACCAAATCATTTTCACATCTTATTAAAGACTACAAAAGAATTAAAAGAAAGGGAATTTGGAAAATATTATGCAAGCATGATGATTGATTATACCCGATTCATTAATAAAAGAGAAGGGCGGTCAGGTAATTTATTTTTGAAACCTTTTAAGCGAATTTTAATAGATTCTGATGAATACATGAAGCGTTTAGTGTTTTATATCCACTTTAATCCTCAGAAACATGGCCTTACAAATCATTATCAAAACTATAAATTCAGTTCGTTCATGGCTTTTCAATCCGAATTAGATACTCTAATAAACAAGAAAGATGTTTTTGAAATTTTTGGATCAAAGACTAATTTTAATGACTTTCACACTTATCTTGAAGAACTTAATAAATTGAATGAAGCTCAGACTTTTGAATTCTAGAAATGGGACATTGACCCGATCTAGATCGGGTCAATGTCCCATTAATTATCCGAAGCATACCACTCAGCATAAGCAGTAGCAGTTTCTCTCAATTGCAATTTGATGAGTTTGATATCGCTTTGAAGATTTGCCTGGATTCTATCTTTAATATCTACAATTAATTTTTCGCTAGTAGGATGATAATCTACCAATATTAGTTTGGCAAAGTTATTTCTCAGCTCGCTAACTAATTTTTCTGAGGCACCATCATATAAAACCAATGCATGATCAAAAATAGTAATTACATTATCAAAAACGATCTTTTTTAAATTCCCGAAATCCATTACCATACCTCTATCACTTCTATCTTTACCTTCAACAGCTTTTCCTAATAAAGTAACAGATAATATGTAGGAATGTCCATGCACGTTTTTACATAAACCTTCATGATTTGGGAGAGCGTGAGCCATCTCAAATTTAAATTCCTTAGTAATTCTTATATTTTGTTGCATCTTTTTATTTTTTCTAATGGTCCTATTTTCAGCAAGAAAAACCGTTTTATTTCAAAAACTAAATAAGTCCAAATAATTGTAAGGCAATTTTAAATCCAATTCCCAATAGTACGAACCCTCCAAGCAATTCAGCTTTATTGCCTAATTCATATTTCCCGATTTTCTTTCCTAAAATTAGACCAATAATTGATAAAGATAAGCTCGCAATCAAGAAAATCAAAAAGCTATGAGCCCGTTCATGACTAGTAAACGATAATCCGGTTCCAATTATTAAAGAGTTCATCCCCAGTGCAAATGCTACTAATAATAAAACTTTAATATTTCTTAAATCGAAAGCACGATCTTCAGCACTTGAACGAAAGGTCTTGATCAGCATTCTAGATCCTGTTAAAAAAAGTACCAACATCATCATCCATTGGTGCTCCCAGCCTGCTAGTGATCTTAGTAAATCGCCGAACAGATATCCTAGCCAAAGCATCATAAGAGGGATAAATGTAAGAATAGAAATTACATTTAGTCTTTGTCCATTCGACAAACAACTTCTAACATTAGCTGTTAAACAAACCGCAAAAGTTGTAATACAGAGTGATACTATGATTAATATTAATTCGAACACAATTATCTATTTTAGCTTTTCTAATTCAACCGTAAAATGTCTCAGGATTGGAGCTTCAGTAAGAATTTTATAACCTCGTTTTATATCCATTCTTTTTTCAAAAACATTTATCAAAGAGGCTGCAACATAATCCATATGATTATTGGTATAGGTTCTTCTAGGAATCGCTAAACGAATTAATTCCAGGTCTGGATATCTGTTTTCACGTGTTACAGGATCCCGATCTGCCATAATTGTACCGATTTCTACACCTCTAACACCACCTTCGATATAGAGCTCAACTGCTAAAGTTTGGGCAATATATTCTTCCTTTGGAATATGTGCTAAAAACTTAGTTGCATCAATAAAAATTGCATGCCCACCGAATGGGACCAATACAGGTACACCTGCATCTACCAATTGTTGTCCTAAATGAGCAACTTGTTCAATTCTGGATTCTAAGAAATCAAATTCCGTGGCTTCATCTAATCCTTGTGCCAGAGCATTCATATCTCTACCAGACATTCCACCATAAGTTATATAACCCTCAAACATAATATTATAGACACTTGCTTCTTTGTAGAGCGCTTCACTATTCATGGCGATAAAACCACCCATATTGACTATAGCATCTTTCTTAGAGCTCATGGTCATACCATCAGCATATGTAAACATCTCTTTAACAATTTCTTTAATGGTTTTATCTTGATAACCATCTTCTCTTGTTTTAATGAAGTATGCATTCTCAGCAAATCGAGCTGAATCAAATATTACAGGAATGTCAAATTTTTCAGCAAGCGCTTTTACTTCCTTTAAGTTTTGCATACTCACTGGTTGGCCACCTGAAGAATTACAAGTAATCGTAACAATAACCATTGGAACCTTGTCTTTAGGATTATTGCTTAATACATTTTCTAGTTTAGATAAATCTAAGTTTCCTTTAAAAAGATGAAGATTAGCTGTATCAAAAGCTTCGTCAATAGTACAATCAATAGCTCTTGCTTTTCTGAATTCGATATGACCTTTAGTAGTATCAAAGTGTGAATTTCCTGGAACTAAATTCCCTTCTTTAACCATAACCGAAAAGAGTACATTCTCTGCTGCACGGCCTTGGTGTGTAGGAAGGAAATAATCAAAGCCAGTTATATCTTTTATGGCTTTTTTCATCTTATAATATGAAGAAGCTCCTGCATAGCTTTCATCTCCAAGCATCATTGCCGACCACTGTTTATCACTCATAGCACCAGTACCTGAGTCAGTCAGTAAATCGACGAATACTTGATCACTTCTTAAATTAAAAAGATTATAATTTGCTTTTTTTATCCATTGAAGTCGATCAGCTTTTGTGCTTTTTTTGATCGCTTCAACCATTTTTATTTTATGGGATTCTGCAAATGGTAATTTCATAACATCAAATTTTAAAATTAATTTCTCTAATGAATAGGGTAATAAGGGGGTAGGCAAGACTATGAATTAAATTCGTCTCGCTTCTTGATATTAAGGAAATTTTGTTTTCTGAACTTGAATGTGTTATTCATTTTATACAGATTAACTTCGTGCAAAGATACGAATATATCAACAATGTGAGTCTTAATAAGGGCTTTATGAACAGATT
>JQIA01001475.1_pt1 | contig 12635 bp, 11 predicted proteins | sample 811431 | NCBI WGS metagenome assembly JQIA01 (sample SAMN02998118, study PRJNA258478) | marine sediment metagenome | biome: marine; feature: seafloor; material: sediment; isolation source: oil-polluted sediment collected from 3 locations (0.5 km, 0.7 km and 0.9 km)... | place: USA: Gulf of Mexico ... | reverse complement strand
GGAGCCAAGCCTCTAGCAACCGTAAGAGATGCAGGGCCTGCTCCAATCATCGCTACTTTTTTACCATTTTTTGGCATTATTTTCGGTAATCGGTCGGTAATATCTGATTTGTTATCTGCGGCTACGCGCTTTAAACGACAGATTGCAACCGGCTCTTCTTCAACTCGGCCCCGACGACATGCTGGTTCGCAAGGTCTATCGCAAACTCGACCTAATATTCCAGGAAAAACATTTGATTCCCAGTTGACCATATAGGCATCATCGTATCGCCCTGCAGCAATAAGTCGAATATATTCTGGTACCGGCGTATGTGCCGGACAGGCATATTGACAGTCGACAACTTTATGAAAAAATTCAGGATCTTTAATATTGGTTGGCTTCACACCTAGCTCCCTTGATTTACTTAGATTTGTAATTATTTACCATTAAAAACCAACTTTTTTTCATTTCTATGGACTGGTTTTATTAGGTTTATATCAATAATAGGCTATTTTTTGAATTAGAGTGGTAATTATACTTTTTTTTGAGTTTTTGTACTGTTTTTTTGCATGAAATAACGTTTTTTTATAAGGTTTTGTTTTTATAAGGTCTTTTTTTAATACTGGGAAGTAAAGACCAATAAATTATCATGTAAAATAATGATCTATTTGCTCCATAATTGATTGATTAATTGTATCTTCAAACAAATCATAATCTCTATCAAAAACAGAAAGATACCGAACCACTTGATGTTGTTTCAAAAGTTTACCATCCACACTAAACTCTATTTCTTTTTCTTTAGCTTCTAATCTTGGCAACACTGTCCACTTAATAAAACCAGAGTCAACGGGTAAAATATTTTTCGTAATATGTGCACAAAATTGATTGATCTTCTCACGCCCAACAAAACCTAAACAGACTGGCTCTAAACGATAAATAACTAATAATTTTTTATCTTGGGGAAGAGGTAGGTTTGATTTCACAAGCTCAGTAACATCCTTGTTTGAGTGATAATTCTACTTTTGTTCAACTTTTAATTGTTGGTATGTCTTAACTAGTATCGTGTTTAATTAAAAAATCTTTAGTAATTAATTTACTTAGAAAGTGGTTAAATCATCACAACTATACGGCTTGGTTTGCCCTTTGTAAAATTTTTGAATTAGAACCTATCGCTCTAACTATTTTCCCTTTTCCAATTATTCCAATAGAATCTTTAGCTTCAACGGCAAATGTATACAAACCCCAACGAACGCTTTCAAATTCTGCAATGATAACGTAAGAAGCTCCAACTCCTGTAGATGCGGTATGACTCACATCGATATGCGCGCCTACCGATACCTCATCATTGACTAATAAAGGTCTCATTAAAGCTGCACATACCTTTTCCATATCAGCTATTAAAAACGGAGTTCCTAGTACTTCGGCATACTTCTCAGCACTCGACTCCGAAAAATAGTTAGCCGTCTTATTTGGCAATACCTTAAACGTATTCTCTAAGGTTACCCCTTTTTCAAGCTTTGTCCTCGTTTGCAATACAAAACTCCTTTAGCTTTAAGCTTCTTAAACAAAAAACCCCAATCTAATAAGACCAGGGTTTTCAAAAGGCTGAAAGTCGATTAAAACTAGTTATTGGCTATTAGCGACCATATAGTTGACTGTTTCAGCAATTTCATCATCGGAACAATCTGCACATGTACCTTTTGCTGGCATTGCATTTAAACCGTTTAGCGCATTATTAAGTAAAGTCTCTTCACCGGCTGCAATTCGTGACGCCCAACCAGCAACATCACCTAATTTTGGAGCACCAGCAACACCGGTTCCATGACAAGCAGCACATTTAGTGTTGTAAACTTCTTCTCCAGTTCTGGGGCCAGTCGCTTCTACAACGGGTGCAATGGCAACAGGGACATCATCACCACTTTTATATACACTACCTGTTGGCGCAATGCGCTTTTCTACGCTATGGCCACTTAAGTGATCAGCTGCAACGCTGTATGAAAATGCAAAGACTGCCGAAGTTAGCGTAATTTTTAATTTGTTTAAAGCTGACACAAATGTTCTCCTAAAAATATCAGGGTTTGTTATTATCTCACTAGAGCGTACTAGCATCTACTAGTAAAGAGAATGTTAAAAACACTCTCTTTTTGCCTATCTGATTAAATAAACTTAATAGAATGGTTATAAAATCGAATTATAGTGCAGATATGAATAATGATCATCTTTTCTGTCATAGCTAGTGTTGATATAATTGAAAAATATTATAACTCACTATTCACATAGAGACTTATTACACTGACCTTATACAAATTCAGGATTGTTCACTATTCTGCGCAATCCCAAACAAAGTCAATCTGGAGATTAAAGTTTGTCAGCAATTGCTACTACTACTTTTCAAGGTTTAATCCTTGAGTTACAAAACTTCTGGTCTAAACAAGGGTGCGCATTAATACAACCCTTAGATTTAGAGGTTGGAGCTGGGACATTTCACCCGGCAACATTTCTAAGGTCGATAGGCCCTGAGCCATGGAATGCAGCCTATGTACAACCGTGTCGAAGACCTACTGACGGGCGATATGGTGAAAACCCAAACCGCTTGCAACATTATTACCAATATCAAGTAATCTTAAAGCCTTCGCCTAAAAATATTCAGGAACTTTATTTAGAGTCTTTAAAAATATTGGGAATAGACACGCTTGAACACGATATTCGTTTTGTTGAAGATAACTGGGAATCCCCCACTTTGGGCGCCTGGGGTTTAGGTTGGGAAGTTTGGTTAAATGGAATGGAAATTACTCAGTTTACCTATTTTCAACAAGTGGGCGGATTAGAGTGTAAACCGGTTACCGGAGAAATTACCTATGGACTCGAAAGGCTCGCAATGTATTTACAAGGTGTTGATAGTATTTATGATTTAGTTTGGACTCAAGGACCACAAGGCGTTGTTACCTATCGTGATGTATTTCATCAAAATGAGGTTGAGCAATCTACTTATAATTTTGAAATAGCCGACGTTGATTACCTATTTAGTTATTTTGATCAATGTGAGTCTCAAAGCGAAGCGTTAATAGAAAAAAACTTACCCTTACCAGCGTATGAAATGGTTCTAAAAGCCTCTCATGCCTTTAACCTTTTAGATGCGAGACATGCTATTTCCGTAACAGAAAGGCAGCGTTTTATATTGCGAGTTCGATCTTTATCGCGAGCGGTTGCAAAATCTTATTATGATTCACGAGAAGCGCTAGGCTTTCCGATTGGTAAAGAATCTATTACTAGTCTAGGAGAGAAATAATGTCTAATTCAGCGGTCAAAAAGAATGATTTTTTGTTTGAGCTGGGTTGTGAAGAGCTTCCACCAAAAGCACTACCAAAACTCGCTCGTTCGCTACATGATTTTATACTTAAATCCTTTCAGTCTGCGGATTTAAAATTTGAAGATAGTGAATGGTTTGCCACACCACGAAGACTAGCTATTCGTTTTACCCAACTTGATTCTGAGCAGGCAACCAAACAAGTTGAAAAGTTGGGCCCGGCGGTGGCAGCCTCTTTCGATGAAAATGGCAATGCAAAACCTGCGGCAATTGGTTTTGCAAAATCGAATGGTGTTGATGTTTCCGAGCTTAACCGTAAAGAAACAAACAAAGGCGAACGACTCGCTTTTATAGCGGAAGTTAAGGGCGCTCAAACTTCATCTCTATTAAAAGAACTGCTACCTAAAGCTATTGCACAACTGCCTGTTCCAAAAACGATGCGTTGGGGAAACAACTCCTACCTGTTTAGTCGGCCTGTTCATTGGGTACTCGCAATTTTAGATAAAGACGTTGTCGAGCTAGAAATTATGGGCGAAAAATCGAATAATATTAGTTATGGTCATCGCTTTCACTCTCCTGAAGCTTTTACTATTAATTCACCCACAGAATATGAAACGAAACTCTCCGAAAGAAAAGTCGTCGCATGTTTCGAGGAGCGTAAAGCAAAGATTCGAATTCAGGTAGAAAATATTGCTAACAATATAAAGGCTCACGCCGTTGTGTCTGAAGATTTGTTAGAAGAAGTGACCGCTTTAGTTGAATGGCCTGTTGCACTACTTGGAAATTTTGATAATGAATTTTTGCAGGTTCCGGCGGAAGCGTTAATCTCCTCTATGGCTGAACATCAAAAATATTTTCATTTGGTTTCTGAGCAGTCTGAAACGGCATCTTTATTGCCTCACTTTATAACCGTAGCAAATATAGAAAGTAAAAATCCAAACACTGTTATTTCGGGCAACGAAAAAGTAATCCGCCCTCGACTCGCAGATGCAAAATTCTTTTATGATCAAGACTGTCAGAACAGTCTTGAATCTTTTAAGGAAAGACTTAAAACTATTATTTTTCAACATAAATTAGGAAGTGTTTTTGAAAAAACACAACGCGTTAAATCTCTCGCTAAATCGATCGCGACAAGTCTTACAATAGAGACCTCTAACATTGAGCGTGCGGCCGATCTTTGTAAGTGTGATTTAATGACTGATATGGTAGGAGAGTTTTCTGATTTACAGGGGATCATGGGGCGTTATTACGCGACTAAAGATGGAGAAACATCGGAAGTAGCAGAAGCTATGGATGAAATATATATGCCGCGATTTGCAGGAGACAAACTTCCTGAAACCAAAACAGGTTTAATTTTGGCGTTAGCTGAAAGAATAGATACATTAGTCGGGATTTTTGGGATCGGACAAATACCAACAGGCGCTAAAGACCCCTTTGCGCTACGAAGAGCTTCCTTAGGTGTACTTCGTTTAATTACAGAAAAAGACCTTAGCCTTAACCTTTCTCAACTAATTGAACAGTCTTTAAAAGGCTTTTCTGAAATAGATATTGCTCAGAATACAAAACAAGAGTTATTAAGGTATTTTTCTGCTCGAAGTCTGGCGATGTATCAAGAGTTAGGTTTTTCTTCTAGAGTTATTAATTCTGTTAGCGTTTTAAACATAACCTCTCCTTCCGACTTTTATTGTAGAATTAAGGCGGTGAAAGCGTTTGATGAAGTTGATGAAAGTGCAGATTTAGCGGAAGCAAATAAACGTGTTAAAAATATTTTGGCAAAGTCTGATTTTGATTCAAGGGAAACTAAAATTGATCCGAGCTTGTTTGAAGAAAGTGAGATTAAACTTTTTCAGACTATCAACGATGCTAAAGAATTTGTTGAGCAACAACTCTCTCAGTCCAACTATCAGTCTGCTTTAGAAAAACTTGCCGAGCTAAAAAATCCTGTTAATCAATTTTTTGATAGTGTGATGGTCAACGCTGAAGATGAAAAGATAAGGAATAATCGTTTTGCGCTAATCAACGAACTCCGTAATTTATTTATGGGAATTGCTGATATTTCTCTATTGCAAAAATAAGGGTTTAAGTAATTACGATGTCTGTAAATAAACTAATCATTTTGGATAGAGACGGTGTCATTAATTTGGACTCTGATAGTTACATTAAATCTCCGGAGGAGTGGATCCCAATTGAATCAAGTTTACGCGCTATTACTAAACTAAACCAAGCTGGTTATAAAGTCGCCGTGGCAACCAATCAGTCTGGTGTTGGTCGCGGAATGTTCGATCATATTATGTTAGCGATGATCCACAAAAAAATGGAAATGACATTAGCAAATGTCGGCGCTCATCTTGATGCTTTAGAGTATTGCCCGGACCATCCAGACAATGCAGGTCCCGATCGCAAACCAAATACAGGCATGATTAATCGTCTTCTAAAACAATTTGATGTTAAAGCTTCTGAAACCTATTTTATTGGTGACTCTATTTCTGATATTGTATGTGCGAAAAAATCTGGCTGTAAACCTATTTTAGTTTTAACCGGTAAAGGACAAAAAACAATTACTAATATTGAAGATCCAAACTTGCTAATTTTTAAAGATCTTTCTCTTGCTATAGACAGTTTGTTAACAAGTTAATAGTTTAAATTATAACGCCTGGAAACAAGTAGACTGTTGCCGTGATCACCAAAGCTGTTGCAACAAACCATCGGGTCATGATGCATTTTTTACAAACCTTTTTATTGTCCATTATTTTGAATCCTTTTTACAACAGCTAAAGTTAAAGAATTTGGTATTGGTAAAGTAAGATGATATTGCGCTATTTTCCAACCACTATCGGTTTTAACCAACACTCCAGTCCCACGGGTTTCTCCATACTTTTTATTATCTAACATTTCATCAAACCACGCTGTTTGTTTTGATTCTGAAATATAGATATGCCGATCTCTAGGGTGATAAGTCCAACCTGTTCCTTTATTAAAATAAGGCTCAGCAAAATATTTAAACTGTTTTATTGTCCAAATTTCTTTCGGATCAGTTCCAATAAAAACTGCACTCGTTGTAAATAAAGAAAAGTAAATCTCTGAATTGGCATCACTTGCAGCTTGGTGAAGTTGATTTAAGGTTTGACTGATTGCAAATATACAATTTAAACAACTGTTCTTTTTACTGTAAACATTACTAGAAGGTATGAAATGTATGAGAAAAACTAAAGGAATAATGTTGTATTTTTTATACATTTTTATTCCTTCGCTTTGAATAGTAGTCCAAATATTATTTTAAACTCTCATAATAGGCAGAAAGGTTTTCAATGTCAGCATCCGTTAGCGCGGCAACCATTCCAGCCATCACTGGATCATTTCTCGTTTTGTTTTTGAATGCTTTAAGTTGTTTAGCAGTATAAGCTGCTTTTTGTCCCGCAAGATTAGGATACATTGGGATCATACTAATTCCATTTGCTCCATGACAAGCAGCACAAATACCAGACTTAGCCTTACCGGCAGCTACATCGCCTGCCGCCGAAGTTAATGTTGAAAAAGAAAGCGCTACGAAAGCGACAGTTGCTAATAGTTTTTTCATTTGTTATCCCTCCAAGGATAAATATAAAAGTTAATATCTTTACTGTCTATATATTAGCATAACTTAATATATAGTTTTTAATGATCTTCTTTAATTAGTTTAAAATATGCTTCTTAAACATCAAGATTAGCTACTGCTAACGCATTTTCTTCTATAAAAGCTCTTCTTGGCTCTACATCATCACCCATTAAAGTGGAGAATAACTGGTCGGCCACAACCGCATCTTCAATTGTTACTTGTAGCATTCTGCGCGCGCTAGGATCCATTGTCGTCTCCCAAAGCTGATCAGGGTTCATTTCACCCAAACCTTTATAGCGTTGGATAGCAATACCACGTTTAGATTGATGCATTAACCAATCAAGAGCTTCTTTAAAACTGTCTACTTCTTTAGTTCTTGCTCCACGTTGTATGTAAGCGCCAACTTCCATTAGATCATTAGTCTTTTCACCAAGTTTGATTATTTTGTTATACTCACCTGAGGCAAAAAATGATTTATCTAAAATATACTTACTTTCAGAACCATGATAAATGACTTTAATTGTTGGGTAGTAACGATTTCTTTCTTCATCTTTAGTAATAGATACTTCAAATTTAGTTGCTCCTGTTTTATCATCAACAGATAAAACCTTGGTTAGCTCACTTGCCCAGCTAGTGACTAAATTTTCATTGCTCAAACTTTCAATATCTAGCCTGTTTAATTCTATAACTCCACTTAAAATCCTCGAATCAAATAATTGGGATAACCGGTTAATATCATCTTGAACCTCTCGATAATCAACCACCAGTTTTTCTAAAGCTTCCCCAGATAATGCTGGTGCATCAGCATTAACATGCAGTGAAGCTTCATCTAGAGCCATACTAGTTAGGTACTCTTCTAGGCTTGAGTCATCTTTAACATAGGTTTCTTGCTTACCTTTTTTTACTTTATATAAAGGCGGTTGAGCTATATATATGTAACCTTTTTCTACTAGCTCTAACATTTGACGATAAAAGAAAGTTAACAACAAGGTTCTTATGTGCGCCCCATCCACATCCGCATCAGTCATAATTATAATACGGTGATAACGTGTTTTTTCAACATCAAACTCATCTCTACCTATTCCACATCCCAACGCAGTAATCAGTGTTCCCACTTCTTGTGAGGATAACATCTTATCAAATCGCGCTTTTTCGACATTTAAGATTTTACCTTTTAAAGGTAGTATAGCTTGGTTCTTTCTATTACGCCCCTGTTTAGCAGATCCGCCAGCAGAGTCCCCTTCCACAATATACAACTCAGATTGAGCGGGATCTTTTTCTTGGCAATCAGCTAATTTACCTGGAAGACCTGCTATATCAAGTGCACCTTTACGCCTTGTCATATCTCTAGCTTTTCTAGCAGCTTCTCGAGCTCTCGCTGCATCTAACATTTTTCCAACAATAATTTTAGCTTCCTGAGGATTTTCTAGTAAATAATCTGTCAACTGCGCGCCCATAGCTTGCTCGACCGCACTTTTCACTTCAGATGATACTAGTTTATCTTTTGTTTGAGAGGAAAACTTAGGATCTGGCACTTTAACTGAAATGACAGCCGTTAGCCCTTCTCTCGCATCATCGCCTGTTGTTTGGGTTTTCCCTTTAGATTTACCCGCCTCTTTCTCCATGTAGTTATTCAGCGTACGAGTTAAACCACCTCGAAAACCCGCTAAATGGGTACCACCATCCCTCTGGGGTATATTATTAGTAAAGCAGAAAATATTTTCTTGAAATGAATCATTCCACTGCATAGCGACTTCTACAACTATTCCATCATTAACTTCAACGCTAAAATGAAACATCTTCTGATTAATAGGTGTTTTTGTTCTATTTAAGTAATCTACAAAAGCTTGTATACCACCTTGATATTGAAAATGATCTTCCTTTCCAGAACGTTCATCTTTAAGTTTAATACTGACACCAGAGTTTAAAAAAGAAAGCTCCCGTAAACGTTTTGCTAAAATATCGTAATGAAAATCAATATTAGTGAAAATCGTAGGGCTCGGGTGGAAACGTAGATCGGTACCCGTTTTTTCAGTATCACCAATAACAGCTAGTGGCGCTTGTGGCTCACCTAACTTATAGTTTTGCTCATAAACGTGTCCTTCCCTTCTGATCGTAATAGTTAAATCATCTGATAAAGCATTAACAACAGAAATACCAACACCATGTAATCCACCTGACACCTTATATGAATTATCATCAAACTTACCGCCCGCATGTAAAACAGTCATAATAACTTCAGCTGCAGAAACACCTTCTTCTTCATGGATCCCAACAGGTATCCCTCTACCGTCATCTGTTACTGAAACAGAGTTATCCGTATGAATTATCACATTAATGTCTTTGCAATGACCAGCTAGAGCTTCATCAATTGAATTATCAACAACTTCAAAAACCATATGGTGTAAGCCCGTTCCATCATCGGTATCACCAATATACATACCCGGTCGTTTTCTTACAGCATCAAGTCCTTTTAAAACCTTTATACTTGAAGAGTCATATGTATTTGATACTTCAGTTTTTTGTTCTTTGTTTTCAGACATCGAGTTATAGTTTCCTTTTTAAAAGCCAAATTCTATTTAATTTTAAGTTGGAAGGGGCACTTCGCTTATTACCCCATGTTTCACGTGAAACATCTTAACGCTATTATACTCTTTTATGAGTGGTTTAAGCACCAATGAATCGAGACAAGATATCAAAACCTGCACATTTTTTTGTTCTCTCAAGGCTAGTACTAACTGTAATTGATTAACACTATCAAGTTCAGAAGAAAAATCATCTATAATAAAAAGACTATCTTTATCTGTTAGTCTTTTTAACAGTGAGGTTTGAGATAGATAAAGAGCATTGATAAGCATCTTTTTCTGACCTCTAGATAACACATCTTTTACATCTCGACCACCGACTTTTATCTTTAGATCCGCTTTATGAGATCCGAAAGATGTAGACCCTCTGCTAACATCAAGATGAATAGAATCCTTAAGTTTATCCAATAAGCCAAAAGCACCATTACCTGTGTGATAATTTACTGTAATATCATTTTTAAAATCTAACTGCATACTGTTTAATACAGTACAAAGCTCAATTGATAATTTTTTGCTCAGCTGATTTCTTCTATCATCAACAATATTTGCGAATTCAACTAACTTGGTATTCCAAACTTCAAGCTGAAAATGATCAATGGTAGACATTTTACCATTCAAAGCTCTCAAAAAAGAGTTTCTATGTTTCAATATTTTATTGAAAGATTGCCAATCCGATTTGTAACTATGTTCCACGTGGAACAATAACCAATCCAGATGTTTTCTTCTTTGGGCTGGTCCAGAATCTATAAGGTGGTAGGATTCAGGGCTTAATATTTGTACAGGGAAAATAGCCGCTATTTTAGATAAAGCATCAATATTATTTCCATTCAATCTAATTTTACGAGAACTCTTACTATGACCAAACGAAACTCCAATTTTGGTTGTATCATCAAAGCAACCAAAAAGAGAAATATCTTTATGGTTGTGAGATATAAGTTGATTGTTTTTTGAGGTTCTAAAAGATCTACCTGAAACCAATAAACCAATCCCCTCTAACAAACTACTCTTTCCAGCAGCATTAACGCCTTCAACAATATTTAACTTAGAGGAAAGTACTAACTTTGTATCGGATAAATTCCTAAGCCCTGTTGCAACAAAATCAGATAAATACATTTTTAACTGTTTGCCTACGCTATATTTTAATAATTATTTAAAGCCTCATCGGCATAACAACATACGCACTATCAGCATCTTCAGATGCCTCAATAAGTACACTACTATTAGAGTCTCCTAAACAAAACTTAACTCTATCACTCTTTATTGCATTAACAGCATCTAACAAATAACTTACGTTAAAACCAATCTCCATTTCTTTATCATTATATTCAACATCCAACTCAATCTCTGCTTCTTCTTGTTCAGGATTATTAGCATTTATCCTTAACTTATTTTCAGACAAAGTTAATCTAACACCTCTAAATTTTTCATTACAAAGTATCGATGCTCTTGCAAAAGCTTCCTTTATAGATTCTTTTTCACATAAAAGTATCCGTTCTGCATTTTTTGGAAGGACTTTACCATAGTCAGGGAATCGGCCATCTACAAGTTTAGATGTAAATACAAATTGACCGATGGTAATTCTAATATGATTACTATTGAGCGAGATCGTTGCATCTTCCTCAATACTAGAAAGTAACTTACCCGCTTCCAACACCCCTTTACGAGGTATAATCACCTGCACCAAGTCATCACACACTTTATTTTCTAAAGTCAGTCTGGAGAGCGCTAGTCTATGCCCATCGGTCGCAACGGTTAACAATTTATCTTGGTCAAGTTCAATTAACATTCCATTTAAATAATAACGGACATCTTGTTGCGCCATCGCAAATTGGGTTTTATCAATGGTTCTTTTAAAATCACTACTTGATATAACAAACTCAGTAGAAAATAATGAATCTTCGATATTAGGAAACTCTTGGGCTGAAATTGTTGATAACGTAAATTTACTTCTTCCACATTTAACAACCAATTTACTTTCGATTAACTCAACATTTATAACTCCATCGGAAGGGAGACTTCTACAAATATCAACGAGTTTTCTCGCTGGTACCGTAATATCTCCATCTTCAGAGTCATTGTCCAGATTTATATTAACTGACATTTCTATTTCCAAATCAGTTGCAGTAATACTTAACAATCCATTTTCTATCTTAATTAAAAGATTAGCTAAAACAGGTAAAGTTTGCCTTTTTTCAACAGCTCCTGAAATAAGCTGTAACGGGCTTACAAGTTTAGATTGTATGATTGTAAATTTCATCTGAGTCTACCTTTGCAAAAAATAGTATTAACTGGACAATATTCTTAATAAATTAGTGTAATCTTCCTTAATATCAGGAAGTGTTTCTTTTAGCTCTTTAATCTTTCTACAAGCATGTAAAACGGTTGTATGATCCTTACCACCAAAGGATTCTCCAATCTCTGGTAAACTTCTATTTGTTAGCTCCTTAGCTAAACTCATAGCTAGTTGTCTAGGCCTAGCTATTGATCTGGTACGCCTTTTTGACAAGAGATCTGATACTTTAATTTTGTAATATTCTGATACCGTTTTTTGTATATTCTCTATTCGAACTTGTTTATCTTGCGCAGCTAAAAGATCTTTTAGTGCTTCTTTTACAAACTCTACTGTTATTTCCTTACCCGTAAATTGAGCTGTCGCGATAACTCTTTTCAAAGCCCCTTCTAACTCTCTAACGTTTGAACGAATTTTCTTTGCTATAAAAAAAGCTACGTCATTATGTAACTTAATTTTAGATTTCTCAGCTTTAGACTTTAAAATTGCAACTCTTGTTTCTAATTCTGGAGGCTCAATAAAAACAGTTAATCCCCAACCCATTCGAGACTTTAATCGTTCTTCGACACCATCAATTTCTTTGGGGTAGCGATCACAAGTTAATATAACCTGTTGATTTCCCTCAAGTAATGCGTTAAAAGTGTGGAAAAATTCTTCTTGTGAACGTTCTTTGTTGGCAAAAAACTGTATATCATCAATTAATAATGCATCCACAGAACGATAAAATTTCTTAAATTTATCAATCGTATTTGTTTGTAGCGCTTTAACCATATCTGCAACAAACCGTTCAGAATGCAAATAGATCACTTTTCCATTTGGCTTTTCTTTTAATATTTGATTACCAATAGCTTGCATTAAATGAGTTTTGCCTAAACCAAC
>JQIA01001474.1_pt1 | contig 12635 bp, 9 predicted proteins | sample 811431 | NCBI WGS metagenome assembly JQIA01 (sample SAMN02998118, study PRJNA258478) | marine sediment metagenome | biome: marine; feature: seafloor; material: sediment; isolation source: oil-polluted sediment collected from 3 locations (0.5 km, 0.7 km and 0.9 km)... | place: USA: Gulf of Mexico ... | reverse complement strand
GCTGTTTTATGAGTACTGCTTTCATGATAACTTGGTGTGAAATTTCACTTAAGATAGTAATTCGCCATGGACAGCATGTTTGTTGCGCTCTTTTTGCAACAAACATGACGGCCCAATGTTAACCACGGGCCGCAACACTATATGGCTGTACTCTAACGAACGGGACATAAAGCTGCTTTGCGGGAGTGGCGAGCCGGTAACAGCGTGGCTAGACCAGAACCTTAACAGTGCCCCGCCCTATTCCGTTTTGATGCTGCGAGCCTGGCGCTTGGCTTGCGCTTTTTGTTGTTGCAAGGCATGTGATAGGCGGGTTAAAAACGTCAAACCCTGACGCTTAAAACTAATGCCCGTTGACAGCAGCCCTCCTCACGATAATAATCAAATAGCGACGTATGATAAGTCTTTTTTTGTTGCTTGGGCTTTCGTCCTGGTGGCAAAAAGAGCTTTCGCTTTCCTCTCATTTGTTTCTTATTCCCACCATCCTCTATTTTTAATAGCCTGCATTAGACGGCAAGAGCTGGATATTTTTCTGGGGATTTCACAACGCAACAATGAGAAAATCCTTCATCAATAAACGCCCTTTTTGATATTTGTACTCGTCTACGAGTAGGATTACCCCCCAAATCAGCCCAAACGACTCGTCTACGAGTACCCAAAATCGAATTTTCACGCAAAACCTAAGTGACCTAAAATCGCAACCTATTGATTTATATAACAATAGTGTCTTGCAACGGTAGTTGCGTCAGGTGTGTGGTTTTTCAGGGTGTTTGAGGGCTGGCCCTCAAGAAGAGATTCATGGGGTTTTTTGGATAAAACTTCCGCCAAGGGTTGATGCAAAATAGACGTTTTCAAAAACGGTATCCATAAAAAAACGCCGGTAAATTTCGCTACCAGCGTTTTCATTTTACGGCTTTCAATCGAGCGCTTATTTTATACTGGCGCTTTTTATCCTGCCATTTGATCTCAAGTACATCCATTGATAGCTTGTTGGGCTACCACAGCAAGCTAACTTGATTGCTATAGGAATGGATATGCTTATCTGCTGTTACCAACGTAATGTCTTCTGTTCGAGCTTGGGCTATCAACATTCTATCAAATGGATCTCGATGATGACCCTCTAATTCTTGCAATGAATAAATGTGTTTTGGCTTCACAGGGAGCAGGCGTACATCATTAAATTGCTGCTGTTTCTTTAACGTTCCTTCAACACCATTATCCAGTGATAATTTGCCTAACTGCTGCTTTATTTGCATTTCCCATAAACTGGCAACGCTCACAAAAAGCGTATTACCTTCATTCATTAACGCATCTAAAGCAGCAGCACTTAGTTTTTCAGGGATGAGATCAAACCAAATAAGTGCATGGGTATCCAATAACAAATCCATTAGTTTGAGGAATCTCCAAGCCAAAAATCATCACCCAGCGGCTCGTTAAAGTCATCACTTATCCAACCACCAGAACCTTGATGTAAACCAGCAATACGTTTTTTTGGCTTCAAACCTTCTATGACTAATTTAATAACACTGCCATCACTTCGTGTAATACAAACATCATTACCATTGGCTGCCAAGTCTGCCAACTCGGCCAAATGACCTTCGGCATCATGCAAACTTACTCTATGCATTGTCATCAATATCCCCCTGGAGTCTGGGTATTAAACCCGCTTTATCTTACTTACAATCGGTGTATCGGTAGTAATATATTACTACCGATATTACCTCATTTCGTCTCTTTTGGCTCGGATTCTTCCGCTTTCAGCTTCGCCGGATGGGTCTTACTATGCACTTCTTTCAATGCCCTGTTGCTCACCTGAGTGTAAATCTGGGTTGTCTTGAGACTCGCATGGCCCAGCATTAACTGGATAGACCGGATGTCGGCTCCGTTGTTTAACATCGCAGTGGCCATGCTATGACGCAGCATATGACACGCCCCCTCTTTACCTAATTCGGCTTGCTGGATGTATTTACGCACCCGCCTTGCCGCATCCCCATTGTGGATCGGCAGGCCATTAACACTTAAAAAGATCTCCTCATGGTTGTGGGCATACTTGAGATAAGGGCGTCGATCCACCAGGTATTTATGGAGCCATGCCAGTGCTCTTTCACCAATCGGGATGCAACGATCCTTGCGCCCCTTGCCCTGCCTGACCATCACCATGCCCTGATCAAAGTCCACATCATTGAGGGTTAATGCGGTGATCTCTGCTCGACGTAAGCCGGTGGAATACAGTACTTCAAGCAGGGCTCTATCACGTAATCCTAATGGTTCGGTGATATCCACCTGGTTAATCACCAGCTCAACCTCTGCCGGTTTCAGGATGTCTTTGGGTAGATGATGCTCCGGCCTGGGTAACTCAATCTCTGCCGCAGGGTTATAAAGTAAGACCTTTCTTTTGGTGAGCCAGCGGAATAAAGAGCGCACCGGCACCAGGTAACCGAGCTGGGTTCGTTGCTTGAGGGGCTGGCCGGTTTTGGTGCGGTAGTGGTAAAGGTAACGGCGATAACGCTCTAATGCGGGTGGGGTGATGTCTTCAGGGTGTTGCAATTCGCGTTCAGTACACCAGTCAACAAAGTAGCCTATATACCGGCCATGACTATAAATCGTATTGGGGCTGTAATTGTTAACGCGAAGGGATTCGAGGTAGGTTAATTGCCAATAAGCTAAGGTGTTGTTGGTTGCGGTTTCAGAAATACTCATACCAACGCCCCATCTTGATCACTGGGTTGCCGCTGATTCAGCAACCCTGTATTGATACTTGCCTTTGATTGATGTGTTGGATGTGGATGTTTTTTCCCGTTAAGAGGTGTTTTGGGGATATGTTCTTGCGTTTTCTTGTTTGAGCCTGCCATACCAGTATCTTCTGCGTTTTTTAAGGTCTGACCACCTACCGACTCCCTACCGACCATGGCCCGACCAAGCCCCGACCTGTGACTTGTTTGATCCGACCATCTCGCTTTTAACCCCGACCACTTTCCATCAATCCCTGCTTTTTCCGTATTGATAAGGTTCATCACAAAGCGCTCGCCTTCCTGACCCTCACCATCGTAGAGCAATTCATACTGGTAAGTTTGCCCTTTACCTCGGCTGTGAACCGTTAGATATTCCAGATCCACCAAACGCGCCATGTGGATTTTTAGCTGGGTATTCCCCCACCCCGTGATCACTCGAATTTCTTTGCGGGTAAAACGATAGTCTTCCTGAGACATACTCAATGTTTCACATTGTTGTGTTAAGTAGTCATGAATCAGTCCCAATAGATTGCGGGTTTGAGGTGGCAATTCATCCAAGGTACAACCCAGCACGTCATGGGCCAGCACATTGGCCACGGCAATATCATCCCAAGTCACTTCCAGATACTCCAATACCTCGCCTTCATACTCTGTGGTTTTAATCTGGCGCTGGTATTGGTGCAACAAGGCAATGCTATTGATGAGCTGCAAATACTTCATATGGTCACGGCGGGTGCGGGTTTTATCGGATAAAAAGGTAAGCTGTTCCGCATAAGGGTTCACTACTAAATAGGATTTTATTAGCCGCTGAGCATTCTTGTGTTGCTGTAAAATGACCTTGCGCTTCTGCTTGGCCAGCATGCCCTCCAAGGTTTGCTTCGCCCGCTGCTGCGCGTGAATGGCTTGGGTTTGTTCTGCCGATTCATTCACCGTTAACACCACGCAGCGGTTCAACAACTCTTCATCAATATCAATGGCCGTGGTGGTCATCATTAACATGACAGGGCCTTCGACCGTGTATTCTTGGGTCACCAAATTGCCGCTTTCCGCATCCTTACCCGTGGAAGCAATAGACACTTCGCCCTCACTTTGCAGCAGTTTGAGAGCGTAACTGGCATTATGCGCGCCCTCTTCTTCGGCAATGGCCAGAATCTTGTTTTTCAGATGGGTTCGCCCCATATAAAACAGGCTTTGGCCAGTCATGGCGGAATACTGGATCTTTTCTTCTTCCGGCATTAATGCAAGAACGGCATCCATTAGGGCGCTTTTACCGGCGGCGCTGGTGGATTGGATCATGATCGCTAATGGGCTTTCGAGCTTACGAGACACGCAAGCCAGGTACGCCATCAGTTTATTGGTCTCTTCACCGACTACGCCCGCGCGATCAAAATCGTCAACAATGCGGCTAAGGAGGTCAGGGGTTTCCAGTAATGCCAGTGCTTGGGCTTTTTCGTCTGGGCTAAGCTCAACGGCTTTTTCTTCCGGTTTTAAGGTATCCTGGATGTTCTTTTCTTGCAGTGCTTCCAGTTTTAGCAGCAATTTCCCCAGATCTTTTTTGAGGGTGCGTTCTTCGCACTCCAATTCTAAAGAGGCGTGCTTGGTAAACTGTAGCCGGTGCCGGGCGCTGTAAAAATCAAAGGTATCCACATGGCAATTATCATTAGCACTCACCAACAAATTGATTTTAAGTGCATCATAACCGAGGTTCTTTTTGAGACCGCGAACACGGTAACGGCGATTACCGAAACGGATAGAGACTTCTTTATCGGTCACTTCCATATCATTATCTTTCGAGGATTCGGATTTCACCTCTTCTTTCCCAGCGTCTTTCTTAGCGCCTAGCTCTTCCGAATATTCTTTCTTAACATCAACCACCACAACCGTTTCAGGCTGTTTTTCTAGGGCTTTTTCAACGATTGGTAAGCGCTCGTTTGGCTTAGGATAAGCGGCTAAGGGGGATAAGGTGTCTGATTCTTTTGCACTGAATTCAATGCTGTTACATGAGGTGATGTTGGGGGCTTCACCCTCGCCCATAAATACCGATTTACTCAGTACCAAAGGCAGGCTTTTGTTGGCAGGTAAGACTTTCAAGGCATATTCGTTGGCATCCATGCCTTTAGGGAAGTTTACTCTAAAACAGGAAATACCCTGCTTTTGTAGTGTCTGTGCTAATTTTTTAGCGACAACCTCACCTGCTTCATCACGATCATAGGCAATCAATACCCGTTTAATACCGTGCTGTAAAAACGCGGCCAAATGATCATCGGTAAAACCTGACGTCCCATAACTAGCCGTGACATTTTTAAATCCATTCACCCAGAACGTCATGGCATCAATAAGCGATTCACACAGAATAATCTCATCGTTATTCATCCAGGCATTCATATTCCATACGCCCTCATGGGCACCTGGTAAATAAAGATGATACGCCGTACCGGGGCGAAGGCCATTACTAAGCTTACGACCGTAAAGCTCTTTTATGACCATGGATTTTTCCTGGAAATTGCCCCACTCGATCACGGGCACCACTAACGAACCATTAAAATGCTCATGGCCGGTTTTGCGTAACACACCCATTTCCTGTAACTGAACACGGATATCTTTACCCTTTCGTGTGTGTTTAGCCGGTAGCTTTGAAAGTAATGAGCGGTTGGCGTATCCCAGTAAGAATTCATCAATTAACGCAGGATCGTTTAAACCACGACTTTCCAGATAGGCGATCGCTTCCGGATGTTGCTTAAGGGTGTCATGGTAAAAGCTGACGACCCGTTGCAATAAAGCCTGTTTATTAGCGACTAAGGGTGAAAATGTGTCGGGGTTTCCCGTGAGTTCTGGTGTTGTATTGGTCGGCTCAATGTCTGCGGGTAGTTCTTTAGCTAACAACTCAACGGCCTCTCTGAACCCCAAACGTTCGGTTTTCATTACCCAGTCAATGATGGAACCACCTTCCTGACAAGCACCCATGCAATGCCAGAGATTGGTGTCAGGGCTGATCACCAGGCTGGGTGTGTCGTCATTATGGTGGGGGCAGCTAAGGATAAAATCTTTACCGTGTTTTTTGAGGGTATGGCCCTTTTCTCTTAACCAAGCGACTAATGAAATACTTTGTTTAACTCTGTCGATTAATTGATCAGATAACCGTGCCATACCCATTCCTTCAAAAACGCGTCAATATTCTCTTGATGAAACACATAATCATCATATATGATCATTCTGTCAAGGCAATATTTAACTGGGGGGTACACTAGCATGATTCAATCACTGCACAGGATGCTGGTAGTCATGTCTTTTCCCGATCAATTATCTCAGGTTCGCAAAAAACGCGGATTAACACAGGAAGCTCTTGGCGAGCTAGTAGGGTTGACTAAACTACAAATTTACCGTTACGAAAAAGGCTCGTCCCAACCCACGCTTGAGGTGCTTAAGAAAATCGCTATCAATCTCAATACATCCATTGATGCGTTGGTTTTTGATGTGGATGAGCGTGGACCTAGTGATGATTTAAAGCTTCGTTTTGAGCAGATCCAACAAATGGGGGAGGATGACCAAAAAGCCATTAAGTCATTACTCGACGGCATGATCCTAAAACATCAAACCAAGATGACTATGGGTAATTTTGATAGTTGATGAATATTCTACATAGTACATAGGTAGCCACAATGGATGAACAGTTCCACCTTGCCATATCTTACCAAGAAGACGTACCCAGAGAGTTACTCTCACCATTATTAGAGGCTTTCAATAACGCCGAGTTAATTGTCAAAGAAGACAAGAGACCACGAGACATTTATGCTGCCTTAGAGTGGGCATTACCCACAGTCATAATTGCCTATTTAACCAAGCCCTATTTTGAAGCTATGCTTAAAGAAGCTGGAAAAGAACATTATCACCTTCTAAAAGCTGGTTTTCTCAATATGTTCGAAAAAATATTTGGGACTAAACAAAGGACATTTGTACAACGTTCAAATATTTTTTCTTTATTAGGTGACACTCAAGATGGAAAAAAGTTGAAGTGCATATTTCCTGAAGGCATTGAAAAAGAACAGTATTCCGAAGCACTTGATGAGCTATTTGAACTCATTACAACACATCACAAGGATTACCCGAACGATCCAATCACAAAGATGGCCGAGCAACTAGAAAACCAACGTGACATGACAATTTATATTGAATTTAACACGCCAAAAAAATTATGGATTATTCTAGATCCATCAAAAGAAGCCAGACGACAAGCTGAAGACCAACACAGAAAAAGACAAAACATGAGTGATTTGTAGGCCTCACCTAGTAGCTAATTAATACGCTACAAAAGCTATCTCCCAGTTTCGATCTGATGATTGATAACAGTGAGCTTTCGTTTAAAATCATCCGCCTGAATTTTTCCTACCACTTCAGCCGCCCCAGCCTTATCCAGCTTCATCAATATACCACTGGCTTCCTCATGAAAATCGACATCCTTCAACATCCAAGACAACTCAAAAATACCATCACTCATCCCCACTAAATCATCGGGTGGATCGATGTATTCCAATATTTGAAAGACTCCCACATACCGAGGTTCCACATCTTCTTCAAATACAGGGCCATCGATTGATAAACAACTCATGATGACAGCCCTCAATTCAGCATCATCACAGCGACAAGATACATCAAGATAAGCTTCCATCGTTAAGCTGCTCCAAGCTTCGTGCTTTCTTCATCCCAAATCGCGAGCATTGCATCGGAAAAATCACGGCTATCATACCGATCTTTTAAATGCTTAGCTAAAGCCACTGCGGTGGAATCATCTTTTGGAAAGCTCGCATCAACTTCATGACTTAGAACCTTCACAGCTAATTCTCTGATTCGTTTCTGGCTCGATTCATCTGTGACAACGCCCACGATAGCACACAGGTGATCCCATAAATATTGCCCTGGCGCATAAGGGTTTTTCCTAAAACCCAGCATGTGAGGTAGAATGCCATTTAAACAATATCGTGCAATCAAGTTGGGGGGCAAACATAACGGGAATTTGGTTGTTCGACTGAACTCTTCGCCTGTTAAGCGATTAATCCTCTTGCTAACAAATACTCTTTCTTCTTTGGGGTCAAAGGACGGCACTAGCAGCTTAACCATTAATTGCTCCCGACCACCAAACATCCCATAATCTGTATCAAACTTATCTGCACTAGGAAATGACTCAAGCAAAAAATCTCTAGCAGTATCTAATACACTAGCTTCTGTCTGATCGTCAAAAATCTGTTGAAACACTTCTTGCGAAGGTTCAGGGTGATACCACCATATAAATAACGGCAAAGCCCAGGCAAAACAATCATCTCCACTGTTCTTTTCAACTTCAGGGGCAATACGCCCATAAAAAAACAGTTCCTTGTGATGCTTAAGGTACTCACCTCGAAAGTGCATTTTAAATAATTTCAAATGCCTTTGTATCTGCCGCCATTCTGGCTTTCGCTGTTCAAGCCATTCTTTATCTTCTGGATGCCACGCCGAATTATCCATTACAACCACCTTATTAATCACAAACTGTCAAAAACGGGTCTTCAATATCAGCAAACTCTTCACCCAGCCAATCCCACCATTCATCAGGAACAGAAACAGGATCAAATTCGTTTAATGCTTCCAATGCAACCTCTGCCGCAATGATCGCTGGATCATTCAGAAACTCATTAACCGATTGCTGAATTTCATCAGGTATCGCCAACTCTTGATCCAGACCATGAGTCGTAAGTTCCGTTGCCCAATTAAATCGTTTAAAACGCTCATCCATATCACCACCACTCATTATCGTGCTGGTGCCATCTTCCATTTGCAGGTTCTTACGCAAAATATCCGTGTTGACTCTACCTATTTTATTGATGTGTTTTTTCAGAAGGGAGAAATTGGCTGCATCATAAGGAGTACCTGGATCAACTTTTCGACGTCCGACCTTCTGACCCTTGGTAGCCCAGTTATGCACTAGCCAACGCATCTCACTAGCAAGATGTTGATCTTCCCCATCTATGTTCAGTGTTCGAGTCGCAATATAGTCCAAAGAAAATTGCCTATGGTAGGTGCTTTTTGCTTTCTTACCGTTTTTATTTCTATCTTTTGCAGACCACAGCGGCCACTTTTTCTTAAGCTTTGACCACTCTGGTGGTGGTGATTGATAGTATCGGTGGGCTTGTAAGGACTTCAGCTCAACCCAAACCGGCTTTGCTTGATCCCCTTTCAATACAATATCAGTTCTGCGCTTAAATGAGGTGTATTTGCTACCGTCGGGATTCGCCAGCTTAACCTCAGTTTCCAAATCCAGACCTTTGATACTGTAATAATCATCGGTTTTCGATAAGGCGTGATAAAAAGCAATAACCATTAATTCAAACATAGCCCCATGAGAGTCATCCCACATCTTGCACACTAGTTCATTGTCATCATTAACATTCTGGTCTTTGAGCTTGCCGGTCACAACTATTCGTGCAATAACTTTACTAATTAACGAATTTATACGCTTCGCCTGCACAGGTGTGAATTCATTGCTTTCTATCGCCCCTTCCAAATAACTCATAATAAACATCATTCGCAAAGGATCAACACGGCTATTCGATTTCCCACTTAAAAATGCTTTGTAATTATTAACGCCCTTTTTACCCGCATTCATTAGCACTTTGACTGACTTTGCAAGCACCGCAACAACCGGCAAAGCTGCATGAGCTTCAGGAATCAGAAAACTACCAATACTGGCATTTTGTTGTTGAGCGAGAGCACCAAACAGAAATTTTCGAACACTTACAGTCGCCAAAGGTAAGACATCATAAAGACGATTCACAAACACCGCCAAGGTATGTGGGTCTGCTGAAATCTCAGCATCGTTTTCTGCAATTGTATTAATCCATGCACCGACTAGCGCACCCGTTAATCTGCACGGTGTTGTAGACAAAGCAAAGGGCTTATCAATGTAGATATTCGGTGCAATAGCTGAACAGTCTGTAGCATCCAGGGCCGGACGTGGTGGAAATAACCCTGGCCAACCATCTGCAGGCAGTGCCAAGAAATCCATCCAGGTTTGGAAGTCCTCCTTACTTTTAACGGAAGCACCAATTAAAGTAGCCGCGCCGGGCTGACTTTGGATCATTTCGGATAAAACAACCAAGGGTAGCAATAAGTTTTCCAGCTTTTCGGGCTGGTGCCGCACTGCATTTTTAACTGCTTCACCCAACACATCGACCGCAGCGTAAACCATCTGCTGATTATCGAATTGACTATAAAATCCTTGCAGCTGATCCACGTAAGGCAATAGAGGTTGTGCTTCCGCTATATGCGCCATGCTTCCTATCACGGATAACAAAGCATTTGTGTCAGTATAAAGACCTGTATCCGATGCCATACCAATCACTTTATCTAGAGGTGAATAGCTATCGTTATAAATAGTTATATCCTGGAACAACTCTGCAACTTGCGCTTGTGAGGGTGTAGAACCAATAGATTCTGCCAGCAAGCCTGCATACAGAGAAAACCCAGATTGACTGACTACATTGATACGGTTCACTTCGCCATCAACAACGAGACCGATACTGACTTGCGAAAGCTGGCTACCTACTTGATGGGTATTTAAAGCACCCTGGCCATTGACGGTAACTACCCCTTGACCAGAACCATCCAAGGTCACCGTATCGTTTTCAGTGTTGTTCGCTAACAACAATAAGGGAGGGGATTCTAAATCATAATAAGCAAAATCGCTGAGCTGACCACTGTAGTTTTCACCCAATATTAATTCAGTACCGTTATATACAACACTACCGGTTATAGATTTTATTACTGGCACACCGCCATTGAGCACCAAGGACAGCGTGCCATTATTATTCCTTGCGGCAACACTAGCCCATTGATTTAATGTAATCGGACTGGATACCGTAAAATCACCATCAGTGGTTCTTACGGTATACTGTAGCACTCCGCTGTTAATAGCGAATCGCTGCCCTTCTCCTATATTCAAGACTGTACCTGATCCACTCGATGCTTTTAAAAATAAACGAATCGCAGCTGAATTAGTCTCTAAAGCATTACTTATTGGGAAACGAATATCCCCATCACCATTTAGTTGGATGCTTTGTCCCACACCCACAGGGTGATCGACATTAAGCTCAGCGTTTGTCACTACTGGATTATGCAATGTACTTAATTCTTTGGTGGTATTACCACTGATTTGTTGGAGAGGCAAAGCAATTAGCGGCTCGCGGTTAGGGTACAGATAATTATCCAAAGATAGATTTATGGTTTGATTATCTTCTCCCGACACATTAACAACAGCATTGGTTTGATAGTCTAAAGCCACGCTTGCGCCACTATAATCAGTAAAACTAGCCGTTCCGGAACTACCATTATCACCAACAACGACATGTTGCGTAACATTTCCTTTTCTGGCAGCGGCGTGTGTCAGCGTAATATTTTTCTTCGACATTAAGCTACGATCAGCACCCACAGTAATTGAGGCCGTCCCATCAACACTACCGGTATGCCACAAAACTGTCAGTTTCCCTTCATTATCAGTCTTAAAGCTGGTTTGCTGTAATCGCCCATGACTGGCAGATATATCCACAAAAACATTCTTAGCAGGCCCCTGAGAACTGGACACCGTGAGATTAACAGGAACCAACTGGTTAGTTGAAAGCGTACTCCCAACATCAGCAACAACATTTAATGGATCAACATTAAATGAAGCGGCTTTTTCCACCTCACCCACTTGCACTAATAATTTATTGCTACGGCCTGAATAAAAACCACCCTTTATCTCAACGGTCACTTGACCATCTTCGGTATAAGCTTGATAGCTCCCTAATAAGCTGTCACCTACAACCGAAAATCCAACGGTTGTTCCATCTAATACTGTATTACCGTGAGCATCCGAAACATAAGCAGTTGCAACAAGATTACCTTTTCCTTGCACTAACGCGGCTCCACTTAACGACACAGCAATATTTGCAGGTTCACCAGGCAACACCATGACTTCTCTGAACACTGCATGCGTTGTTTGGTCATCACCTAAATTTGCCTTAACAATACCGGTCACTCCGGCGGTCGTTGGCATCGTTAACATATTCCTAAAAACACCGTTGTCCTTATCGATGGTAATGTTTTGCGCCATGCTTCCTTGGCCATCAATACTCCAACGAACACGCTGGTCTGTTTTCTTATCTTCATCCCGTGATGAATAGCCAACTAAAGCTGCCTCTAACTCAACGTCAGTATCATCCGCGGTGACATAATAAAAATCACCGCTATCATTGAATGCATTATCTTCAACGGTGTATAACGATAAGAGTTCAAACGCATACTCCCAAAGAATATTCCCAGCATCATTATTGAGGTAAAGTCGGATACTTAAAAAGTCTTCCGGCGTTAGACTGGCAAGGTGTTCAATATTGGTGAGCTTCGAACACCCGACGCGACTTTGGGCAAAAAAAGGCGAATCGCTTTGGAACCGTTTCAGATTGTACACGCCGCCTCCCCTGTAGCCATTTTGAATCCCGACAGTGTAAGCCTTGAGGCGCTTTTTCGCCACTCGTGCGCGCGCGGACGCAGTTTTGAATATGTGACCAGGCCTGGAACACGTTTACCCTTAGCCGCTTCTTGTGGGCGCGTAGCGCCCCAGGGTTTTAGCGGCTAAGGGGGAAAGGGGTTATGAACACGCATTGAGAACGTTAAAAAGCGGCACTAAGGCCGCTTAATGGGGAACTTACACTTCCCTGACTAGATACAGATAATCATCCACAATGGCCTTTACATGACGCTGCCAAGTATCCAGGCGCTCCCAGGCTTCGGTAACGGTATACCCTGGTGGCAGGTACTTCATTTCGTTTAACACAAACGCGGCGGCAATTTGTTCACCGGTGCTAGCCCCTGTTTTCCCTGTGCGTTGTAGCTCATGCG
>JQIA01001473.1_pt1 | contig 12638 bp, 9 predicted proteins | sample 811431 | NCBI WGS metagenome assembly JQIA01 (sample SAMN02998118, study PRJNA258478) | marine sediment metagenome | biome: marine; feature: seafloor; material: sediment; isolation source: oil-polluted sediment collected from 3 locations (0.5 km, 0.7 km and 0.9 km)... | place: USA: Gulf of Mexico ... | reverse complement strand
AAGTCTATGCGAAAAATATCTTTTTATATAACCCAGTAAATCAACAGATATTAAATTTAGATATTTATGGATTGTTTCATAGAAATCATGTTGTGTATTTTTCTGAAGAAGAAATTTTTAATAATAAAACATTTTATAAAGAGATTAATATATTAGCGATTCACCAAGAATTTTTTCACTATTTCTTAAAGAAAATAACAAAAGGAGACATAAAAGAGAACGTTTTTTTATACTTAAAAATGTTACTTTTAAAGGATGAAGTTAATTGCTCAAAAACCTTAAACACCCATTTAGTAACAATGGGAGAGAAAATAAAAGAAGCTTTTTTAACGGATGAAATAGAGGCGATTAGCCAAAACAAAAATGCTGTTTTATCAGATCTTAAAAAAGGCAAACCAGGATTGATTTATTGGCTTAAAGATAAAGTTAGAATATTCAAAAGAATTTTAAAACCTACAGGGATTTCAATTGCATTTCTAGGTCCTGATGGTTCTGGGAAAACAACTATAATTAATGGATTAGTGAATTCCAATTTACCTTTTAGACAAACAAATTATTTTCATTTAAAACCAATTGAAAATTCTGATAAAAAAATCACAGTTACTTCTGATCCACATAAATTTAAACCTTACAATAAGTTAAAGTCGTTTGTGAAATTATGTTATTTCTTTTATCAATATAATTTTGGTTGGCTAAAAAATATTATTGCTTTAAAAGTAAGGTCTTCTTTAATAATTTTCGATCGATATTATGATGACCTAATTGCAGACAATAGAAGGTACAGATATGGTGGAGGTGACTTTTTTGCAAAATTTTTCCGTGTATTTATAAAAAAACCTGCACTCTATTTTATTTTGGTTACCGATGCAAAAACTATTTATGAAAGAAAGCAAGAAGTTACTTTTTCTGAGTTAGAAAGACAAGTGGAGAAATATAGAAGTTTGGCAGATAATAAAAGGTATTTTGAAATAGATGTAAGTAAAACACCCGATTTAATTGTGAAGGACGTGCAATCAATTTTAATGAAAAAGATGTATGAAAGATATTAGTTTTTTTTCAGAAAACATTTATTTATGTATCCCTAATAGCAAAGACCCGAAAGTCGTTTTAGCTATTGGTACAGGTTTTTTAGCGAAAAAATCCTTTAAATTATATAATCCGTTTTCAAAAAAAGCAAAGATTTTTAAAAGTGTTGCTCGCTTTTTTTGTGTGCACCTTAACTCTGTTTTTAGAAAAATAATTGAACTAGATAGGCATCAAAATTCTGAATTTATTAAATTTTTAAACAAAAAATATGATAAGAAATTTACATCATCAATTTATAACGCCACTTTAAAAGATAAAGTTGTCATTCAATTACAAGCAGATCATAAAGTTTTTGGGTATGTTAAATTTCCTCTGAACGAAATTGGAATTAGCAATGTTAAAAATGAAATAAAAGCTTTAAGTATTCTATCGGAAAAAGGAATTATAAGTTTTGAAATGAGAAGTTTAGAATTTAATAAGATTCCGTTTTTTATACTTCCAGAATTAGATGGGAATATAGATCGTGTTTCTGATGAAGATGTTTTAAAGATTTTAGAACCTTTTAAGAAGAAAACTTCATATGCCTTAAATGAGCATGTAAGAGTACAAGAGATTAAGGCTTTTTTGATAAAGAAGAAATTAAACGATGAATTAAATGTTTTAGAGAGAAATATAAAATCTTCTAAAATCTTATATAAAGAAGTATACGAGCATGGGGATTTTGCGCCATGGAATATTGTAAAAACAAAAGAAGGTTTTACAGCCTTCGATTTTGAATATTTTACAGAAAAAGGATTAGAGTATTTCGATTTGATAAAATATCATTTTCAAATAGGTAGATTGTTAAAAGGAAAAAATAAAGAAGATTTATTTAATTATGTTTCACAAAAAATAAAAATAAAAGAGATCGCTGAAATGTTGACTTTATTCCTCTTAAAAGAAATTATGGTTGCTTCAGAACAGCAAAAAACTTATCATTTTGAAAAAGAAATGCTAAATTTCATCAATGAATAAAAAACTTAAAATAGTAGTTTCTTGTTATGCTTGTAGCCCTAAAAGAGGTTCAGAGCCAGGGATGGGGTGGAGTTTTGTAAAGGGGTTAAGTAAGCATCATGAAGTACATGTAATTGTTGAAAAAGAAAAATGGGAAAAAGATATTTTAGAAGAATTATCTAAAAACCCAAACAAAAATTTAAGGTTCAATTTTATTCAAAAGAAAAGAAATCGTCTTTTACGTAAAATTTGGCCTCCATCCTACTATTGGTATTATAAAATTTGGCAAAAAAATGCGTACTTGTTAGCTAAAGAATTAGATGAAAAAGAAAATTTTGATCTAACGCATCAACTAAATATGGTGGGGTATAGAGAGCCCGGTTTTCTATGGAAAATTAAAAAACCATTTGTTTGGGGGCCAATTGGAGGTACAGAAAATGTGCCTTGGAAATTGTTTTCTTTATTTGATTTTTCGGGTAAAGTTTTTTACGGAATTAGAAATGTGATCAATAGTTTTCAGAAAACGTTTTTAAGTCGTCCAAGATTAGCTGCAAATAAAAAGCTGGCAACTTTAATTGCTGCAACCCCAGATATACAAAAATCAATTCAAAAACTTTGGGGGCAAGATTCTGTAATTATTACAGAAGTTGGTACTGTTGATTTACCTAACATTACCATTAATAAAAGAGAGAAGAATCAACCTCTTAGAATTGTTTGGTCTGGGCAGCATACACCTGGTAAAGCTTTACCTATTTTATTAAAAAGTCTTGCGCTTATGGATAATGACATTAAATGGGAATTACATATTCTAGGTAAAGGATCAGAAACTAAAAAGTGGAAGGAGCTTACGAATGAATTAAATATTCAAGAAAAATGCATTTGGTATGGTTGGATTGAGAAAAGTGTTGCACTTGATGTGATGAAAAACGGTCACATGCTAGTAATTACTAGTTTAAAAGATTTAACATCAACAGTAATTATTGAAGGTATTTCTTTAGGGTTGCCAATTGTTAGTTTAGATCATTGTGGGTTCTCATTTGTGGTAAATGATACTTGTGGAATTAAGATCCCTATCAATGAGCCTAATAAAATTGTCATCAATATTAAAAATGCAATTACAAAATTGAATAATGATGAAGATTATAGAATAAAATTATCCGAAGGTGCTCTAAAAAGAGCGCAAGATTTTTCTTGGGACGGAAAAATAGAAAAGTTGAATACTGTTTACAAAAATATACTTGCATGAAAGTTTTAATGATTCATAATAAATATGGAAAACACAGTGGAGAAGAAGCTGTTGTGGAAGCTCAAATAAAATTATTGCAAGATAACGGGCATGAGGTAGTTACTTATTTTAGAAGTAGTGAAGAGTTAGAAACAATGCCATATGCTAAAATAAAAGCATTTTTTCTAGGGGTTAGAAATAATAGATCTGTAAGAGATATAAAAGAGATTATCACTAAAAATAAACCAGATGTGGTTCATATTCATAATCTGTATCCAATAATTTCGCCAGCAATTTTACCTGTAATTAAAAGCTTTGGAGTACCTATTGCAATGACAATTCATAATTATAGGCTATTGTGTCCAAATGGATTGTTTTTTACAAAAGGCAAAATTTGTGAAAAATGTACAAGTGGAACAAAAGAATTAAATTGTGTTATTAATAATTGTGAAGGTTCAATTTTTAAGAGTACAGGGTATGCTTTAAGAAATTTTTGGGCAAGATTTACAGGAGAATACAAGGATTATGTAGATTCTTTTTTATGTTTAAATGAGTTTCAGAAAAATAGACTTATTCAAAACGGATTTAACAAAGATAAGTGCTCAGTTATTCCAAATTTCTATACTAAAGAAATCGTTGACGAAAATTATGAATTTAAAAATAAAAAATATGTAGCTTCTGCAGGTAGAATTAGTCCTGAAAAAGGTTTACCCGTTCTTTTAGCAGCAGCAAAAAAACTACCAAAAATTCCTTTTCATATTGCAGGTCTTATGAGGCCGGGTTATGAAAGTGAGTTAGATATTCCTGATAATGTTGTTTTAAGAGGGATGTTAAAAGCAGAAGAAATGAAAACTTTTTATGCGGAGGCAAGGTTTTTGGCGCATACAAGTGCCTGTTATGAGGGATTTGCAATGGTTTTCCCTGAGGCAATGGCGCAGAAAGTACCTATTATGGCTCCAGATTTTGGAAGTTATCCAGAAATTATAGAGAATAATATTAATGGTATATTGTTTAAGCCTAAAAATAGTCAAGATTTAGCCGATAAAATTTCTTTGCTTTGGGATGATGAAAATAGAATAAATGAATTAGGTAAAAATGGATTTGAAATTGTAAAAGAAAAATATAGTAACAAAGCGTATTATGATTTACTCATAAAAGCTTACCATAATATGATAATAACCCCTAAATTATAAGAGTTATGAATTTACTACAGATTATTGATGAGAATGTTTTTTCGGAAGATCTACATACTATTGATTTAAATAAAAAGACTGTTATTAATACTATAAATCCACATTCTTTTTGTGTTTCTAAAACCGATAAAGTATTTCAGAATGCTTTATTAAAAAGTGATGTTTTATTACCTGATGGATCAGGAATTGTGATTGCAGCTAAATTTTTAAGGGGGAAAAGTATAAAAAAAATTGCAGGAGCAGACATTCATAAGTATTTATTAAATCATGCAGATAAAAGTAAGAAGCGTGTTTTTTACCTAGGTGCAGCCCAGAGTACATTAAAAACGATACAAAAAAAGATATCGAATGAATATCCGAATATAAAAGTAGGGAGTTATTCACCGCCTTACAAACCAGAGTTTTCTGAAGTTGATTCTAAAAAGATGATACAAGAAGTAAATGATTTTAAACCAGATATTTTATTTGTTGGGATGACGGCACCAAAGCAAGAAAAATGGGTGACACAACATAAAAAAAATCTAGATGCTACAATTACGGTTTCCATAGGTGCTGTTTTTGATTTTTATGCAGGGACTGTTGAGAGGTCAAGCCCTTTTTGGATAAACATAGGTTTAGAGTGGTTGCCAAGATTATTAAAAGAACCGAAAAGATTGTGGCGTAGAAACTTTATTTCGACTCCTTTATTTTTATGGTATTTACTAAAAGCTAAAGTTGTAAAAGATTAAAAAGTCCTTTTTTGGAGATAAATTTAATTTTTTAATTAAAATTTATTATATTAGATGACGGTTTGTCAATAATGAAATTTTTTCTAGACTTATTTTATAAGTTGTTTTGATATTACTTTAAAAAATATATAACTAATCATACCCCATAATTATGATTCTATCCTCTCTACGTTCAATAAATTTAAGTCTAGATTATGGCTTTTTCTGGCCACTAATTGCATTTTCACTGTCAATTTTAGTTTCTTATATCTGTTATCCTGCAATTATTAGGGTTTCAAAGATTAAAAGATTGATGCCAATGCCTAACCATAGAAGTGTCCATAAAGTTAGGACTCCTAATTTAGGGGGTATTGGTGTTTTTATAGCTATAAATTTAATTATAACTTTTCTCGGGAATTATTTTGAAGATGATAATTTATTAAGCCTTTTAGGTGCAATTACAATATTGTTTTTTACTGGTTTAATTGATGATTTAATAGATATGAAGGCAAAACACAAGTTGTTAAGTCAAGTATTAACAACTTTAGCCATTGTACTTTTAACAAATCTAAGAATTCATAATTTTCATGGAATATTAGGAATATATGAACTGCCTTATTTTATGTCGGTGATTCTTACCGTATTAGGCTATGTATTAATCATAAATGCGTATAATTTAATAGATGGCGTTGATGGTTTAGCAGGGACTTACGCAATAGCAATTACTTCCTTTTTTGGTATATTTTATTTCTTTAATGGTAATGATTCAATGTTTTTTTTAAGCATTTGTATTGTGGGGTCTTTAATTTCGTTTTTATTTTTTAATTTCTCAAAGAAAGAAAAAATATTCATGGGTGATACAGGTTCTATGGTAGTCGGTTTTCTTTTAGCGTATCAAGCATTTGGTTTTTTAAGTGTAGAGTTTAACCCCGCTTTTTTAATTCAGAGTTCAAAAGCTCCAGTATTTGTTTTGGCGTTATTTACTTTTCCTTTTGTAGATACTATCCGTGTATTTGTAATTAGAATTTTGAACGGAAAAAATCCTTTAACAGCAGATAGAAATCATATACATCATGTTTTTTTAGAGAATGGTATAAAACATTGGAAAATTTCATTGATTGTTAGTGTTATATCTATGTTTACGGTTTTAGGAATGTTTATTTTTAATGAATTAAATATAAATAAACAATTGATATTCCTTGTTTGTTTATGGGGTACTTTCATTGTTTTTGTAAGAAATATGAAATTATTGAATACTATAAAAGAAGGTGTTCAAGCAACTCAAATTACAAAAGATACTGCTGTAGCTGATGAAAAACAGCATAAAGGAAAGAGAATAGTAATGAGAGATATGGCTTAAATCAAAACAAATAATGATGTTTACTTATAATAAAGGACACTTAAAACCTGTTTTGTTTACCTTTGTAATTCTTTGTTTTTTTTCTTGTGCATCAAAGAATTCAGTGCTTTATTTTCAAGATTCTAATAATGTTAATTCACGAAAACTAAGCTATTCAAGCCCTAAAATACAAACAAACGATATTATAAATATCAAAGTTACCGCTTTAAATCCTGAATCTGTTGAACCATATAATGTTGATAATGGCGTTTCTGCAAATACAAGTTTTATAGAAATTTTAAAATTGCAAGGGTATCTTGTTTCTAAAGAAGGAAATATTGTTTTCCCTGTGATCGGGTCTATAAATGTGGCCGGAAAAACGATTTCAGAATTAGAAAATTATATAAAGAAAATATTGATAGATGGGGATCATGTTGTGGATCCTGCCGTTAGTGTTAGAATTCTAAATTCTAAAGTTACAATCTTGGGAGAAGTTAATAAAGCTGGTACTTACACAATTACAGAAAACAATATAACAGTTTTACAAGCGCTTGGTTATGCCGGAGATTTAACTATTAACGGATCTAGAAAAGATGTTTTAATCTTAAGAGAAGTAGATGGTGTACAGGTTACAAAAAGAATAGATTTAACATCGACAAATTGGTTTAGTAGCGATTTTTATTACATAAAACAAAATGATGTGATTGTTGTAAACCCAAACTCAAATAAGATTAAAAGCTCCGGTTTTTTAGGGAGTGCAGGGGCAGTGATGTCGGCAATATCTCTAGTTTTAACTTCTATTCTAATTGTAATTAGTAAATAGGTTTAATTAAATGAAACAACCACTTATAGCACATAAAAAAAAAGAAACCTTTAATTTAAAAAAGGAACTTTTTAGATATACAAAAAGGTGGAAGTGGTTTCTGTTGTGTATTGTTCTTTTTATTACAGCAGCTTTTTATTCAGCAAGACATAGTGCTGTTATTTTTGAAACTACTGCAAGAATAAAAATTATAAATCAAAAATTAAATGAAATTGAATTACCAGGTAATTTAAACTCTCTTTTTGATGATTTTAAAGTAAATCAAGAAAACGAAGTTGAAATTATAAAATCGTATCGTATTTTAGAAAAAGTTGTAGAAAGCTTAAATTTAAATGTAAGGTATTATGCTATTAGTAAAATAAAATCTGGACAAGTTTGGGGTCTTCCTTTTAAAGCATATGCAAAAGATTCTTTAACTCCTTTGCCTGAAGCAGGAGAGTATTTTGTAGAATTTTTAGAAAATGGTTATTCAATTTCTGATGGTAATTTAAAAAGTTGGAATATCCAAAATGATCAAATTGATACTATAAGTCAAAGTGCTCCTTTTCAATTAAAATTTGATGATGTAAATGATGTCTCAAGAGTTGTAAACAAAAAGTTTAAAATTCGTTTTTTTAATAAAAAAGAAGCAACATTGAGATTGCTGTCAGGTCTTAGAATAGAGCAAATAGGTAAGTCTAGTGAGGTTTTAAAACTTTCTTTAAGAAATGAAAGTAGTGCTAAGTCTGAAGCTGTTTTAAATGAAATTATTGAGCAATTTAATCAAGATGGTATCAAGGATAGAAAACTTATTTTTCAAAGAACTATTGATTTTGTTGATGAAAGATTTGAGTTTTTAACAATAGAATTAGACTCTATTGAAAGTAGAAAAAAGACTTTTAAAGAGCAAAATAGTCTAACTGATATTGGTTTGGATACAGAGCATAATTTATCTGACAAATCCAATTCAAATTCAGGAAAAGTAAATTTAGAAACGCAATTAGAAGTTGCTAGGATTATAAAGAAATCATTAATTGATAAAAGAAATTTAAAACTTTTACCAGCAAATGTAGGTTTGGGAATTTCAGGTATTAATGATCAAATTATTCTATATAATAGAAAGTTATTAGAGTTTGGTCGATTGAAAATTAGTGGAGGATCTAATAACCCGGTGGTTATCAACTTGAAAAATAATATAGATAATATTAGACATAATATATTGTCATCAGTAATAGCGTATCAAAAGAAATCAGAAACGGCATTAAGAAATATTAAAAAAGTAGATGTTAGTAACAAAGGTTTTTTTAGAGCTATTCCAAAAAAAGAGAAGATTTTAAGAGAAATAGAAAGAGAACAATCAATTAAAGAAAATTTATTTATTTTTCTATTACAAAGAAGAGAAGAGGCTGCTATAAACTTGGTTATTACAGCCCCAACAGTAAAAGTTGTGGATTATGCTATTACGAATTTAATACCTGTTTCAGAAAGTTCTAAAATGCTATATGTAAAAGCATTTATTGGCGGTATTGTTGTTCCTTTTATTGTTTTTTACCTGCTCTTTTTTATAGATACAAGAGTTTATTCTAAAGAAGATGTTTATGCAAACATCACTAATACTCCTGTAATAGGGAATATTCCTTATTCTTTTAAAAAGAAAATATTTAATGGTTTAAATGATGGGTCTTACGTAGCAGAAAATTTTAGAACCCTAAGAACAAATATCAATTTTCTTTTAAAAGAACAAGTTGTTAAGGAGTCGGCAGTTGTTTTGATGTTAACTTCAACAAAAAATAAAGAAGGTAAAACGTATTGTGCACTTAATTTATCTATTGCATATGCAAGTTTGGGTAAAAAAGTACTTTTAATTGAAGCTGATTTAAGAAACCCTAGTTTAGATTCATATCTAGATGGTTTTAATGAAAAAGGATTGTCTAATTATTTAAATGAAGAAGAGCCGAATTTAAATAACTTAATTACCAAGAATACAAAAGGTGAAACTAATTTTGATGTTTTGTTTTCTGGTGATATACCTTCTGCACCAGCAGAATTATTGTCTAATGGTAAATTAAAATCGTTATTGGATTCTGTAAAAAAAGATTACGATTATGTTATTTTTGATACAGTTTCAACAGAATTATTTACAGATACACTGCTGATTTCTGGTTTTGCTGATTTAACTATTTATGTTACAAAATCTGGTTTTACAAATAAAACTGATTTAGCGTATTCAGAAGAATTAATTTCAGCTAAAAAAGTGTTGAATGTAAATTATGTTTTAAATTATCTGGAAACAAATTCTTTACTAAAAAAGAAGATTGTACGAAAGAAAAGATAGTTAACTATCCGTTTAAAGTTAGCATACAAAGGAATTTTTAAGAATAATATCAAATTTGATTGCATATATTTAAGTGGAAACTAATATGTTTTGAAGATTAACTAATATAATTAGTTCATTTTGAAAATTTCATAAAAAGTTGTAAACTTTTTTAATTTTACTTGTATATATAAATATAATCTTTAGATTTGTCTCTTAACTAAGAGAATACAAATGTTCAATAACAAGTTTACTCGTTTCTATTTTTACTTTTATTTTTACAATAAGAGGAGAGACTTTGTATCATGTTGTTAAGAAACATTCATAAAATATAAAGTCTCGAATTTAATTCGAGACTTTTTTTTTGATATTAATTATAAGTAATGAATAAAGTAATTGCCATACAAGGAGCAGAAGGCTCAAACCACCATAAAGTTGCTCGCGATTTTTATGGAACATCAATTCAATTAAAAGAATGTATGTCTTTTGATGTTTTGGTGGATAGTTTGTTGGATGGTTCTGCAACCTATGGAGTAATGGCTTTAGAAAATACCATTGCAGGTTCTATTATTCCTAATTATGCTTTGATTGATAAACACAATTTACATATTACAGATGAAGAGTATTTAAATATTCATCATCATTTAATGGCACTAAAAGGACAAGAAATTAATGATATCAAAGAAGTTTGGTCTCATCCGATGGCATTGTTACAATGTAAAGAATTCTTTAAAAAGCATCCTCATATTAAATTAGTGGAAGATGTAGATACAGCTGAGGTTGCTAAAAGAATTTCGAAAGAAAACTTAGTTGGTATTGGAGCAATTGCTCCAAAAATTGCAGCAGAAATTTTTGATTTAGAAGTAATTGAAGATGAAATTCAGACAATTAAAGATAACTCAACAAGATTTGTAATTGTACAAGTAGATGAGCCAAGTAACGGAATTGATCAAATTAACAAAGCTTCTTTAAAGTTTCAGTTAAATCATAAAAGAGGAAGCTTGGCAGCAATTTTAAATGTGTTGAGTGATTGTAAAATGAATTTAACTAAAATTCAATCTTTACCTGTAATAGAAAGCCCCTGGAAATATTCATTTTTTGTGGATATAACTTTCCAAGAATATAAAGATTACGAAAAAGCTGCTACAATTATTGAAATAATGGCAGAAGAGTTTAAAGTTTTAGGAACCTATAAAAACGGCAGGCGTTAGCCAGTTCTGAACTCGTTTCAGAATCAAAACAAAATAAAATGATTAAAGCTGCAAAAAGATTAGATACTGTTCAAGAATACTATTTCTCTAAAAAATTAAGAGAAGTAAGAGGCTTAGTTGCTGTAGGAAAACCAATTATCAATATGGGAATTGGTTCTCCAGATTTAAAACCACCAACGCAAGTTTTAGCTGCAATTCAAGGAAGCTTGAATGACGTTAGTGCGCATAAATATCAATCTTATCAAGGTTTACCAGAATTAAGGAATGCTATATCGGAGTTTTATCAGAATAAATTTTCTGTAGATACCAATCCAGAAAATGAGATTTTGCCTTTAATGGGAAGTAAGGAAGGAATTATGCATATTTCTATGGCTTTTTTAAATGAAGGCGATAAAGTATTAATTCCGAATCCTGGATATCCAACATATACATCAGTAACAAAATTAGTAGGAGCAGAACCACTTTTCTATAATTTAAGTGATGCAACTAATTGGCAACCGAATTTTGAAGAATTAGAAGCACAAGATTTATCAGAAGTAAAAATTATGTGGGTAAATTATCCTCATATGCCAACAGGTACAGATGCAACGTTAGAAACATTTGAAAAATTAGTTGCCTTTGGTAAAAAGCACAATATTTTAATTATAAATGACAACCCGTATAGTTTTATTTTAAACGATAACCCTATTAGTATTTTACAAGTTGAAGGCGCAAAAGACATTGCTTTAGAATTAAATTCTTTAAGTAAAACTTTTAATATGGCTGGTTGGCGAGTAGGTATGGTTTTAGGAAACGCAACGTATATCAACGAAATATTAAAAGTGAAAAGTAATATGGATTCTGGTATGTTTTACGGAATTCAAAAAGGAGCAATAGAGGCATTACAATTATCTGATGATTGGTTTTTATCTCAAAATAAAATTTACGAAGAACGTAGAAACCTAATTTGGCAATTAGCCGATAAATTAGACGCTACATATAGTAAAAATGCAACAGGTTTATTTGTTTGGGCAAAAATACCTGAAGGAAAAAAATCTGAAGAAGTTACAGATTCAGTGTTGTATGACAATGATATTTTTATCACTCCAGGTACTATTTTTGGATCTCAAGGAGAAGGATACATTCGTTTTTCATTGTGTGTAACCACCGATGTAATTAAAGAAGCAATTAACAGGTTTTCAGCTATAGGCAATTAGCCATTAGTAAAAGAGGAATAGCTAATAGCAAAAAGCTAAAGGCGAAAAGCGTAAGAAATGAAGAATATATACATGATTGGTATTGGTTTAATAGGCGGTAGTTTTGCTATCGATATTAAAAAGCAGAACCCAGATGTTGTAATTCATGGAATTAGTAGAAAAGATGAAACCTTAAATAAGGCTTTAGAATTGAATCTAATTGATAAGAAAGCAACTTTAGACGATATTGAAAATGCAGACCTCGTAATTGTCTCAATTCCTGTAGATGCAACCGTAAAATTATTACCAACTATTTTAGATAAAATCTCTGACAGCGGTTTGGTTGTTGATGCTGGATCAACAAAAGAAGCAATTTGTAAGGTGGTTGAACATCATCCTAAAAGAAGAAATTTTTTAGCATGTCATCCAATTGCAGGAACAGAAAATTCTGGGCCAACAGCGGCGATTTCTGGCTTATACGTTGGGAAAACAAATATTATCTGTGAAGTAGAGAAGACAACTTTTAAGCTTCAAGAGAAAGCTTTAAAGCTTTTTACAGACATTGGGATGCGTATTCGTTACATGGACCCAGTTTCTCATGACAAGCATATTGCGTATGTTTCGCACTTATCCCACATTAGTGCATTTATGTT
>JQIA01001472.1_pt1 | contig 12640 bp, 9 predicted proteins | sample 811431 | NCBI WGS metagenome assembly JQIA01 (sample SAMN02998118, study PRJNA258478) | marine sediment metagenome | biome: marine; feature: seafloor; material: sediment; isolation source: oil-polluted sediment collected from 3 locations (0.5 km, 0.7 km and 0.9 km)... | place: USA: Gulf of Mexico ... | reverse complement strand
CTTTTTACGACGCCATCAAAAAAGGCTTATATCCTTCAACTCTTTAATTCGATCTCTTAGCCTGGCAGCTTTTTCAAATGCGAGATCTTTTGCTGCTTTACGCATTTCAATTTCAAGGTTTTTAATTAAATCTGCAATATTATCTATAGATTGATAATCCACAACTTTGTCGGCAACATTACCGGCTGATTCAGAATCATTAAATTCATATAAATCACCAAAGGAAGACATTATTTCCTTTTGTACAGACTCAGGAACAATATTATGTTTTTTGTTGTATGCTTCCTGAATAACCCGTCGTCTTAAAGTTTCATCAATTGCTCTTTGCATTGAACCGGTTGTTTTATCACCGTACATTATTACTCTACCTTCAATATTTCTCGCAGCACGGCCACACGTCTGAACAAGAGATCTTTCAGAACGTAAAAAACCTTCTTTATCAGCATCAAGAATAGCTACAAGAGAGACTTCAGGAATATCAAGACCTTCTCTCAAAAGATTAATACCAACCAAAACATCAAATTCACCGAGCCTTAGATCTCTTATAATCTCAATTCTTTCCATTGTTTTTATATCAGAATGCATATATCTGACTTTTACCCCAAGATCAGTGTAATAATCTGTCAGATCTTCGGCCATTCTTTTTGTAAGTGTCGTAACAAGAACACGTTCGGATCGTTTAACACGCTTAGTGATTTCCTCAAATAAATCATCAACCTGATTTCCAGCAGGCCTTACTTCTATCTCAGGATCGATTAAACCTGTTGGCCTAACAATCTGCTCAGCGATATTTTCACCGCTTTTCTCAACCTCATAATCAGCAGGTGTTGCAGAAACGTAAATAGTTCTGTTCACCTTCGAAGAGAACTCCTCAAACTGCAGAGGCCTGTTATCAACAGCTGAGGGTAGCCTGAATCCAAATTCAACCAATGTTGTTTTCCGAGATCTATCCCCTTTGTACATTGCACGTATCTGAGGTACACCAATATGGCTTTCATCAATAAAAACAAGAAAATCTTCGGGGAAATAATCAAGTAGTGTCGGCGGAGCACCACCTTTATCACGACCTGAAATATGGCGTGAATAATTCTCGATCCCGGTACAATAACCAATTTCTCTTATCATTTCCAAATCATAATTGGTGCGTTCTTCAATTCTCTGTGCTTCAACCAGTTTGTTTACATCTCTGAAATAATTAACACGTCCTTTCAGTTCTTCTCCAATTACATCCACAATCCTTTTTTGAGTATTTTTTTGTGTGACGTAATGGCTCGCCGGATATATATCAATTCTTGAAAAACTTCGTTTAACTTCGCCTCTTAAAGGGTCAATTTCAACGATAGAATCAATTTCATCTCCAAAAAATTCTATTCTAACAGCTGTCTTTTCTTCATAGGCAGGAAAAATTTCAACCCTGTCCCCACGTACACGAAAGGTTCCCCTGAAAAAATCGACATCATTTCTTTCATATTGAATGGCAACAAGATCCAGAAGTAATTTGTCTCTTGATAACTCTTTCCCTTTTTCAAGCTCAATTCTCAAAGCAAGATAATCTTCCGGGGCACCAAGTCCGTATATGCAGGATACACTTGCAACGACAATAACATCATTTCGAGACAACACATTTCTGGTCGCAGAGTGCCTCATTTTATCGATCAGCTCATTAATTGAAGAATCTTTTTGAATAAATGTATCACTTGCGGGAATATAAGCTTCAGGCTGGTAATAATCGTAATAACTGACAAAATATTCAACAGCATTCTCCGGGAAAAACTCTAGAAACTCATGATAAAGCTGAGCTGCCAATGTTTTATTTGGTGCCATGATAAGGGTAGGTTTCTGCATTTGCTCGATAACGTGAGCCATTGTGAATGTTTTCCCTGATCCGGTAACACCCAGAAGAACCTGGTGCTGTTCCCCTTTGTTCAGCCCTTCAGTCAGTTTTTTAATTGCGGCAGGCTGATCACCTTTGGGAGTAAACTTGGAAACAAGTTTAAATTCTGACATTAAGTATCCTGTATATCTAGTTAATATTTCTATCTATTGTAAGATACAAAAGGCAAATCCATAAAGAAGGATTTGCCTTTTAAGTATTTTCGCAATTGATCAGTAAACGGCTATTCACCGAAAACAGATGATCTAAAATGGCTATGGAAAAGGTTCAATATACAAGCTTTAGTGTTTGGCCAGGCTTGAAGTAGTACATGTGGTACGTCAAAAGTCTGGTCAGGCACTATAGCAAAGTAGATGGGACTTTTTATGACGCCATCACATAAATTTCCAGACAGTGCCTTCTGCTTTGTCCTCAATAGCAATATTCATATCATCAAGCTCTTTTCTGATCCGATCAGCTGTAGCGAAATCTTTTGCTTTACGTGCATCAGTTCGTTCCTGAATCATTCTCTCAATTGTATCGGCGTCGACTTCTGCTTCAGAAATAGCATCATTTTGTTTCTTTTCAAAATAGTCATAAGGAACCTCCGAAAACAATCCCAGTATATTTGTCATTCTGACAATATCACTTGCAAGTATTTCAGCTGCCCCCCTTGTTTCAAAGGCATTATCTTCCGTCTCATTATCCAATAACCTGTTTAGATTTCTTATTGACTCAAATAATACAGCAGTTCCTTTAGCCGTATTAAAATCATCATTCATGGCAAGGCAAAATTCTTTGAAAGAATCACCAGATTTCACCAATGAGTTCGCATTAAGGCGAACTATAGCAAGGTTACCGTATATTTCAGCAACTCGAAGAAAAACAGCATAGATTTTATCGAGGTTACCTGTTGCCTCTTTCATGGATTGGTCCGTAAAATCAATTGGACTTCTGTAATGGTTTGACAAAAGAAACAATCTTACAGCCTCAGGGTGGAAAGCTTCAACCATATCTTTAATCATTGTCGTATTACCCAGTGATTTTGACATTTTCTCTGAGTTAATATTAACAAAACCATTGTGAAGCCAATACTTTACAAATTGAGTACCAAAAGCACCTTCAGACTGTGCAATTTCATTTTCATGATGTGGAAAAATTAAATCCTTACCACCACCATGTATATCAAATGATTCACCAAGAAGCTTCCAGCTCATTGCAGAGCATTCAATGTGCCATCCCGGCCGGCCCTTCCCCCAGGGGCTATCCCATGATGGTTCACCCGGTTTAGCCGTTTTCCATAAGGCAAAGTCAAAAGGAGTTTTCTTCCTTTCATCAACCTCTATACGTGCTCCGGCTTCCATGTCTTCAAGTTTTCTTCCAGATAGTTTCCCGTATTCTTTAAAAGATTCAACGGAATAATAAACATCACCATCGACCGGATACGCGATCCCTTTGTCGATAAGAAGCTCTACAAACTCAACAATCTCTTCAATGTAGTTCGTGGCACGTGGTTCCAGTGTTGCCCTTTTTACATTTAAAGAATCCATATCACGATAAAATTCTTTTATATATTTTTCAGAAATTTCTTCAGAAGTTACACCAAGTTCATTTGCACGGTTAATAATTTTATCATCAACATCTGTAAAGTTTCTTACATATGTTACTTTATACCCAATGACTGAAAGGTATCTGAATACAATGTCAAAAAATATAACTGACCTAGCATGTCCAATGTGGCAGGAATCATAAACAGTCGGGCCACAAACGTACATTTTTACTTCATGTGGTTCGTTCTCTTCATTTGGCTCAAAAATTTCTTTGTTTCCTGTCAGCGTATTATAAACTCGAAGTCTCATTTTTATTATCCATTCTCTTTTATATTTTATTCAATCATTAAAATTATCGTTTAAAAAGTACCACGATGGCTATGAAAATAGGTGCCAACACTATTCAATTAACGCAACACACATTGCACCTATACCGTCACCCTCACCTATCATTCCAAGACCTTCTGTTGTAGTGGCCTTGATGTTTACACAATCCGGGAAAATATTGAGTGTTTTAGCAATCTTTTTTTGCATCTCTTCCCTGTACGGGCTCATTTTTGGTTTTTCAGCAAAAATCGTTGCATCGATGTTAACGATCGAAAAACCCTGTCCAACAAGTTTTTTTTGGGTCAATTTTAGAAGTTCTATACTGTAAATCCCCTTATACTGTGGATCAGTATCAGGGAAATGCAACCCAATATCTCCCAAACCGGCAGCACCCAATAATGCATCACAAACAGCATGGAGGAGAACATCCGCATCAGAATGCCCTAACAATCCTTTTTCATAAGGAATATTAACGCCACCGATAACGAGCTCACGGTCTTCTACAAGCCGATGAACATCATTTCCAAGCCCAACTCTCATCTACTTCTTTCCCTTATTTATTTTTGCCCAGGCATCACGCAATGTAACAGCACGGTTAAAAACAAGTTTTTCTTCTGAAGAATCTTTAGAATCAACACAAAAATAACCTTGTCGTTCAAACTGAAAAATCTCTCCTGCAGATGCACCTTTAAGCCCTGGTTCAACCTTACAGTTTCGGAGTTTTTTCAATGATTCAGGGTTCAGGCCGTCTTTAAAGTCATCACTTTTTTCTGGATTTTCTTCCATAAAAAGCCTGTCATATAAATTAATGTCAGCAGTCAGGGCATGATTTGCTGAAACCCAATGGATTGTTCCTTTAACCTTTCTGCCATCTGGTGAATTTCCACCTTTTGTCTCAGGATCATAAGTACAGATAAGTTCAATCACCTCTCCAGTCTTTTCATCCTTAACAAAATCTTTACAGGTAATATAATATGCACTTCTAAACCTTACTTCACGTCCCGGCCCTAGTCTGAAAAACTTCTTTGGCGGATCTTCCATAAAGTCAGATCTTTCAACATAAAGTTCTTTTGAAAAAGGCACCTTTCTTGTTCCCAGTTCTTTTTTCTGTGGATGGTTCATTAAATCCATCTCTTCAACCAGATCATCAGGGTAGTTTTCTATTACTACTTTTAAAGGGTCTAAAACACCCATAACCCTTAAGGCCTTTTCATTCAAATCTTCACGCAGGCAGTCTTCAAGAATCCCAACGTCTATCCTGCTTTCTTTTTTACTGATACCTATTCTCAAACAGAAATTCTTTATTGATTCAGGGGTAAAACCCCTTCTTTTTAATCCTGTAATAGTCGGCATTCTTGGGTCATCCCAGCTACTTACAAGATTTTCTTCAACTAAAGTTAAGAGTTTTCTTTTACTCATGACTGTATATGACAGATTGAGCCTTGAGAATTCTATCTGCCGTGGATGACATGGAGTACCAAGTTCATCCAAAACCCAATCGTACAGAGGTCTGTGATCTTCGAATTCAAGTGTACACAATGAATGGGTAATACCTTCTATTGCATCTGAAATACAATGAGTATAGTCATACATTGGATAGATACACCATTTATCACCTGTTCTATGATGGTGAACTTTACGAATTCTGTATATTGCCGGATCTCTCAAATTCATGTTTGGAGAGGACATATCAATTTTGGCTCTGAGTATGTGTGCACCCTCTTCAAACTCGCCATTTTTCATCTTCTCAAACAACTCAAGGTTTTCTTCAACTGGGCGTGTCCGATACGGACTGTCTTTACCCGGTTCAGTTAAAGTACCTCTATAAGCTCTTGTATCTTCTGCATTGAGGCTACAGACGTAGGCTTTACCGTCTTTAATCAGTTGAACAGCATAATCATACAACTTCTCAAAATAATCTGATGCGTATCTGATTTTATCGTTCCACTTATAGCCAAGCCACTCAACATCTGCTTTTATGGACTCAGTATACTCAACACTCTCTTTTTCAGGATTGGTATCATCGAAACGTAAGTTACAAACAGCCTGGTCATATTCGCAAGCGATACCAAAGTTCAAACAAATCGACTTTGCATGACCGATGTGAAGATAACCGTTTGGCTCTGGTGGAAAACGGGTTACTACCACACCGTTATTTTTATTTTCTTCAATATCAGCTTTAATAATATTTCTAATAAAATCTGATCCTGCTTTTGGGTCAGTGTCAGTTGCAGTCATCTCAAACAGATCCTTTTGTTAAATCATTCAAATAAATCAACCGGTATAAACAATGCTATATATAGTGCATAACTTATGCTGTGTATCACAATTCGTAATTATTTTCTACATTCTTTGTCTATGGTAAATTCAAGAATTATTCTCTACATCTCTTAAAATCTATAATTATCATAAAGGTAAAATAAGACAGGGGTTAGAAATTACAATCCGTTAATCTTTTTTTCTTTCACTTTCTATCCAGTCAATACGACTCCACAATCCATGTAAAATACGTACATCCCTTTCATTCAGCATTGAACGACCAAATATTCGCCTGAAAGTTCTTAGGATATGATCAGGATTAGAGTCATCCAGGTATTCGATATCAAGCAGAGTCTGACGCATATGTGAAAACATCTGCTCCACTTCTTTGCCAGGCGCCGGACTAAACTCTTCAATCGACGCAATTTTGTCACGTTCAAGCAATTTATTAATCTCATACATGCACAGAGTAACTGCTTGTGCAAGGTTCATTGAAGGGTATTCATCAGAGGTTGGGATTGTAATAAAATGCTGACACAGATCAAGTTCACTTGTATGAAGACCACAATCTTCACGTCCAAACACAAGAGCAATTTTATTCTCATCAGGCATTGAAATAACTTTTTCAGCTGCAGTATCAGGCAGAAAAAAATCCTCTCTGTATTTACCAAATCGCCGTGTTGTTCCTACGGCATAGTTACAATCAGCCAGAGCTTCTTCAAGGGTTGCAAATTTTTCAGCCTCATAAATATATTTAACCGCCTTCAGTGACATTCTCTTGGCATCACCACTTTTATAGTCTTGGCAGGGGTTTACCAGTCTTAATTTTGAAAAACCGAAATTCATCATCGCTCTGCATACAGAGCCAATATTTAGAGGCCCCTGAGGTTCAACAAGGACGATATATACATTATCAATATTCATAGGTTCTTTTTTATCTCTTTACGTAATGCTGCATTCTCGTCTTAACTTTCTCAAGATAGCTTCTTGTTTCTGCATGTGGAAGTTTTTCAATCAGCGTTATATAGACTTCACCAGGGGTCATTTTGTTGATCACATGTACGGCTTCACTCATTCTGGCTTTAGTTATGAACGCCCTTGCAACATTTGTTGTGCCTGTATTATAAGCTGCAATTGCACAATAAGTTCGACTTTCAATATTTTTAATTTTTCGCAGATACTTATACATCACAACGCTGATATATGCTGTCCCGACTTTAATATTGTTTTCACAATCATATAGAAATGAAGGGGCTAAAAGCCGATACTCACCAAAAAGTGCGTTTGCTGCATCTTTACCGGCACTGCTCGGTACTATTTGCATTAAACCATAAGCAGGTACATACGACCTTGCCATAGGATTAAAAGAGCTCTCTGTCTGCATAATGGCAAAAACCAAAGATGGTTCCAATTTACGGGCAAGGGAATATTTTTCTACATTGTCTACATATTGAAGCGCTTTTCTCTGTAACCTTGCATTTGGGATCTGTACTTGAAATGAAACTATTTTCTGATTTTCTAACTTCGCAGGTTTAGTTGTCATCTCTCCATTTTTTTTCACTTCTTTCACTGATGATTCTATTTTATCTTTATCGGGTGACACCTCTCCGGTAATCATATCAGAGGCAACCGGTGCCTCAGCTATACTGTGGCTGACCTTAACATCTTCAATTGACGCAACGAGTCTTTCTTCAACATTTTGAGCAAAACTATCCCGTTGAAAGGCAGTCCTGTTGGTTTCAGACGCGAGATCCGTCAAACTTTCAGTTATTGTTTCATCAATTTTTGCAGGGTCAGTATTAACATCTGTGACAACCTCTATGGTTATGGTTCCCTTTTCAAAGTCTACTATTTTTCTTGTTTTATAGTCTTTTGAATATTCTATCCAGGTTTTTGCCCCTGACATCTGACCATCTTGCCAGAATTCAGTAATTTCTTTTTTATAATTATCAAATTCCTCTTTCAGAATATTTTTATAGACTTTAAATTCGTTATTTACTTTTTCTTTATAATTATCAAATTCCTGTGCCTGAGACATCTTAAATTCTGAGAGTTCACTATCGCTGCTAAAAGTAAAACGATCTTCTGCATAAGAAAAATTTTGCAGGTTTACAAAAACGGAAAGAACAAAACAACTTGTTACGATCATAATGGTCTTAATTTTTCTCATAAATCACCTTATAAATACAAATTCATCCAAAGTTACCGTGGACTTCTTTTATCATTATTTTCTTTAAAACTTCAAACTTTTTTACCAAAGACCAGTATTTTATTATCTATAAATCAAAATTGCATAAAGGACTTATTGGTGATATGTCACCTAAAATTGTAATTTTTATATCGGGAGAACGGCTTTGGAAAAACTTGACAATTCTACACCGGGTGGGGTTTATCTGTGTCAAATAAATGAAACAGTTTCATGTGGTGCCTGCTGCGGCCTCTATAATGTATCAGATCTATCATATGAAAAACTTTCAGACATGCTTAAATACAGAACAGAATTATTTAAAAAAACACCTAGAGATTACGATTCCCTTGAAGCATTTCAAGATATAGTAAGAGAAAAGGAAGCAAACTCTTTTCCTTTCCATGAATTTCACCATTGCCATTATATTGGTCTTATTGGAGAGAATGAAGACAGACCCGGCTGCCTGCTACACCCATACGGGAAGCGAAATAATAATGTAGATCATCGTGGTCTGAGCCACTGGGGAGGATTTGCCTGCTCCTCCTACTTTTGCCCAACCTGCAGTAAACTTCCCTCAAGATATAAAGAAATTCTAAGGATTTCAGTTGATAACTGGTACATTTACGGTCTAATAGTCACAGAAACAGAGATGCTTGACAATCTGTTTTCCCATCTTGAAAAGGTAGTTGGCAGAGATCTAACTGTTGAAGAATTTAATCAAAACGATCAATTACAAAAATCAATAATGCAGTTTTTTGATTTAAAAACCACATGGAAGTTCAGACCCATAGGCTTTCAAAGAACAGGGAATTATTTTTTTAAAGATAATTTATATCCAAGAGAAATCATTGATTACAAAAATCTTGGTGTGAAACCCTCACCTTACAATAAGATCCTGCTTTCTTTAGGCTCTGAATTTAATTCTGCTGCCGAACTGGAAAAAGCTGTGACTATTATTTCTAACTTAATCGATAGCATAGTATCACAACTTCCTCCCCTGAATGTATAATGGAAAAAGCTATGAATTAATTTGGTAATATGCTTATATAAATATTCTTTTTTAATTATTATTCGAGGAAGTTTCTAAATTGGAAAATACAAACATTCCAGACGATTTAATAAAGTGTATTGAGTTCCATGGGCACCTTTGTCCTGGTCTTGTTTACGGTTACAGAGTTGCGAATGAAGCTATAAAACGTCTCGAAATAAATAGGTCTGAAGACGAGGAGGTTGTTTGTATCTGTGAGAATGATTCTTGTTCAGTAGATGCGTTTCAACACTTGCTCGGCACAACAGCCGGTAAAGGGAATCTGATAATTAATAATTTCGGTAAGAATGTGTATACTGTATTTTCGCGAAAATCGAACAGGGCATTCAGGTTTTCCAGAATTTTTTCTTATACATACAGAGGTGAAAACGAACAGGAATTTTCAAAGCTTGAAAAAGCTATGCAGGAAAAAACAGCCACAAGTGATGACATGAAAAGACAAAAGCATCTTAAATCTGTTGATCTTGCTTTAAAATCTTTTGATGAAATCTTCAACGCTGAGGAAATCCCCTTTGAACCACCACCATATGCACCACTTGCGCCATCTGTCGCATGTAAACTCTGCGGGGAATTAACCATGGAGACCAGAATGGTTTCCACCAATGCAGGTGAAAAACTATGCATCCCCTGCAGTAAGTCTGAATGATAAGTCCTTATTCATTTGCAGCATCGTCACTCTCTTCACCATTTACCGCTTCTGTCTGCAAATAGATATTTTCAAATTCCCTTACGCTCTCAGGGTTTGTTGTCACAACAACCTTCACAACGTGAATACTCTCAACATTGCCGTTAAGGTACGGATTAATTACCTTTTGGAATTGTTCAACCACTTTTTTGACTTTATCAAGTGCTTTAGTCTCTTTATATGTTAGTGAACTGAAAAACATAATTGCTACTTCTTTTATTTTCGGATGAAAATGATAAGCGGCTTCCTCTGAATCTGGTTTCTTCTCTACTGCTACAAATTCGCAACTTTCTATGTCATTTATACTCATTTCAAGATCAATACAAAAATATCTGAATTTTCCATGGGCTCTGTTTCTTTTTAAATTAACAATTATTGGCCCTGTCGTAATTTTAACAATTCCTGCATCTTCTACCTCAACTGAAGCTTTTTTCCCTCGAACTCTGATTAATTTCATTTTTCTACCATTAGGATAAACAAGATTCAGTTCTTTTTCATCTACACCAGCAACCTCAAACTGAACGGCAGTACCCTCTTCCCAGCCTTTCATTGCTTCAACTTTTACCGGTGTCATCACCAGCGAAGTCGGCCCTTCCGCAGAATCGAGCAGTTCCCACTCACCAACTATTTTACCTCTATTTTCAACAATTTTTGAAAACCTGCCTTCAACCCTCATACTTGCTGTCCAGCTGCCATTAGCCCTAAAACTATAAACTGAATAAATATTCGCTCGTTTTATTCGCCAGGTTCCATATATTTTTGCCTTTAAAGGGGATTCTTTCTTACATGAACTTGTAAATGATAGAATAACGACTAAAACAATGATACCAAACAGACGATTTTTAGCTAAACACTTCATAAGTTCCTCATTTTTTTTCAAGATTCGCTACCAAAATCAAATTTTACAAAGCTTTTACGATTGATAAGAAATTATTAAAGATATGCAGTTAGCCTTTGAAATACTTACTACATTCTACACTATGTATAGCTGAAAATAAAGGTTCTATTATGATTTTCTCACCTGCCCTTATTGACAGACAGTCTTTTTCATTATCTATTCATTATTGAGTCTTTTAATTTCATGACTGGAATAAAAGAAATCATACTAAATACTTACATGGAGTAATAGATTGAACGCATCCCAAAAAAACGGTTTCTGGATTGATAATCTTTCTGTTGGAATAGATTCAATAACAGATTCACTGCATAATATTTTATCGCCACTCGCGATTTTTGAAAAAGATGGCCAATTATTCTCAAGCAATAACGGAACCGCTGTAATAGGCGATGGCTTTGATAACAGCAAAGGTCATCCTCTTATGGGATATATCCCCGCTCTTCCGACAGAGAATCTGGGTAGTACTGATTTTAAGAACAGACATAAAATTCGATATGCATATGTTGTAGGTGCAATGGCCAACGGAATCACTTCAGTAGACATGGTTAGAGAGTCGGCCAAGGCAGGTATATTAAGTTTTTTTGGTGCTGGCGGCCTGACACTGGAAACAATTGAAGATGCAATTAATCAACTTCAAAATAGTGTAAGTGAGCATCCATATGGATTTAATCTGATCCATTCACCCGGCGACTTAAATCATGAACAGGCTGTCGTTGATCTGTACCTGAGAAGAGGAGTTAAGCTTGTTAGTGCAGCCGCGTATATGAGACTGACTGAGCCACTTATCCAATACAGATTGACAGGTCTCCATCGAAATAATCAAGGCGATATAATTTGTCCCAATAAAGTTGTTGCAAAGGTTTCAAGAGTAGAGGTTGCACGTCAGTTTTTTTCACCTGCACCAATAAAAATGGTTAACAAACTTCTTGAAAAGAAACTGATTACAAAAGAAGAAGCAGAGCTTTCACAAGTAATACCGATGGCCGATGATTTGTCGGCCGAAGCTGATTCGGGAGGACATACTGATAATCGCCCTGCTCTTGCTTTACTACCCACAATGCTTTCCCTCAGGGATGAAATGATGCAGCAATATAATTACCCTGCTCAATTGCATGTTGGACTTGGCGGAGGAATTTCCACACCGGAATCTGCCGCTGCAGCATTTTCAATGGGTGCTGCCTATATCTTGACCGGCTCGGTAAATCAATCATGTATTGAGGCGGGAACATCAGACACTGTCAAACATCTTCTGTCAAAAACGGACCAGGCTGATGTCATTATGGCACCAGCTGCTGATATGTTTGAACTTGGTGTAAAGGTTCAGGTTTTAAAACGAGGGACAATGTTTGCCCTGAAAGCAGCAAAACTATACGATATCTACCGTGCCTACGATAACCTTGAAGATGTTCCAACTTCGATTATAGAAGAACTCGAAAAAAAATTTTTTAAAACAACTATTGAAAATGAGTGGGCAAGTACAGAAACTTTTTTCAAACAAAGAGACCCTAAACAACTTGAGCGAGCTGCAAAAGAACCAAAGCATAAAATGGCACTTTTATTCAGATCTTATCTGGGCAGAGGTTCCCTATGGGCAATCCAGGGTGAACCAGATAGAACTATCGATTATCAGATCTGGTGCGGTCCGGCAATGGGAGCTTTTAACGAGTGGGTCAAGGGTTCTTTTCTTGAATTTCCAGAGAACAGAAAGGTTAAAACTGTTGCAATGAATATATTAACAGGTGCTTGCGTGGTACTACGTGCCAGCTGGCTAATGCAGCAGAATATTTCACTACCTGCTAATTGTACAAAGTT
>JQIA01001471.1_pt1 | contig 12645 bp, 11 predicted proteins | sample 811431 | NCBI WGS metagenome assembly JQIA01 (sample SAMN02998118, study PRJNA258478) | marine sediment metagenome | biome: marine; feature: seafloor; material: sediment; isolation source: oil-polluted sediment collected from 3 locations (0.5 km, 0.7 km and 0.9 km)... | place: USA: Gulf of Mexico ... | reverse complement strand
GCAAGAAGAATTATTTACAAGTGGAAGACATATTCCAAATATAGATCCTTCATTACAAATATGGCATTGGCCAATATCAGTTTACCTATTTTTAGGTGGTTTGGCTGCCGGGATTTTATTTTTTGCTGCTTTATTTTACTTAATGGGTAAAGAAAAAGAATATCCAGGAGCAGTAAAAGCGGCAACAATAATACCTCCTATCGCATTATCTGTAGGATTATTAGCATTAGTGTATGATTTAACACATAAATTATATACATGGCAATTATATATGACCTTTAGAATTGAATCTCCAATGTCATGGGGAGCATGGGTATTACTAATTGTAACACCGCTTTCAATGTTATGGGTATTTAGTTACTATTCTGAACTCTATCCAAAATTGGAACAAAAAATTCAATTATTTAAAAAGTTCAAGTTTTTAGTACCAGTTGAAAAGTTTCTACAGGAAAACAGAAAATATATGGCGTATGCCTTAATTCCTTTAACGTTGGTTTTAGGTGTTTATACAGGTATATTACTATCTGCATTTAATGCAAGACCTCTTTGGAATAATGCCATTTTAGGCCCATTATTTCTAGTGTCAGGTCTTTCAACAGGTGCTGCTGCTATTATTTTATTATCGAAAAGTGTGAAAGAAAAACACATGTTTGGTAAAATTGACTTGGTATTAATTATTGTAGAGTTAGCATTAATAGTTCATATGATTATGGGATTCTATGCCGGTTCTCAAGTTCAATTAGAAGCAGTACAATTATTAGTAGGTGGAGAGTTTACCTTAATGTTCTTTGGTTTTGTTGTAATACTAGGTTTAATTATACCTGCAGCACTAGAACTTATTGAATTAATTGGTTACAAGGTTCCGGTTATTGTACCGGCAATGCTGGTAATACTAGGTGGGTTAATCTTTAGATTTGTAATGGTAGATGCTGGTCAATTAACTAGATTCCTTTATTAAAAAAGTAAATTATGACAAACAAAAGTAAAGTAAACAGACATATATATTGGAATCCTTATTTTGGAGGATTCCTACTAGGAATTATCATCTTATTCACTTTTTATTTAACAGGAAGAGGATTAGGAGCCAGTGGTGCTATGAAAAGTGGTGTTGTAACAATTGTAGATACAGTTGCTCCATCGCACGCTGAAAATAGTGCTTATTATAGCAGATTTATTAGTGAAGAGAAATCACCAATGAATACTTGGTTGGTATTTGAAGCCTTAGGTGTTCTAATTGGAGCATTTTTATCTGGTGGATTAACCGGAAGAATTGGATGGAGAACACAACACTCTCCAAAAATTACAAAGAAACGTAGACTTGCCTTTGCTATTGGAGGTGGGATACTCTTTGGTTTAGGAGCGCAAATTGCTCGTGGATGTACAAGTGGTGCTGCTTTAAGTGGTATGGCCGTACTTTCAACAGGTGGTTTTATAACAATGCTAGCAATTTTCGGTTCAGGATTTGCAGTCGCGTATTTCTTTAGAAAAAATTGGATTTAATTAATTAAAAAATAAAATATATGGGACCTTTAATTCCTAACGGTATAATTCCAGTTGAATGGGATAGTATAATTGCAATATTAATTGGTATTGCTTTCGGATTTGTTTTAGAAGCTTCTGGATTTTCATCTTCTAGAAAACTTGCAGGTGTATTTTACGGCTATGATTTTGCCGTATTAAAAGTATTTTTCACAGCTGCTTTAGTAGCGTTAATAGGTATCTATTACATGGATTACCTTGGTTATGTTGATGTAGGCCAACTATATGTTCACCCAACTTATTTATGGGGAGCTATCATAGGTGGTGTTGTAATGGGTATTGGATTTGTTATGGGTGGATTTTGTCCAGGAACAAGTCTATGTGCTGTAGCAATTGGTAAAATTGACGCCATTGTTTATGTAATTGGAATTATGATTGGAGTATTTATCTTTTCAGAATTATTCTTTTTATTCCAACCACTTTACGAAGGATCCTTCTTAGGTAATGTAACCTTAATGGATTCATTTGGTATAAACCCGTATTGGTTTATATTCATATTCACTATGATAGCAATTGTATCTTTTGTGGTATCAGATATCATTCGTAAGAAAAATAAAAAAATATTTTACTAATTAAACAACAACAAAATGGTTAAAAAGAAAGTAGCAAAAGTTTTAGCTTTTAGATATAAAATTCTTGCCGGAATATTAATTATACTTGCTGGTGGATTAGTTTTATTACCTAAATACGAAAAACATGAAGGTATCAAACCTGAACAATTACTTAGTAATGTAATAAGTCCAGAAAGATATATTTCAACAGATATTTTAGCTGATAAATTAATAAATCAAGATCCATCTTATTTATTAATTGATGTTAGAGATGAGGAAAGTTATACTAAATATACCCTTCCAAATGCAATTAACATTCCATTGGCTAAATTACTTGATGAAGATTCAGAAATGTATTTAAATCAGGACCAATATGACATCATCCTTTTTTCGAATGATAATTTTTATGCAGATCAAGCTTGGATACTATGTAATAGGTTGGAATATTCCAATTTACATGTATTAAAAGGTGGTGTTAATGAATGGTTTAATACCATCATTAAACCTCTAAAGCCAACTGAAGATATGCCTGCTGTACAATTTGAATTGTACACCTTTAGAAAAGCGGCAAGTATGTATTTTGGTGTTGCTTATCCAGAACAATTTAAAGCCGCAGATTTACCTAAAAAGAAGGTTGCAAAAAAAGTAATTACTGTTAAAAAGAAAAAGAAAGCGCCAGCTGAGGGTGGTTGTTAATTTTAAACACTATATAAAAAACTCTTTATGAAAGAATTAGAAAAAACCAAGAGGATTTCAATAGCTTCAACGCTTTTTATATTAATAGTATTTATAGCTGTATTAGCTTTTGAAAGACCGAGACATTTATACAAAGTTAATAGTGTTAACACACTTGAAAAACTGATAACAAATGATTATTTCGTTTCAATGGAAGATATTAATCTTGATACTGACGTTTTAATTGACGTTAGAAATCAATATGAATATGAAAAAGGTCATTTAGAAAATTCAATAAACATTGCAGCTTCTGAAATTTTAGGAGCTAATAGTGCTATTTTTGAAGAAATAAAAGAAAAAGGTAAAACGGCCATTTTATATGGATCAGATCCAAATGAAGTGAATGCACCTTATATGTTGCTTTATCAACTAGGATACGATAATATTAAAATATTATGTGTTGAAAATAATTTCGTTCAAAATAAATTAATTACCAACCCTGTTTCAATTGGAAAATCAGTGGCTGATGTAAATGCATTTATACTTGAATCTGTTAAAAAAGCAAATAAAGTATCAAAAAAACCTGTAATAGTAAAAAAACCTCGTAAAAAGGTAATTACTGTTAAAAAGAAGAAAAAGGCACCCGCCGAAGGTGGTTGTTAGTTTAGTTTTTGATTTTCTATAAGCGGTTTTTAATTTATTAAAAACCGCTTTTTTTATGTCAATATTTAACAAAAACATTATTCTTACTTTTACAATAACATAAAACAAACGAGTATTTGTAATGTTTGTTACTTCAGAGTATATCTTAAAAAGTAGCAGACATATGTCATATAAATGCAAGGTTCCTATCCTTAAATTTGTACTAGATAACAATAAAATAATCATCTTTAATTAAAAACATCATGAAACTTATAACACGATACTTTGTAATTCTATTTATTGCTACTACTTTCTTTAGTAGCTTCACAAGTACAGCACAAGAAACAAAAGACAAAAAACTATCAGAGTTTGAACTAGTTGTTCAATATTTAGAATCAAATGGAAATTTCATAAATACAATGGCTCCTGCATTGATCTTGGCAGATGAAATCAAAGAGAATTTAAAAAACCCAAAATATTTAGTACTAGATATTAGAAGTGAAAGTTGGTTCGAATACGGACATATTAAAAAAGCTAAAAACGTAAAAGCTGCAACATTAATTAATTATTTCGAAAACGAAATTGATCCATCTAGCTATGATAAAATTACCATTGCATGCTATTCTGGTCAGTCGGCAGCATATTACACTAGTTTGCTAAGACTTTATGGCTATAATAATGTGTTTAATCTAAAATGGGGAATGAGTTCTTGGGATGAAGAATTTGCAACCAATGTATGGCTAAAAAATTCAAAAAATTCTTATGCTGATAAATTAGAGACATCAGCAAATTCAATGCTAGAAGTTCAAGAACATCCAACATTAAATACTGGTAAAACTACTGCTGAAGAAATACTTAAAGTACGTATCAAAGAAACTATTAAAAAACCATACAAAGAATTTATTGTTAAAGTAGACTCCATTTTTAACAACCCAAAAGACTTTTACATTGTTAACTATGTAAATGAAGAGCAATACAACTTAGGTCATATTGAAGGATCTGTAAGATACCAACCTAAAGCTTCTTTAGCATCTAAAACTAGCTTGTATACACTTCCAAACAATAATCAAGTAGTTGTGAGTTGTATGACTGGACAATCTGCAGCATATATTGTTGCCTACCTAAATATATTAGGATACAAAGCAGCTAATTTAGCTTATGGAGCAAATAGTTATATGAATAAAACCCTAATTGAAAAAGGATGGAATGGTTTTACCAACAAAGAAATTAAAAACTATCCTGTTGTTGAATAAATAGGCGTCAAATCTCCTTTGGATTATTTTTCAATAAATGAACATTTTTGATGAATATTTGAAGATAAAAATAGTATGAAAAAGGTCATTTTTAATTCGTTAAAAATGACCTTTTTTTGACATTTTCAGAACTATAAAACTGTTCAATAGCTCTTAAAAACTTATTTTTAACTACTCTAAATAAAATTAAATATTCAACCTCTAACAAACCTACCCAAACTCTTCTAATTATTTTTTTTATTTATCTGATTTACAATTACTTACACGTGTAACAATTGTTACAGGGAAGAATAATTCTGTATTAAGGGTATATGATATTTATCATATAAACAACATACTCCCATATCTAATTTTGGTGTAACAATTGAAACATTGATTTAATTTAAATTACTTATTAGATGAAAAAAACAGTAAAAATTATTGTATTATTTTTTATGGTTACTGCCTTTTTTAGCAGCCACCAAATAACGGCACAAAACAGTGCTAATGACACAACATCTGAGGTTGAACTCTTAGTTCAATATTTAGAAACAAATGGTGATTTTATAAACACCAAAGCACCTGCAATTATCTTAGCAGATGAAATTAAAGAAAACTTGAAGAACAAAAAATATCTAGTTTTAGATATAAGAAGTCAAAGCTGGTTTGAGTATGGACACATAAAAAATGCCAAAAATATCAAAGCTGCAGAATTACTTAATTATTTCCAAAACGATATTGATCCTGCAAATTTTGATAAAATAACGATTGTATGTTATTCTGGTCAATCAGCAGCGTACTTTACAGGCTTGTTAAGACTTTATGGATACGGAAATGTATTCAACCTTAAATGGGGTATGAGTTCTTGGGATGAGGAATTTGCAGCCAATGTTTGGGTGAAAAATTCTAAAAATACCCATCTTACTGGACTTGAGACAACTTTAAATGCTATTCCTGAAACACAAGAACTTCCACTTTTAAACACTGGAAAAACTACTGGAGAAGAAATATTGAAAGAGCGTATTACAAAAGCATTCACAGTGCCTTACAAAACGTTTATTGTTAAAACAGATAGCGTATTTAGTAATCCAAGTAACTATTACATTGTAAATTATGTAAACAAAGAAAAGTACAACTTAGGACACATTCAGGGAGCTGTTAATTATCAGCCTAATACTTCACTTTCTTCAACAGAGAGTTTATACACTTTACCAACCAATAAAAAAGTTTTAGTTAGCTGCGATACAGGTCAATCTGCTGCATATGTAGTAGCATACCTTAACATTCTAGGCTATGATGTAGCGAACCTTGCTTATGGAGCAAACGGCTATATGAATTCAACTTTAGTGGAAAAAGGTTGGAATGGTTTTACAAATAAAGAAATTAAAAATTACCCAATAGTAGAATAAAACAGCCTTTTGGCAAAACAATAGTATATAAACATAAATAATCAAATCATGAAAAAAATATCATTAGTATTAATAGCACTATTTCTAGTACCAACATTGTTTTTAACATCTTGTGACAGAGGTGATGAACCAGGTGGAGAAGCAGCAGTTCCAACTTTTACTCTTTTGAAAGATTATATGGAATTGAATAGTTTAGATATCGATAAAGTTATCGTAAATGATGCAGGACAAAAATTTGTAGTAGGTGCACCCGTTTTAGCAGATTATGATGCAACAGCATTTAAAGCAAAATATTACATCATGGATATTAGAAGTGCAGATGCATTCGCCGCAAGTCATATTGACGGAGCAGTAAATGTAGCATTTGGAGATATCTTAACAGAAGCCCCTAAAGCGGGAAGCAAAACTATTCTTGTAGTATGTTATACAGGGCAAACAGCTTGTTACGCAACTGCCTTAATTCGTATGTATGGATATCCAAATTCACAAGCATTAAAATGGGGTATGACAGGTTGGTCTGAATCTACAGATTCTTGGACAAGTAAAACAGGAGATGTTGGTTCAACTAGTGGAAATTGGTCATTCGGTACTGCACCAGCAGTAAATGTTTATGACGAACCTGTACTTTCTAGTTTAAGTATCGATGGTGGAGAAATTTTAAGAAATAGAGTAGAACAAGTTGTTGCAGCTGGTTTCAAAACTGCAGCAAATACAGACGTAATAGCTTCACCAAGTAATTATTTTATCAATAACTATTTCAGTGATGCAGATTATACAGGATTTGGTCATATTGATAGTGCTTATAAAATACTACCATTAACACTAACAGATGGGGAATATAGAAATCTTGATCCTTCAGCTAAAGTTGTTACTTATTGTTACACTGGTCAAACTTCAGCAGTTGTTACCGCTTGTTTAAATGTATTAGGTTATGATGCTTACAGCTTAACATTTGGTATGAATGGCTTAAGCCATAGTAACTCTCAATGGAGTTCAAACCAATGGGGTGTTGATAGCCATGCAAAAGGATTGCCTTTAACAAACTAATTAAATAATCATAAATAGTATTGAAAACTAAAGCTCTGAAAAACAACATTAAATTAAATTGTTAATAATGTTTTTATAATCAATAAGTAATTACCGTTTTTCGGAGCTTTTTAACCTAAAAAGAAATAACATGAGAACAAAATTAATATTATTAGTTGCATTTATTTTTGCACTATCTATAAATACATCATTTGCACAAGGCTGTGAAGACGATGTTACAACAACTACTACAACTGGAGTTCCTTCAACAAGTAGTTCAACTGTATTTGGATATATTCAACCACAGTACAATACTTATTTCACAGATCAAGGTGAAAATACTTTTAATTTTAAAAGAGCCAGAATTGGTGTTCGCGGAAGAGTAAATCGCTCTTTTTCTTATTATTTCGTCTTAGAAACAAGCGCCTTTATTGGTGGTGGTGATGCCTATTTATTGGATGCATTTGTAACTTGGGACAAACACGAATGGACTAAAATATCTTTAGGGTCGTTTAAACAACCTTTCAGTAGAGAAGTTTCTACAGCTTGTCATTCTTTAACTACTATAGACAGATCAATTGTTGCTGATCAATTAGTAGCTCCTCAAAGAGATATGGGAGTTATGTTATTGGGTGGATCTAGTAAAACAAAATTCAAATACGCATTAGCTTTAATGAATGGAAGAGGTTTAGGTGTAAATGATAATAACGAAAAAAAGGATGTTATTGGACGTGCTTCTTATCAATTATTAGACTTTATGAATGTAGGAGCCAGCTTTAGATATGGGTACCCTAATAATGCAGATGACACTAGAACAACTTACGGTGTTGACGCTCTAATAAAATACAAAGATTTCACTTTACAAGGTGAATATATTTATGACGAAGGTGATTACAACAGAGCTGCTGGTGGTGGTTGTGGTTCAGAACCATTAGAATTAGGTGAAAAAAGAGATGGAGCATACGTTATGCTTTCATACGATGTTAATAAAAAATTACAGCCTGTTTTTAAATACGAATATTTTGATCAAGATATAGATATCAAAAAAATTGGATATCAAGAAAGAATGACAATTGGTTTAAATTATTTCTTTAACCCTAAAACTCGTCTCCAAATTAATTATCAAGCAAATATAGAGACCTATATTAATACGGATAATGATGCCTTATTAATGCAAGTTCAAGTACGATTTTAATTAATTATTATTTATTATTTGATACAATAAACTCCTGACAATTGTCAGGAGTTTATTTTTTTAATTTTTGTAACTTTGGTATACCTAACTAAACAGGAGGCTTATGAACACGGATAAAGATTTATTAAAGGAAAAATTAAGTGATTACTATACACAGATATTTGAAAATGAACTTATAGAAGAGATCATTAATATAGGTATCTATAGAACCATTGAGAGTGGTGGAACCCTCATTGATATAGGAGATAATATGACGCATGTTCCACTTATATTAAATGGTGCTATAAAAATTATTAGAGAAGATAAAAACGGTGACGAGATAGTATTGTACTTTTTAGAAAAAGGAGATACCTGTGCCATTTCTTTTGTAAATTGTATCAATAGAAGTAAAAGTATGTTTAGAGGTGTTGCCGAAAAAGAAACAGAAGGTATTTTTATTCCTGTTGAAAAGGTTGATGACTGGTTAAAAAAATACGAATCTTGGCGTCATTTTATTATTGACAGCTACCATGTTCGTTTAATTGAAATGGTTGAATCTATTGATAGTTTAGCCTTTATGAAACTAGATAACAGGTTGCTTAAATATTTAACTGACAAAGTTAAAATAATGAGAGATAACACCTTAATTATTACCCATCAAGAAATCGCTGATGATATTAATACTTCCCGTGTAGTTGTTTCCAGATTGTTAAAACAGCTTGAAAACGAAGGGAAAGTTATTATTCGAAGAAATAGAATAATTATTGAAAATATTTAATTAAGATAACATTATTAAATAGTCTGATTCAGAAATAATGGGTACCTCTAGGCTTTCAGCTTTTGTTCGCTTACTAGGTCCCATATTCTCTCCAGCAATAACGTATGTTGTTTTTTTAGAAATTGAACTAGCTACTTTACCTCCATTATCTTCAATGGATTTTTTAAGCTCATTTCTATTAAAAATAGTAAAAACTCCAGAGACAACAAAAATTAGTCCTTTTAATTTATCTGTTTGATTTTCCAAAGCAGCTTCTGAGATTTTTAATTGAACCCCAAATCCTTTTAGTTTTTCAACCAATTGAATATTTAGCAAATTATTCGAAAATTCCAATACACTTTCAGCTATTCGATCTCCAATCTCGTCTACAGAAATTAATTCGTCAAAAGTTGTCTGCATTAAACTTTCCATAGATTTGAAATGCTTTGCCAATTTTTTAGCTACAGTTTCACCAACAAATCTAATTCCCAATGCAAATAACACCTTTTCAAATGGTATTTCTTTTGACTTTTCAATACCAGCAATCATGTTTTGAGCTGATTTTTCAGCCATTCGTTCCAGTGGAATAATTTGAGATTCGTTTAGTTCATATAAGTCAGCATAATTTTTAATAAGTCCTTCTTTAAATAACAATTCTATTGTTTCAGCACCTAATCCATCAATATTCATTGCTTTTCTACTAATAAAATGTTGAATTCTACCAGTTATTTGAGTTGGACAACCATATTCGTTGGGGCAATAGTGTTTTGCATCACCTTCAGTTCTAACCAAAGGTGTATCACAATCTGGACAATCTACTATATAATTAGTAGCAACAGAATCTAAAGGTCTTTTAGATAGGTCTACACCAACAATCTTCGGAATAATTTCTCCTCCTTTTTCAACATAAACGGTATCTCCTACTCTAATATCTAGCTTTTCAATTTGATCAGCATTATGCAACGAAGCTCTTTTAACTGTTGTTCCAGCTAGCTGTACAGGCTTTAAATTTGCCACTGGAGTAATGGCACCGGTTCTACCAACTTGATACGTAATTTCTTCTAAAATTGTACTTTCCTGCGCTGCCTTAAATTTATAGGCAATTGCCCAACGTGGTGCTTTTGCCGTATACCCTAATTCATCTTGTTGAACTAAAGAATTTACTTTTATTACGATACCATCTGTTTCGTAAGGTAGCTGATGTCGTTGAACATCCCACTTTTCAATAAAACTAAAAACTGCACCTATAGTTGAACAAACTTCAAAAGCTTGTGGAATTTTAAACCCAAGTTTTCTTGCATTCCCCAAGGTTTCAAAATGAGTAGCTAAAGGACTCTTGTTGGTAACAATATGATACAATAGGCAATCTAACGGTCTCCTTGCTACTTCAGCACTATCTTGCAACTTTAAACTTCCGCTAGCAGTATTTCTGGGATTTCTATAAGGGTCTTCCCCTGCTTCAACTCGTTCTTCATTCATTTTATGAAAACCCTCCAATGGTAAAATAATTTCACCTCTTATTTCAAAATCATCTACAAAATGTTTTTTTAAAACCAATGGAATAGATTTTATGGTTTTAATATTTGCTGTCACTTCATCACCTTCAAAACCATCTCCTCTGGTCACAGCGCTCACCAATACCCCATTTTCATATCTTAAATTAATAGAAGCTCCATCATATTTTAATTCACAAGTATATTCAACATCTTCTGTTTCTAAAATTTTCTTGATCCGTTTTTCCCAATCAAACAAATCTTCTTTTGAATACGAGTTATCCAACGAATACATTCTATTTTTATGAACTATAGTATTGAAACTTTTCGTGATTTCCCCTCCTACCCTTTGTGTTGGGGAATTACTATCAAAAAACTGTGGATTCTCAATTTCTAATTTTTCTAATTCTTTCAATTTTAAATCAAAATCAAAATCTGAAATTGTAGCATTATCCAACACATAATAATTATAATTATGTGTTCGTAATTGATCTCTTAGCTCTTTTATTTTTTGTTCTATAGTTGAAGGCATATCTATTTATTTCATTGCTAAAATAATCATATTTTCTGAGAATTTTAAAAAATATTCGCATCGCTCCAAACCATTGCTATCACTAGGTTTGTGTAACAAACATTACATATTCAACTGATATTTATCATAAATATCAATATGTAACTTAAGTAACTTTACCTTGAATTTAAAAGCTATTAAAAAGTTATTAAATATTAATAGTTAAACTAAACCATTAAAAATGAAAAACTTACTAATTTTAGGTGCTGGTACTTCGGGTACAATGATGGCGAATCATTTAAGGTCAAAACTCTATCTTAACAAATGGAATATAACCATTGTTGATCAATACAAGACCCATTATTATCAACCAGGATTTTTGTTTTTACCTTTTGATACGTATACAGAAAGTCAAGTAAAAAAAGTTGGGAAAAAGTTTATTCCAATGGGGGTTAAATATATTCAGAAAAAAATTGAAAAAATTGTACCAGAAAAAAATATAGTAGAACTTGAAGATGAAACTTTAGACTATGATATTTTAATTATTGCTACAGGTTCTAAAATTGCCCCAGAAGAGACTGAAGGGTTAATTGGGCCACTTTGGAAAAAAGATATTTTCGATTTTTACACTTATGAAGGGTCATTGGCGTTGCGTAATAAATTACGCGACTGGGAAGGTGGTAAATTAGTAGTTCACATTACTGAAATGCCTATTAAGTGCCCTGTTGCTCCTTTAGAATTTGCTTTTTTAGCAGATTCTTATTTCCGTGAAAAAGGAATGAGAGATAAAGTTGAAATTTCTTATGTAACTCCACTTTCTGGAGCCTTTACAAAACCAACGTGTTCAACGGCATTAACTTATCTTTTAGAAGAAAAAGATATAAAAATGGAAGCTGATTTTGCCATAGCACATGTTGATAATGAGAAAAAAGAAATTGTAGATTATGCTGACAGAGCAATTCCTTTTGATCTATTAGTAACTATTCCTACTAATATGGGTGATGAACTAATTGAAAGGTCAGGAATGGGAGACGAATTAAATTTTGTACCTACTCACAAACACACTTTACAGTCTGAAGATCATGAAAATATTTTTGTAATTGGAGATGCTACGAATGTACCTGCTTCAAAAGCTGGTTCTGTAGCCCATTTTGAAGCAGAAACCTTGACTGATAACATTATGCTTTATATTAAGGGATATACCTTAAAAGAAGAATTTGATGGACACGCAAACTGCTTTATAGAAACTGGGAATAACAAAGCATTATTAATTGATTTTAATTATGTAACTGAACCTGTTCATGGTACATTCCCATTCAATAAAATAGGACCTCTTAAGCTCTTAAAGGAAAGTATATTTAATCACTGGGGAAAACTAGCCTTCAGGTGGATTTACTGGAATATGCTTTTGAAAGGAATAGCCATTCCTTTTGTCTCAAGAAACATGAGTTTTAAAGGAAAAGTATTTGATATAAAACGAGAAAATAATTAAACTAAATATAAAATTAACAGTATGGAATTAAACATAGCAGGCATCAATTTAGATGTCACAGAAGATGGGTACTTAAATGACTTATCGCAATGGAACAAAGAAGTAGCTAATGAAATAGCTAAAGAAGAAGGAATTGAACTAGGA
>JQIA01001470.1_pt1 | contig 12659 bp, 5 predicted proteins | sample 811431 | NCBI WGS metagenome assembly JQIA01 (sample SAMN02998118, study PRJNA258478) | marine sediment metagenome | biome: marine; feature: seafloor; material: sediment; isolation source: oil-polluted sediment collected from 3 locations (0.5 km, 0.7 km and 0.9 km)... | place: USA: Gulf of Mexico ... | reverse complement strand
GAATACGCTCAAAAAGAAGGTGATACAGGTTCACCAGAAGTACAAGTTGCTTTGTTAACTACACAAATCAACCACTTACAAGGTCACTTTAAAGAGCACATCCATGATCACCATTCACGTCGTGGTTTATTACGCATGGTTGCACAACGTCGTAAATTACTTGATTACTTAAACGGTAAAAACGTTGAACGTTATACTGCTTTAATTGGTAAGTTAGGTTTACGTCGTTAATAGTTCGTTTTAAACGAATTATTTAAAAAAAGGAGCCCGTTGGCTCCTTTTTTGTTGCCAAAAAATGATTAATCTAAATCAATACTTCAATAACATCGTTGTTGTCGATCACGATAGCCCGCTATTACTCAATCAGGCATCTTATTTTTGAAAATCCCTCATTATTGATAATTACTCACCTATTCTCTGGTGTTTTATATAAATAACCTTTTTAATCTTTCTGTCATATTACTGCCTTTAAAGTGTCATTTTTTTGAAATGTTTCTGTCATTTTTACCTTGTAGCATGTTGCTCAATTACTAAAAAAATACATTTTACAAATTAACTTTACAGAGAAATACAACATGACTTTAAACATGAAAAGCAAAACATTCAAACGTACCTTTAAACGTAGTGCAACCAATACAGCAATTATTGCTGCTTTATCATTGGGCTTGGCGGCTTGTGGTGGTGATATCAACTTAACCTCTGATGTAGATAACTCAGTGGGTGATACTATTATCAATAATCCTGCAGCAACAACACCAGGAACAGACACTGAACTAGCAGGAACATCAAATACTGCACTTAGCAACGATGTTTCAGCCGAGCTTGGTTTTGATGTGCAAGTGCAAGTACTTAGCGGACAATTCACCGAAGATACTACGCTAGTGGCTAATGCTGACGGTAAAAAGGTTATGTATGCTATTAGTGGTGGTTTAGAGGTCATGGCAGATGCAACGTTAACGATTGATGCTGGTGCGGTGTTATTTGGTCAATCAGGTGGCGACTACTTAGTGATTCACCGTGATGCAAAAATTATGGCAGAAGGTTCAAAAACCAAACCTATTATTTTTACCTCATTACAAGATGTTAAAGGTGAAGAGACTACCGCAGGTCAATGGGGCGGTATGGTAATTTTAGGTAATGCACCCTCAAATAAATGTCCTACCGATGGCAGTGCTTGTGCAATTCAAATTGAAGGTGTTTCTGAAGGTGCGGTATTTGGTGGTACAGATTGGGAAGATGATTCAGGTACGCTTAAATATGTTGTGGTTAAGTATGCAGGTTTTGAAATAGCCCCAGACAATGAACTAAATGGTATTACTTTTGGTGGTGTTGGCTCAGGAACAACTCTCGATTACATCCAAGTACATGCAAATGCTGATGATGGTGTCGAGTTTTTTGGTGGCGCAGTAAATGTTAAACATTTAGTGTTAACGGGTAACCAAGATGACAGTGTTGATTGGGATAATGGTTTTAAAGGTAAGCTACAACACATTTTTATTGAACATGCTAAAAATGCTGGTGAAGCTAACCGTGCTATAGAAGCTGATAATGACGGTTCATCACCTGATAAAGAGCCGCAATCAAACCCAACGTTAGCGAACATGACTATTATTGGTAATAACTATGATACGGCTGGCTCAGACTCTGAAGGTATTTATTTACGCGAAGGTACAGCAGCGAAAATATTCAATACCGTTATCACAGGCCCAACAGAAATGGGTGAGTGTTTAGAGTTTGAGGGTGGCGATACTTCATCGGTAACTGTTGATAATGCTAATAGCGGCAAAATTGTTATGCAAAATGTTGTATTGGCTTGTAATAACGGTGAAAACTTCAAAAACGCTAAAGCGACTGACGGCACAGTATTACTTGATTTAGAAAACTGGTTCACAAGTGAATCATCAAACAGTGTATCAACTTCTATTTTAATTAATGAATCAGGTGTTCCTGATAATAATTCGCCATTAACGACTGCAGGTGCAGGTCAAGATGTTGCAACGACGCAAGATGCTTGGTTTGACACAGTAGATTACATTGGCGCTTTTGACGGTAGCAATGATTGGCGTCAAGGTTGGGCATTTGGTTTTGGTGGTGGTGTCGTTACTGCACAAGCTGAAGTTGAAGGTTGCCCTACAGGTACAAGTTCAATTACGCCTGCTGATGGTGTAACTACTACTTGTGAAATTTCAGGAAAAATCACCAGTGACTTAACCTTAACGGCTAATAACTTGTACGCATTAAATGGCCCAGTATTTGTTGGTGAAGATAAAGTCAACTCAGCTACGTTAACGATAGAAGCGGGCACCACTGTTTTTGGTCGCTCAGGTGGTGATTACTTAGTGGTAAGTCGCGATTCTAAAATTGAAGCTAATGGCAGCCAAGATGCTCCTATCACCTTTACTTCAAGTGAAGACATAGCTGGCGATACTACTGGTGCTGGTCAATGGGGTGGTATTGTTTTATTAGGTAATGCTCAGTCTAACAAATGTCCAACTGATGGCTCTGGTTGTTCGTTACAAGTTGAAGGTGTTGAAGAGGGCGCAGTATTTGGTGGCACTAATGATGAAGATAGCTCGGGTACATTACGCTATGTAGTTGTTAAGCATGCTGGTTATGAAATTGCCCCTGATAACGAGTTAAACGGTATCACGTTTGGTGCAGTTGGCTCAGGCACTAAGGTTGAATACATTCAAGTACATGAAAATGCTGATGACGGTGTTGAGTTCTTTGGCGGTACAGTAAACCTTAAATATGTAGTTTTAACATCAAACCAAGATGACAGTGTTGATTGGGATAACGGTTATCGCGGCAACATGCAATATGTACTTGTTAAACACGCACCAGACAATAGCAAGGGTAATCGTGGTATTGAAGGTGATAACGACGGTTCAACGCCAGCTAAACAACCACAATCAAATCCAACTATCGCTAACATGACTATTATTGGTAATGCTTTTGATACGGCTAGCTCTGATTCTGAAGGTGTGTATTTACGCGAAGGCACTAAAGCACAGCTACATAACTTTGTGGTAACTAACGCGGCTGGTGAGTGTTTTGAAATTGAAGGCGGCGCAACTAGTTCAGTTACTGTTGACCAAGCCATTGCTGGCGATACGGTTGTTAGCAACTCAGTATTTGCTTGTAGTGAAAACTTCAAAAATGCTAAAGCGGATGATGGAACGGTACTGCTTGATACTCAAGATTGGGTACTGAATCAAAACACTGGAAATAGCACGGCTGCGGATATGAATGCTGTTGTTAATGGTATTTTTACTACCGATACAACGACGGCAAAAGACTTCACTGGTAGCGCTTTCTTTGATAATGCTAACCACATTGGTGCGGTATCGCAAAGCAATGACTGGACTGCTGGTTGGACTGTAGGCTTAGAAGACTAATAAGCTATAAAGCTCAATGCTGTAGTTGCTACTTACTGATAAGCCGCACTACAGCATTTTCTTTCTTATGAATAAACGAATAATCGAATGTTCAAAAAGTCGAAAAGTCCAAAAAGTTTTAAGAGGTTTCAAATGAAAACACAGTTCAAACTTTCCCTATTAACCCTAGCGCTTGCGACAAGTTTTAACTTGTCAGCGGCTTCAGAGCAGCAGACAGCTGCCGATGAAGAAGCACAAGCGATGGAAGAGGTGGTGGTAAAAGCAAGTCGCTTAAAAGGCACAGCAAGTGCGGTAATGCAAGAACGCAAAAGCCAAGCCTTTATTGCCGATATTCTAGGTAGCGAGCAAATATCTCGTACAGGTGATTCTGATGCAGCCGCAGCGCTTCGTCGTATTACGGGTATTACGCTCGTTGACGGAAAATTTATTTATGTTCGCGGCTTAGGCGAGCGTTTTTCAAGTACGCAATTAAACGGCGCGGCTGTGCCAAGCCCTGATCCAACACGTACTGTTATCCCATTAGATTTATTTCCAGCAAGTATTATTGAATCGTTGTCAGTACAAAAGTCATACTCAGCAAGCATGCCCGCTCATTTTGCCGGTGGTAATGTTGATGTACGATTAAAAACTATTCCTGACGATTTTGTCTTTAGTGTTCAAGGTAAACTTGGTAGTAATAGCAATAACTTCGATGACGGCCTAAGTTATAATGGCGGCAGCGATGACTGGTATGGCATTGATGATGGCACCCGTGCTGCGCCACAAGCATTACAAAACTTATGGAAAAGTCATTCGCCGCTTAACGACTTATCTCAACAAGACAACCGTGAAATTGCCGCGCAAATGAATCGAGATTACGATCCGAGCAAAACATCAATAAACCCGAATACAGGTTTAGATGTCACGTTAGGTAATCGTTACGATTTTGATGATTTTCGTTTTGGCTTTTTAACCGCAATTTCTTATGATAATAAATGGCAAGTATCGCAAGGGTATGAAGGTCAAGACTTTACCCAAGGCAGTGATGGTGCTTGGTCTTTAGTGCGTGGTTTTGATGATATTCAATCAACCGAGCATAATGTGCGTTTTTCAGGCATGTTAAACATGGGGCTTGAGTATAAACGCAATCACCGTATTGATTTCACCTCGCTTATTTTACATGACACCCGTGATGAAATTCGCGATAAATTGGGTAATACCAATAACGTTACCATTAATGATGGTTTGCGAGTGCGCGACAGTGAAGTGATTTATGAAGAGCGTGAAATGATCGCTAACCAAATTCGTGGTACGCACAATTTTACTCAGTTTAAAAACCTTGGTGTTGATTGGTTTTACTCTAATGCACGCTCTAACCGTTATGCACCAGGTAATATCAGCACGCGTTATATTATTGCTGATGGCTCAAATGGACAGCCAGAAGATGGTGTTTTTGATACTATCAATGAAAGTTCACTAAGACGAGCCACAACGGCCACACGTTATAGTTTTCAAGACTTAAACGATAAAGTTGAAAACTATGGCTTTACTTTATCGTTGCCACTTACCTTTGGTAGTACAGAAGTTGAATTGACTACAGGCACAAATTTTGTTGAAAAATCACGTGATGCTTTTGCCAGACGTATTGATATTAATACCCTAGCTTTTGACGGTTTAGATTTTACTGGTCATCAACTCAATAGTGTTTTAACTGATGAGGTGATGTTAAATCAGCAACTTAATGGTAATGAACTTATTATCCGAGATACTTCAATTGCAGGGGATGATTACTTCTCAGGGCAATTAATTGATGCTTACTTTGGTCAAGTCGACATGTTCTTTGCTCAGCAATGGCGAGTTACTGCGGGTATTCGTTATGAAGATTTTCGCCAAGTAGTTGCACCGCTTGACCCTGCTACGGGCATGTTTGACATTCCTGCGCAGCCAACGGCAGAAGACTTAGCAAAACTAGCCTTTAACGACGATGATGTTTTTGGCTCATTGGCATTAACCTATGAGTTAGATCAAACCATGCAGTTTCGTGCCTCGTTTGCACAAACCACTATTCGACCAGATATTCGAGAAGTAGCACCATCAACTTATATTGACCCGCTGACTGGTTTTCCCATTGGTGGTACGCCAAGCGTTACTAGCACAAGCATTAACAACTACGATCTTCGTTGGGAATGGTACTTAGAAACAGGTGAAAACCTTTCTGTTGGTTTATTCTATAAAGATATGGATAGTCCGATAGAATCAGTACAATCTCCAGCACAAGATGGTCCACCATTAATCCGTATTGCCAATGCAGAAGATGGTTATGTATATGGGGTTGAAATTGAATTCCTAAAAGACTTTAATTTTCTCTCGGACATAGCAGGCGAAGTTGCAGAAAACTTCTTTTTATCGGGTAATTTCACGGTAAGTGAATCTGAAATCAATATTGATACACAAAAAGTTGTTGAGCAAACAGGTGTTTCTACCACTATTACCAACCCAACGCGTGCCATGACGGGGCATTCTCCTTGGGTGGTTAATATGAACTTGGGTTGGGATGCGCCTAATGGTAACCATAGTGCTACCTTAGCTTATAACGTATTTGCTGAACGTATTATTATTCCGGGTATTGATGGTAAAGATGATGCTTACGAGCAACCATTTCACTCGTTAGATTTTATTTATAGTTACTTCCCTAGCTACTCTTCAACACTAAAATTTAAGGTGCAAAATATCTTAGATGAGAAAAAAGAGTTGGAGTTTGAAAATACCTTACAACGCAGTGAAACCAAAGGCGTAAGCTTTGAAGTTTCCTATAAGTGGGATTTTTAATACTAAAACTTATTTCTTTGTTTAAGTAAAAGGCTTGTGAATACTCACAAGCCTTTTTTGTGTTTTTATAATATTAACAAATGTGTAATTTTAATGTCATTTCTTCTTCACTTAGTTGTCATATTACTCATTTATTGTATTGCGAAATATATTTATCTAAGTATTTGTTTCAATACTTATTTTAACTATTTAATACTAATAAAAACTAAAGAGAAAAGCATGAAAACTAAGTTTAAACCAACAAAACCTATCATTGTAAAAAAGACTCTTTCGTTAAGTAAACTCTCACTTGCTCTAATGAGCTGCTTAACCTTGTTTACTGCTACCAATGTATTAGCAGAAACAGTTATTGAAGGTAGAGTTAGTGATAGCCAGCAAAAAGTATATTTTCAAGGTGCGAAAATTAGTATTATCGAATTAGGACTTACTACGGTAAGTGCTCGTGATGGATCTTTTCGTTTTGCTAACTTACCTGAAGGAAATTACACTTTAGGCATTAAGTATCAGGGTGCCAAAGAAATTAAGCAAAAAGTAACCGTGCTTGATGGAAAAATCATCCACAAAGACTTTATGCTTTATACAAATAGCACCGAGAGTGAAATAGAAAACATGATCGTTCGTGGCCAGCGTTCTGGTCAGGCTAATGCCTTTAATCGTCAAAAAAATGCTAATAAAGTGCTTTCGGTGATTAGTAGTGATGCCATTGGTCAATTACCTGATCAAAACGTGGCTGAAGCGTTACAGCGTATGCCCGGTATTTTTATTGAGCGTGATCAAGGGGAAGGGCGCTTCGTTGGCATTCGCGGAATTGATCCAAGTCTTAATAATGTCACTATCAATGGCTTAAATGTTCCTTCGCCTGAATCAGGTACTCGCAGTGTCGCTTTAGATGTTATTCCCAGTGAACTAGTTTCTTCAATTGAAGTAAGTAAAACGGTCACTGCTGATATGGATGCCAGTGCAATTGGTGGCTCTATTGAAGTGAAAAGTTTATCTGCTTTTGATCGTAGTGGACGTAGTTATAGCTTTACTGCGCAAGCATCTCATAATGAATTAGTGGCTGAAACTAGTCCTAAACTTTCAGGTAGTTATAGTGATATTTTTGATATAGGCAGTAATCAGCTTGGTGTTGCGGGGGCTGTATCTTGGTTTAAACGTGATTTTGGCTCACATAACATCGAAACAGATGGTGGCTGGGCGATGTTTGAATTTGAAGATTTAGTAACAGGTGATGATGTTGAAGTGTTTGGTGCGGAAGAAATAGAGCAGCGTTTATATACCATTACTCGTGAGCGTCTAGGAGCAGCAATAAACTTTGATTTACAAACATCTTCTACTAGTCAATATTATTTACGTACCCTATATAGTAACTTTTCTGATGATGAGTACAGGCAACGTAATCAGTATAAATTTGATAAAGCTCAAATTGATTTAACCACTCATACCAGTACAAGTGCTGAATTTTATGATGGAAAAATTGAACGTGACACTAAAGACAGGTTTGAAGAGCAAACTATATTATCTGTTATTGTTGGTGGCGAGAATCAACTGAGTGATTGGCTTGTTGAATACAATATGGGGTATTCAAAATCTAAAGAAGAAGAGCCTAATCGCCTTGATGTCGCTTTTGTGGGAAAACATCTTGATTATGGGTATCTGAGCTCAGGCCCTATTCCTGAACTATCATTTAATGCTGATTCTCAAGACTTAACTAATTTTGCCTTAGACGAGGTTGTTTACGAAAACAACTTAACCCAAGATGAAGAAGTCAGTTTTGCATTAGATATCACTAAAGAGTTCGTTTGGAATAACCACAATGGTGAAATTAAATTTGGTGGCAAATATCGAAGCCGAGAAAAGTTTAACCGCGTTAATGCCAATATTTATGATGGCGGATTTGAAAACTCTGATGGTGATGACATTGTCGCAGAGCAATTTAATTCAGGCGCAGTCGATTATAGTTTAGGGCAATTTGGCTCTGGCATTGATCAGAACAACCTAAAGGGTTATATACTCAGCGACATTAATAACTTTGATTTAAATGCGCAAGAATCGGTAATTGAAAGTAAAGGCAGTTCATACACCAGTGATGAGGACATACTTGCTATTTATGCTATGGCTACTTTTGATATTGATGACTGGAATATTGTTGCGGGTGTGCGTTATGAAGACACTAGCTTTAGTACCACAGGTAATAAAGTTGAATTGATTGTTGATGATGTTACTGATGATGAAGTTGTCAACATTAATCCGTGGCAAGGCGAAAAGGATTATAGTCACTTTTTTCCAAGTTTGAACTTACGTTATACTATTAGCGATCAACTTATTAGCCGTTTTGCCTATACAAAAACAATAGCACGTCCAAGTTTTAGTGATACTGCAGCAACTCAATTAATCGAAACAGAGGTGTTTGAAGATGATGGCGTAATCATCACCGAGCGTAAAGCTGAAGTGGGTAATCCTGAACTTAACCCTTATGAATCAAGTAACTTTGACGCGACATTAGAATACTATCCCAAGGCAATAGGCGTATTATCGGCAGGGCTTTTTTATAAAGATATAGAAAACTACATTTTATATGAAGAGGTTCAAAATAACGGAAAATGGGATGGTTTTGAAGAAGTTATACAGCCATTAAATGGTGGCAATGCTTCGTTAACGGGGATTGAACTCGCATGGAATAAAAGTTTTGATTTTGGTTTGTTGTTAGGTGTTAATGGTACTTTTATTGATGCTGATGACAATTTACCTAACCAAGCAGATACCGTTGCCAACGTTATGATTGGTTTTGAAAATAACGCAATGAGCCTAAGATTAAGTTCAAGCTATAAAAGTGAAAATTTTCAATATAGTGATAACGATGCTGACGTATATCAAGATGCTCATATGCAAATTGATTTTAGCGGTAAATACTATATGACCGACACAATTCAATTCTACCTTAATATAAGTAACTTAAACGATGAACCATATTACTTATATCACGGTGAACAACAGCATAACTATCAATATGAAGAGTACGGGCGTACCGTTGAATTGGGGATCACAATTACCTCTTTGTAGCATGTAAACTATTATTTTATGAAATGTTTTAGTCGTTGATTAAAGCATTTTATAATTTTTAAAAAACAGTCGAAATAAAAATTTATGAAAAACAAATCATCTGTACTATTATCCTCATCTTTAACTGTTTTGGCTTTATCAGGTTTATTGACCGTATCAAGTTGTAGCCAGAATGTAGGTATAAAAGAAAAAAATAGCCAACAAAAGCAGACCTTGTCAGCAGTAGAAAATACAAATGTAAACATTAGCTTTCTTGCCTTTGGTGATGGCGGTTATCATGTAGATTACCCAAAGAAAAAAGTTATTAAGCAACCTAAAAATCCAGCAGAGCTTGTTGCTAAAGCAAAACGGAAATGGTTAGAGAATGGCAGACCACTGGCTGAGTTTGATCATGCACCTGTTTATGTTTACCCCAAAAGTAATACCGCAACAGAACAAGGTGGTGCGCAAGCGGTTGGTTTGGCTATGACAGAAGTTTGCCGTCATAAAAACTGTCAATTTGCTATTCAATTAGGCGATAATATTTACCCAGACGGTGCTGATGCAAGTGATAATAAAAATAACACCAAACGCATGGATGATTTAATTTTAGCACCTTTAAAACCGTTGTTTGCTGAAAATAAAGATTTAATTGTTTATTCGGCATTAGGTAATCATGACTGGAAAAGTTCTCGTTTAGGCGTTGCTATGCAAATCCAATGGATGGATAAACATAAAAATTTCCATCTCGATCAGCAAGGGTATTATAGCTATCGAATGGGAGATAAGGGCAATGAAGTAGAGTTTTTTGTACTTGATACTAACATGTTGTTATCAGGAAAAAATGTTTACGATTTACCTTTAAACCCTGATGGCAGTGAAAAAAATCTGGCTAGAGAGTTACAAGAAGGTAACGCTGAAATAGATGCAGCAAAAACACATGAATTACCTATAAAAAATGAAGATGAAAAACAGCTAGCTTGGCTGAGTGACGGTTTAGCTAACTCTGACGCTAAATGGAAAATTGTTTATGGTCATCATATTTTATGGTCTATTGGTGGTACTAAGTATAATCAAGGGCATGTGTTAAGACGCTTGCTTTTACCAATGTTATGTCAATATGCAGATGCCTATATTGCGGGTCACGAACATGATTTAGAAATGATCACCGATGACTGTTCAGCATTTGCTGAAACTAACCGACCCCCATTACCACTTATTATCAGTGGGGCTGCTTCTAAAATGCGCGGTAAACATAGTCCATTTGCAGCGCAACAGGCTAAGCGTTATCCGCAATATGAGTTACTTTGGTCACAAAGTTTTGTTTGGGGTTTTGCACATATTGATATAGATAATAAACAAAACAAGCTCGACGTTGAGTTTTATACTACACCGAGAGATTTATCAGGCAAAGCAGAGTCAGTAGCACAATTTTCTTTTGTTAAACGTAGTGATTAAATTCATAACTTTTTTAACTGCGTGGTTAAAACCTAACATAATGTTTAACCACGTACTATGCTCTTTCCACTTGCTATCTCACTTATCATCCCACTTATCTCTTTAGTTGTCATTTAACTGACATATTTATGCAATCTAACCGTCATATTTTTATAATTTAACTGTCACATCACCTCGTTACACTTTGCCACAATAATTAAACGCTGCAAAAAAACATGGCAGCAATATTAACTTTCTTTATGACAAAAGGTAATTTTATGAAATTGTCACCCCTTGCCAAAGCAAGTTTACTGTTCAGTTTTAGTGCTAGCAGTATCGCTTTTACATCAGCTGTGTATGCGAAAGATCAATTAAACAGTGTAGTCAATGCAGGTCAGCAAATCACACAATCTGCGGCTGATTCACAAAAGAAAGTGAATAAATATACTGAGATAGCACAAACTAAATTACAAAAGTTTAATGCGGTGGTGAAAGAAGTTGACGGCTTACATATATACAACCAGCAAATGCAAGCACAGCTTGATAATCAATTAACTGAACTAGCCCAATTGGCTAAATCGATGAATGACGTTAGCGTTATTGAACGACAAATTTCGCCGCTAATGGCAAGAATGATTTCAACCTTGGAAAACTTTATCGCCCTTGACGTACCTTTTCTACCAGAAGAGCGCGCTAAACGTGTTAACGATTTAGGTACCATGATGGAACGTGCTGATATTGCGGTATCAGAAAAATTTCGCCGCGTATTAGAAGCCTATCAAATTGAAGTGGATTACGGACGTACTATTGAAGCCTATAGCGGTTTGTTAACCATCGAAGGTCAAGAAATGAATGTCGATTTTATGCGTATTGGCCGAATTAGTTTGGTTTATCAAACGCGTGATGGCAGCCGCTTAGGTCAGTGGAATCAAAGTTCAGCTCAATGGCAAAGCTTATCGCAAGACTATCGTTTGGGCATTAATAAAGCTTTACGTATTGCCCGTAAACAGCTTGCCCCAGATTTAATTATGGTGCCTTTGTCACCTGCCGCTTCAACTACAGCAGAGTAACTAATAATGAAAAAATTTAACAATAAAACAAAGCAGCTTAGTAAAAAAATTAAGCTAGCTTTTACAACAGCGGCGCTGCTAAGTGGTACTTTTTTTAGCGGAATGGGTTATGCCAATGAAGCGCTAAATCTTGATGAGTTATTAACTCAGCTTGAGCAAGGTAAAGTTACTCAAAGTAAGCAAAACAAAGCACGAGAAGCGCAATTTAAAGCCAAAGTAAATCAGCAGCAAAACATGTTGAATGATATGAACAATCAACGTGATGCTGCTTTACAACGTAGTGTGCAACTTGAACAAGGGTTTAGCAAAAATGAAATAAAGCTTGCTAACCAATCAGATGCTTTAGATAAACGTTTAGGTGAATTAAAAGAATTATTTGGTGTATTACAGCAAGTGTCTGGTGATACCCGTAGTAAATTTCAAACCTCAGTAGTTTCAGCACAAATACCAGGGCGTGGAGTGTTTTTAGATGAGTTTGCTCAAAGTATGGGTTCAAGTTCAAAACTAGCGTCTATTGAAGAAATTGAGCGTCTTTGGTTTGAGTTACAACGTGAAATGACGCAAAGTGGCAAAATTCATACCTTTAACCGCGAAGTGGTTTTAGCTAATGGCGAACGTGAAAATACTGCCGTTACTCGAATTGGTGGTTTTAACTTAATTTCAGACGGAAAATATTTAGAATATATTGACGAAACAGGCACCGTTGCCGAGTTAATTAGACAGCCTACCAATCGTCATTTAAACACAACCAGTGCTTTAGTTAACGCTAAAAATGATCAAACCGTTGCTTTTGCTTTAGATCCAACGGGTGGCTCTATTTTAAGTTTATTGGTGCAAGTACCTGATCTTCGTGAGCGTATTGACCAAGGTGGCCCAGTAGGTTATATCATTTTAGCTATTGGCG
>JQIA01001469.1_pt1 | contig 12661 bp, 7 predicted proteins | sample 811431 | NCBI WGS metagenome assembly JQIA01 (sample SAMN02998118, study PRJNA258478) | marine sediment metagenome | biome: marine; feature: seafloor; material: sediment; isolation source: oil-polluted sediment collected from 3 locations (0.5 km, 0.7 km and 0.9 km)... | place: USA: Gulf of Mexico ... | reverse complement strand
GCCAGTAATGGCAAAGCGGTGCGCTTCGTCACGGATCTGCTGGATTAGATGCAGAGCAGGGGAGTTGGCATCGAGGTTGATCTGCTGATTGTTGTCGAGAATCAGCGTTTCAAGACCGGGCCGACGACCGGCTCCTTTGGCGACGCCGACTAATAAAACATCTTCAATCTGTAACTCTGTAAGGATTTTTTTTGCCTGGCTGAATTGCCCTTTGCCGCCATCAATTAACAGGATGTCGGGTATTTTGCCTTCACCTTTTTTAAGTCGGGTGTACCTGCGTTTTACCGCCTGGGCGATGGCTGCGTAATCATCGCCGGGGGTAATGCCATCAATGTTGAATTTTCGATAATCGGATTTTTGTGCGCCGGCCTGGCCAAACACCACACAGGATGCGACGGTTTGATTGCCGGACGTGTGGCTGATATCAAAGCATTCGATCCGTTGGGGAATAGCATCTAAGTCCAGTGCGGTTTGTAGGGCATCGAGGCGCTGAAATACATTTTGGCGATTGGCCAGGAAGCTGGTGATGGCCTGTTCTGCGTTGGTGATGGCCAGTGCCTTCCAGCGTTGCCGATGGCCCCGTACCCGATCGGTGATGGCGATGGGTCTGCCTGCGACCTGGGTTAACGCATCGGCGATGCACTCTGCATCTTCGGGGATTGTGTCGAGCACAATCTGGTCGGGAATGCGGCCGGTGTGATTGAGATACAGCTGCGGTAAAAATGCCGAGAGAATCTCCTCTTCACTATCGTCCAGTTTAGGTTTCGGAAAGTAACTTTTTCCACCCAGAACCGAGCCTTCGCGAATGGTGAGCAGCTGTACGCAGCAGGCGCCGGATTTTCTGGCGACTACTACTACATCGACATTGCCGGACTGGCCGCTGACATATTGGCTTTCTTGAACCTGCCGTAGTTGGCCTATTTGATCACGAATCTGGGCGGCTTTTTCATAGTTGAGATCGTTTGCGGCGGCTTCCATCTGTTCGCCGAGTTCGGTGATGATGTGCTGGTTTTTACCCTGTAAAAACATGCTGGCGTGACGGATATCGGTTTGGTAATCCTCGGTACTGATCAGTTTGACGCAGGGCCCACTGCAGCGGTTGATCTGATATTGCAGGCAAGGGCGGGTGCGGTTTCTGAAAAAGCTCTCTTCGCAGGAGCGAATTTTGAACATTTTTTGTAATAGATTCAGGCTTTCTCGTACGGCTCCGCCGCTTGGATATGGGCCGAACAGGTTGCGATCTTTACGGTGTGCGCCGCGATATGAACCCATTCTCGGATAATCCTTGTCTTTGGAAAGTACGATGTAAGGGTAGGATTTATCATCCCTCAAAAGGATGTTGTAGGGCGGTTTGAGGGTTTTGATCAGGTTGTGTTCTAGCAGTAATGCTTCGGTTTCACTGTGGGTTACGGTGATCTCGATCTGATCGATCTTGCTAACGAGGGCGACGGTTTTGTTGGTCAGGCCTGAAGCACGGAAGTAGCTGGAAACACGGTTTTTAAGGTTTTTGGCTTTGCCGACATAAAGCACTTCTGCTTTTTGATCGAGCATTTTGTAAATGCCCGGGCGGGTAGTGAGTGCGCTCAGAAAGGCTTTGCTATCGAATTGGGGTGGTTCTGTGGATTGCTGTTCGGTTTGCTTTTTAGGCTGATCGGCGGGTTGTTCTGGCTCTGACATGGCTTGCGGTTTCTATTCAGTCGAGAAGAGAAGGGTGGAGAATAGTGCGCAGAATAACATTGGAAGGTTTGTTTGTGCAGGGTCACCGGTGGCGAGTTGACCCGATAAAGAGCTCAACTCGCCAAACAGGTGGGTGGTTGGTCTATTTAAACATTTCCATCAACAGGCTATTGAGGCGGTGAACATAGCTGCTGGGGTCCTCCAGCTGAATGCCCTGGGCCAGTTGTGCCTGGTTGAAAACGATGGAGGCCAGATCGTTGAATCGATCGGTATCGCTTTCATCGTTTAGCTTCTGGATCAGTGGGTGCTCGGTATTGAGCTCCATAATCGGGTTGTTGGTAGGCATTGCTTGCCCAGCCGCTTCCATGATTTTCTGCATTTGCAGGCCCATGTCGTCATCACCTACCACCAAGCAGGCGGGTGAATCGGTTAGACGATTGGTTGTGCGTACTTCGCTGACCTGGTCCTTAAGGGTTTCTTGAACCTGTTCGAGCAGGCTTTTGAAGGTTTCGTTGCGCTCTTTGGTGTCTTTCTCATCTTCCTCTTTGTCGATGTCACCAAGATCCAGTTCGCCACGGGCGATATCCTGGAAACTCTTGCCATCGTAGTCGGAAAGTTGGCTGACCAACCAGTCGTCGATGCGATCATAAAGTATGAATACTTCGATGCCTTTCTTGCGGAAGATCTCCATGTGTGGGTTGTTGAGGCCCGCTTTGAAGGTGTCTGCGCAGGTATAGTAGATTTTGTCCTGGCCCGGTTGCATACGTTCGATGTATGCGTCTAAGGATTGATCCTGAGTCTCGTTGCCGGTTTCGGTGCTGGCAAAACGGAACAGTTTGGCGATTTTTTCACGATTGGTGAAATCCTCGGCTGGACCTTCTTTCAATACCTGGCCAAACTCTTCCCAGAATTTGAGATATAGCTCGGGATCTTTCTTGGCAACTCGGTTTAGCATGTCGAGCACACGTTTAACCAGCGCGTTGCGCATTGACTCAATGGCTGGATCTTGTTGCAAAATCTCACGGGAAACGTTCAGGGACAGGTCGTTTGAATCGACGATACCTTTAACGAATCGCAGATATAGCGGCAGGAACTGTTCCGCTTCATCCATGATAAATACTTTTTGTACGTAGAGCTTGAGGCCACGTGGTGCCTCGCGATTCCACATATCAAAGGGTGCTCTGCTGGGAACGTATAGCAGGCTGGTGTAATCCAGTTTTCCTTCGACCTTGTTGTGGCTCCAGGTTAATGGATCTTCAAAATCATGGGATACGTGCTTATAAAATTCACAGTATTCAGTATCTTCAATTTCGGTTTTTGAACGTGCCCAAAGTGCAGTTGCAGTGTTGACGGTTTCGAAGCCAGGTTCTTTTAGCTCTTCGCCTTCTTCCGGTTCTCCGAACACTTCCTCTAGCATTTCGATAGGAAGGGAGATGTGATCCGAGTATTTTTTGACGACGTGGCGGATACGATTGCCGTCGGCGAACTCGCTTTCCTCTTTTTTCAAATGAAGGATAACAGTGGTGCCACGTTTGGTTTTTTCGATCGGTTCAATGCTGAAATCGGCTTCGCCGGTTGAGCTCCAGCGTACGCCTTGATCGGCTGCCTGTCCTGCTTTTCGGGTTTCAACGTCGACTTTATCGGCGACGATAAACGAAGAATAGAAACCAACACCAAACTGACCGATCAGTTGCGAGTCGCTTTTCTGATCGCCTGTGAGCGAGCTAAGGAAATCGCTGGTGCCGGACTTGGCAATTGTGCCGAGATGGGAAATCACCTCAGCTTCATCCATGCCGATGCCGTTATCACTAATGGATAAGGTATTGGCTTCTTTGTTAAATTCGATTGTGATTTTAAGGTCTGGATCACCCTCAAATAGAGCGCCGTCCGCAAGTCCTTGGAACCGAAGTTTATCCGCAGCATCAGAAGCGTTAGAGATCAATTCGCGAAGGAAAATTTCTTTGTTGCTATAGAGTGAGTGGATCATTAATTGAAGCATCTGTTTTGCTTCGGTCTGGAACCCGTGGGTTTGTTTTTGTGTTTCTTCGGTGCTCATCTGAACAGCTTCTCCTGTTTGAAAAGAGGGTCGAATAATGGGTGGATAAGTTAAGCGTGGCTGATTGGCCTAGCGCTCTTATCTGCCCGTCAATTTTGACTAACGGCCATTACATTGGGGGCTGATTCTCAAAAAACAACTGCCTGATGTGTCGGATTGTTAATAAGCTTTTGTTATGTAAGCAATTTTGCTAGAATGTCGCGTTAAATTTACGGGCTTCCAGAGAGCGGTGGGAATTCATGATCAAACAAAGAACATTAAAGAACATTATTCGTGGTGCAGGTGTTGGTTTGCACACAGGCGAAAAGGTCTATTTGACCTTGAAACCCGCGCCTATTGATACTGGAATTGTTTTTTGCAGAACTGATTTAGACCCTGTTGTAGAGATTCCTGCGAAGGCATGTAACGTGGGTGATACCACCCTTTCAACTGCGCTAATTCAAGATGGCGTACGTATCTCAACCGTTGAGCATATGCTTTCTGCGATGGCAGGGTTAGGCATCGATAATGCTTATGTTGAAGTGAGCTCGCCTGAAGTGCCGATTATGGATGGCAGCGCGAACCCTTTTGTATTTTTGATCCAGTCCGCTGGTATTCAAGATCAGGATGCGCCGAAAAAATTCATCCGGATCAAGAAAGAGATCTGCATCGAAGATGGCGACAAGAGCGCCAAGTTTTTGCCGTTCGATGGTTTTAAAGTCAGCTTCGGAATTGATTTCGATCACCCCGTATTTAAAAGATTAACCCAAGAAGCGGTTGTAGATTTTTCTAGTACTTCCTTCGTGAAAGAAGTGAGTCGTGCGAGAACCTTTGGTTTCTTGAAGGATATTGAAGCGCTTCAAGCGCAGAACCTGGCTTTGGGCGGAAGCGTTAATAATGCGATTGTGGTTGATGAGTTTCGTGTTGTAAATGAAGATGGCCTGCGTTACGAAGACGAATTTGTGAAGCATAAAATTCTTGATGCCATTGGTGATCTCTACCTGCTTGGGCATAGTTTGATTGGTGAATTTGTTGGGTATAAATCAGGGCATGAACTCAATAATAAATTATTAAGAAAGCTGCTTGAAAATGAAGACTCCTGGGAACTGGTTACCTTTGAAGATGACCAGAAAGCCCCTATTTCTTACGTCCAGCCTGTATACGCAGCGTAAATCGGATATATTGGGCTGGTTGCTCTGTGGGCCCGCCTAGAATCCGTCTAGGTATATAATCCCCAGTCTTTTTTGGCAATCTAAATAGTATTCTTCTTTTTTAGATTGCTTGATGGTTGGTTGCTGCACTTGTTTTAATTTTATTTCTGTACTTTACGGGTCCCGGTTTTTGTTAGATTGAATCGAGTGGAATAATTTCTGCATCGATTCTTTTAGGCTAGGGTCTGTAATCTTTTCAAACTGCCCCGCTTTACTCTCTGCACGTCCCGCTCTTCCTTTTTCCTCATCGTTTAACCGTTCTGTTTTTCTTTTTCTGGAATCTTCCTCGCTTGTTCGAGGTTTGTTGGTTTGCCCATTTTCAGCCTGTAGCGGTGCGGCGGTCGGTCGGGTTTTAATTTTGATCGTTGTTAGTGTTGTGAATTCGGGGTGGCCCAGAAGCTTTTTGATAAGGTTGTTTTGCTGGTAGCGGATAGCGGTGGCCCAACTGCCATTTTCGATAATCAGCGAAAGAATGCCATTTGAATATTCACCAACAGCGCAATGATCCCTCGCTCGTTTAGGTAGTTCCTTGGTTACTATCTGATCGATGTTAGATAATTTGCTGGCTTTTTTAAGCATTGAATCAAGGATGCCGCCGGATGCAGGCGAAAAAATTTTTGGCTTAGTCGTTTTCGGTGACATTTTATGGGAGATGTTTTTATGGTTTCTTGGTTAATCTGGTAGGTTTTGCATGTTCTTGTTGCTTCTTGCTTACTTAGGGGTCTGCGTTAGCGGGACTCTGTGCTAAAATTTAGTATTCAAATATCGTACTTATAAACCCTTTTAGCATGCTTAATATTCTATTCGTCCGCAAGAAAAATAATACCGTTAGCAGTCTAGCTATTTCACCCCAAGTAAAATGGTTTGTGGTTTCTGGGCTTTTCTTCATTGTCTTTCTGGCGGTGGTGCTGGGTTACCAAATTGCACAAAAACCTACTGAACAATTTAATCAATCAATGCTCGAATTGCATAGCAGCCAGTTCGACATACAAAAAAATCTTGTATCGGCTCGCGCTGATATTCAGGCGCAGCTCGATACCCTTATGGCCGAAATTGCTATGCAGCAGGCACGTCTGGTTCGGCTTGATGCGCTGGGTGATCGTCTAACCCAGGTCGCCAAACTTGATCGGGGGGAATTCGATTTTTCCCGTGATCCGGCGCTTGGTGGGCCAGAAATGAATTCGCAGCTCGCTACGGAATCCACAACTTTTCGAAGTAACGATATGCAGGAACAACTGCAGCAGCTCGATCAACTTATCTCAGATCGAAACCGTCAGCTTGAAATTTTGGAAGCCATGCTGGAAAGCAGGAATATTGGCCAGGGCCTGGTGGTCACACGCCGTCCTATTGTTAAGGGTTGGATGTCATCACCCTTTGGCCGTAGAACAGATCCATTTACCGGGAAACTAGCCTGGCACGCAGGGGTAGATTTCGCCGGCAAACAGGGCTCCAGTATTATTGCCGTGGCACCGGGTGTGGTTACCTGGTCAGGCAAGCGCAGTAGCTACGGACGATTGGTCGAAATTGATCACGGTGATGGCTATGTAACACGATATGCACATGCAGCACGTTTATTAGTAGAAAAAGGCGATGTGATTAGCAAAGGCGATGTGATCGCTGAAATGGGCAGTTCGGGGCGCTCAACCGGCCCCCATGTGCATTTTGAAGTGTATAAGCAGGGTCGAGTTATTGACCCAAGAATGTATCTCAATCGAAGGCACTAACTTTAATAAATAAGCTTGATCTCGATTGTTTCGCTTGAAATTGAATGCCGGATACCCCATACCTTTCTGTTCTTGATCAATTTGTTCGATTGCAAGGTTAGGCGTTTAACTATTTTTAATTTTTTCCTCTGTTATTACTGAAGTAAATACTATGTTTGGGTTAGCAAAACGTATCATCGGAACCAAAAATGACCGTGAATTAAAGCGGATGGGGAAGGTAGTAAAAAAAATAAACAGCTACGAAGAGCCGACTGCTCTTTTATCTGATGATGAACTTAGCCAGAAAACAGTCGAATTTCGTGAGCGATTAGCGCAGGGCGAAACCCTCGAGCAAATTCTTCCCGAAGCTTTTGCAGCGGTTCGGGAATCGGGTAAACGATTCATGAGCATGCGCCACTTTGATACTCAAATGTTAGGTGGTATTACCCTACATGAAGGCCGTATTGCAGAAATGCGAACTGGTGAAGGTAAAACACTGGTCGCAACCCTGCCCGCTTATTTAAATGCGCTCTCCGGAAAAGGTGTGCATTTGGTTACCGTCAACGAATATCTAGCAAGCCGAGATGCGGCCTGGATGTCGCCTTTGTATGAAGGCTTAGGGCTCAGTGTTGATGTAATTGTGCCAGGACAAGATCCCGAAACTAAAAAGGCGGCTTATCAAGCAGATATTGTTTACGGAACCAATAACGAATTTGGGTTCGATTACCTACGGGATAACATGGCATTTCGTGCCGAAGACAAATCCCAGCGTGACCTCAATTTCGCGGTGGTTGATGAAGTTGACTCGATCCTGATTGATGAAGCCAGAACCCCACTGATTATTTCTGGCGCGGCGGAAGATAGTTCAGAGCTGTATAAGAAGATCGACAGTTTTATTGGCCATCTAAGTAAGCAAGAAGAGGCAGATGAAGGGGTCGAAGTGACTCCTGGCCATTACGTTGTGGATGAAAAGCAACGTCAGGTTGAACTAACAGAAGATGGTCATGAAGTTGTTGAACAACTGATGATCGACAATAACCTGTTGGAAGAGGGCGATAGCCTCTATGCGCCGACGAATTTAAAGTTATTGCACCACGTGCATTCGGCCCTGCGTGCATACGTTTTGTTCCAAAAAAATGTCGAATATATTGTTCGAGATGGTGAAGTGCTTTTAGTGGATGAACACACTGGCCGCACAATGCCTGGGCGACGTTTATCTGAAGGCCTGCATCAAGCACTCGAAGCAAAAGAAGGGGTCGGTATCCAAAATGAAAGCCAAACCTTAGCTTCTACTACATTCCAGAATTATTTCCGCCTGTACAATAACCTTTCCGGAATGACCGGCACAGCCGATACCGAAGCGTTTGAATTTAGCCAAATTTATGGCCTAGATGTGGTCGTAATTCCTACGAATAAACCGATGGTACGTAAAGATCAAAACGATTTGATTTTCATGACCACCGACGAGAAATACGAGGCAATTGTAGAACATATCAATCAATGCCAAATAAATAATCAACCGGTTTTGGTCGGTACTGCTTCAATTGAAAGCTCAGAGTTAATTTCCGAGTTTCTTCAAAAGAAAAATGTAAAACACAATGTGCTAAATGCCAAATTTCACGAGAAAGAAGCGGAAATTATTGCGCAAGCGGGTAGCCCAGGTTCAATCACCATCGCGACAAATATGGCCGGCCGTGGAACCGATATTGTTTTAGGTGGGAACTTCGAAGTTGAAATATCCGGGCTGAAAAACCCAAGTGAATCTGAAGTGGAAACTCGCCGAACGGAATGGGAAAAGCGTCACCAACAGGTATTGGATGCGGGCGGGCTTTGCATCATTGGTACAGAGCGGCACGAGTCTCGTCGGATCGATAATCAGCTGCGTGGCAGATCAGGTCGACAGGGTGATGCGGGTGAATCGCGTTTTTATCTTTCCCTCGAAGATAATTTAATGCGGATTTTTGCCTCAGACCGAATGAGAAGCTTTATGCAAAAGCTTGGTATGGAGCAGGGCGAAGCGATTGAACACAAGATGGTTAGCAACGCCATTGAAAAAGCCCAGCGAAAAGTCGAAGGACGAAATTTTGATATTCGTAAACAGCTGCTTGAATATGATGATGTTGCGAATGATCAGCGTCAAATTATTTACAAACAACGTAATGATTTGATGGAGCAGGATGATATTTCCGAAACTATCGAAGTGATTCGTAAAGATGTTATTCACGAGGTAATGGATGATTTTATTCCACCTCAAAGTATCGAGGAACAGTGGGATATTCCAGGTTTGGAGCAACAGCTGGAAGCTGAATTTTCAATGGAACTTCCACTAGTTCAATGGTTAGAAGAAGACAGCAGCCTGCATGAAGATACGCTGCGGGAAAAAATTCTGGGCGAACTGATTGCAGTCTATGATGAAAAATCTGAACTAGTTGGAGAAGAAATTCGAACATTAGAAAAGCAGGTGATGTTACAAATTCTCGATACCCTATGGAAAGAACATTTGGCATCGATGGATCACCTGAGACAAGGGATTCATTTACGTGCCTACGCACAGAAGAATCCCAAACAAGAATACAAACGTGAATCGTTTGAGCTGTTTGAAAACATGTTGAATAACCTAAAACATGAGGTTGTTCGGTTTCTATCTCGAGTGCAAATCAAGTCTGAAGATATCGACGAAATGGAGCGCCAGCGTTTGCAGATGCAATCGGAAGCGCAGATGGCTTTTGAGCATGCTGAAGCGTCAGCGATCGATGATGGGGAAATAGCACCTGATCCGGAGCAATTACAGGGTGATGTTTTAGGTGATCAACCTTTCGTACGGTCAGGAAAAAAAGTAGGCCGTAATGAACCTTGTCCCTGTGGCTCAGGTAAGAAATTTAAGCAATGCCATGGTCAGTTAAGCTGATTGTAAGCGCATTGGTGTCATAAAATAATTTAGTAAAAGGCGCAGCATCGTGGCAATTGGTCCAGATACTTTTCCGGAAATGCACCCAATAGCCGGTGTCAAACTAGCTACAACATGCGCTGGTATAAAATATGAAAACCACGCTGATCTCACTCTAATTGAGATTCCCACGGGCGGAAATTGCACCGGTGTATTTACGCAGAATGCATTTTGCGCAGCTCCGGTTACGGTTTCAAAGCAACACCTCGGAGAATCGACGCCTCGTTATTTGTTGATTAATTCAGGTAACGCGAATGCGGGTTTGGGGCAGCCCGGCATTGACGCAGCGATTAACTGCTGCGATTCAGTAGCTACCGAAGCTGAAGTATCTACCAATCAAGTTTTACCATTCTCAACAGGCGTGATTGGTGAAACTTTATTAGCAGAAAAAATTGTATCGGCTGTTCCTAATTTAGTGAGCAAATTGTCTGGGTCAAATTGGGAGCAGGCGGCTCGAGCAATTATGACTACAGATACTCGCCCAAAAGGCTATTCCGAACAAATCCAAATTGATAGCGAGACGGTGACGATTACCGGCATCAGTAAAGGCGCTGGCATGATCAAGCCCGATATGGCTACGATGCTCGCGTTTATTGCTACTGATGCAGATATCGAACCGACCTTACTCAACTCGATGTTGTTATCCGCAGCGAACCAATCCTTCAATCGAATTACTATCGATGGGGATACCTCCACCAATGATGCTTGTATGTTGATTGCCAGCGGCCAATCCGAACTCGCGCCGATTTCAGACCCTGCCAGTGAGAACGCTAAGCAGTTTCAGATTTTGTTGAATCGCGTTTGCGAACAACTTGCCGTGGCAATCATCAAAGATGGTGAAGGGGCAACCAAGTTAGTTGAAGTGATTGTTGAGAGCGCGGCAGATCGAAGCGAAGCCTTATCGGTCGGTTACACGGTAGCGGAATCACCCCTTGTAAAAACCGCGCTTTTCGCCAGTGACCCCAACTGGGGGCGAATTCTTGCAGCGGTTGGTCGCTCAGGTGTTGTTGATTTGGACGTTAGCGCAGTTTCAATTTTTCTTGATGATGTTTGTATTGTCGAAAATGGTGGCCGAGCCGAAGGATACCGAGAGGAGCTTGGCGCAGCGGTAATGGAGCAAGAATCGTTAAAGATTGTGATCCAACTTGGTAGAGGCTCACATATTGAAAAACTATGGACCACCGACCTGTCCTACGACTATGTGCGTATTAATGCGGAATACCGAACCTAGACTAAGTGTTTTCTGATTCTCTACAGGTAAACAAAAGCGTGTAAGCGCTGAACACGTTTACAAACTTGCCTTGTACCATTCTGGTACTTTTTTACGTCTGGAACTCGTTCTATGAAACACCTAGACGTTGCCGTCGCTGCAATTCGAGACAATCAAAACCGGCTACTTATTTCCAAACGACTTGATCATCTTCATCAAGGTGGCTTGTGGGAATTTCCCGGTGGAAAAATAGAATCGGGAGAATCGATCAAGCAAGCATTGATTCGAGAAATTAATGAAGAGGTGGGTATTGAGGTACTGAGTGCGCGTCCGCTCATCTCAATCCCCCATCAATACAGTGATCGTTCGGTTTGTTTGCATGTATGGCTTGTCGAAAAGATTTCCGGTGAACCCGAAGGAAAAGAGGGGCAGGAGATTCGATGGGTTGATCAGAGTCAGTTGCAGAATTATGCCTTTCCCGCAGCCAATCGTTCGATTGTTTCTGCGTTACAACTCCCTAATCAGTATTTAATTACTCCTCAGAAAGAAACGCTACCTGAGTTATTCCAATATCTAAATGGCCCAATAGAGCGGGGTGTTCAATGTGTACAATTCCGTGCGTCTGACTGGACAGCAAGTCAGTATAAAAAAGCAGTTCCAGCGATGCTCGATTATTGCCGCTCAAAGGAGGTTCAGTTAATACTGAACAGTAATCCGGATTTATTAAAATCAATGGAAGCGGATGGTATCCACCTTAATCGACACCATTTGGCAGAACACAGTTCCCGTCCGTGTAGCCGCGAAAAATGGCTGGGTGCATCCTGCCATTCCTGGTCCGAGATAGAGCAAGCGCAACGGCTTGAGGTTGATTATATAAGCCTATCACCGGTGCTACGTACCAATACTCATCCCAATGAAGTTCCGTTAGGGTGGCAGCAATTCACAGAGTGGGTCGAACGCTGTTCGGTACCTGTGTATGCGCTAGGCGGAATGAGTGAGTTGGATGTTCAAGCAGCGATAGATGCGGGAGCGCAAGGTATTGCGGGAATAAGTTTGTATAACTAGTCCTATCATTAGGTCGTAGCTGATAATCGGGGCTTATGGGTATGTCGCGTTCGAAAACTCTTAGATAGCCAAAAGCCCTTAAAAATCTAGGTCGTCTGATTCGCCGAACTGGATGACAGGGTCTCCCGGTATGGCATGTTCTCCGCTTGACCAGGCCCCTAAATCAATCAATTTACAACGCTCACAGCAAAACGGACGAACCGGGTTTTTAGTGCTCCATTGAGTCGGTTTTTGGCAAGTCGGGCAGGGCAATATGCGGGCATCGGGTTTGTTTGTAGTGTTGTCAGATTGATTCGGGTTTGTCATATTGATTACGAATTTGCGGCCAATTTAAGGTAGCTTTTGTGAAGCTGTTCAACCTGCTGGTGAAGGTGCGACAAATCTTGATCGTTAACGATTACATCATCTGCTTTTGTTAGGCGATGCTCTCGGTCAGATTGAGCGGCAACAATTGCACGAACCTGCTCTTCGGAATTGTTATCACGATTCATCGTGCGCTTGACCTGTAGGTCAACCGGCACATCAATTACCAAAATTCGAGCGACCATCGTAGCCTGAGTGGTTTCTATAAGTAACGGTGAAACCAGTATGGAGTAGGGTGAGCTACTATTCTGTAATCCCTGAGTAATCTCTTCAGCAATTAGAGGGTGGAGTAGTGACTCCAACCATAATCGATCTTCTTCAGTCGCAAAGACTCGGGTTCGCATCAGCGCTCGATTGAGTCCGCCATCCTCGAGAATCATTTCTGGGCCAAAGCGCTCAGCAATCTTCTGTAGCGCGGGTTTGCCGGGTTCAACCACGGTTCTTGATGCG
>JQIA01001468.1_pt1 | contig 12661 bp, 21 predicted proteins | sample 811431 | NCBI WGS metagenome assembly JQIA01 (sample SAMN02998118, study PRJNA258478) | marine sediment metagenome | biome: marine; feature: seafloor; material: sediment; isolation source: oil-polluted sediment collected from 3 locations (0.5 km, 0.7 km and 0.9 km)... | place: USA: Gulf of Mexico ... | reverse complement strand
ACCTAATGCTACCAGTCACACTGGTACTCACACATTGAAACCTAGAAACCATTGCACTCATTCTTTAATTGATGTCCACATAATATCTATATTGAATTAGTAACTATCATCACAGCAAATATTATTACTGCAATGATTAGTCAAAAATAAAATCAGTCTTTAAATTTATCCATTGTTATTATCATTAGAAAATATTTCCATGTATCAAACTTTTTCACCTCTAGCAAATGCCATTGATATCTCTGACTCATTACTATCTAGCACACTAGTAGATACTGACTCACTATCTGTTCAGCTAATGCTTCAGTCTTTCCATATGAATACATACGTTCTATCCCATGGTTCATAGTTGCTCATGGTAATTAAACTAAGATTAGCATCTCTTATTGCTATACTTGCTGTATTAATTGGTCACATATTATTACAAGTTAATGTTACACTAATGGTCTTTACTTCTTCCTAACTTAGTCCTATCTAAGCCCTTGTATTTTCTCTGCCTTACCATCATACCTAATGAAAGCTATCGTTGCTTAGAACGCATCCTCGTGGTGCTGAGAAGGTAGTGACTAAAAGAAAAAGAACCACCTGATTACCAAGAGTCATTACGTCTTAGCTTCAGGCTATCTTAGTACAGCCGGTAGTATCACATAGGTTATGAACCTATAGTGCTTCCCCCCATTGAGATGAGCCTTTATGTATAGCATCCCGTTTAAAGGTTCTATAGTTTTTATCATCTCAGCTGTTGATGTGTTGCTACTGCTTCTTAGTAGTTGTATCTAATATTATCTTGTAAGCTTTCGCTTACGTTTCTATTAGCTAATGGAGTTAGCCTACCAGCTAATGAATTGTCTATGTCCTTTAACATTATACTAACAGCAGGTGATATACTTTCTCCACTGTATCTTTTGTTTGGTTGTTTCTTTCACATAAGTTAATATGTTAAGGTGGTTTGTTACCACTAAATAAAATGTATCTAAGTAGTTTCTTTTCACTGTCTCTTTCAGATGTGTGTAAATTAAACACACATCTGAAACAAACAACGAACTAACCTCAATAGTTTCTGCGTTAGGATGGACAGTTGCTATTGATTAAAAGGCTAGATGTTGTAGGTTTGTAACCTGCATATATACAGGGTAAGTATCACTCCTTAGTACTACTAAGTAGTGGTACCTTCTCTGTATATATTATTCTATTACTCAATTGTTAAAGAGTACAGCTCTTGTTCTTAAGTTAGTACACGCTGTGTTCTTACTAGCATGTAGGCTACCGAAGTTACCTCATGCTCTAGCTCAACCAAATACTGGTAAGCCTTTCCTTAGTTCTCATTGTCTTGCTCCCATTGTTCTATAGGTTACGGATATAATATAAGTCTTGATAACTTAATATCTTAGACTCATCTAAGTCTTTACTTTTTATCTTTCATTTGTTCCACTGTGTGAAGTAGGTAGACGATGTCTTGTTCCTGTTGTACTCTATCATTACTCTAAAGTATTCTTTAGTTGTGATAGGTATTACAAGAGGAACTACTGGATGTGGTATATACTTTCACATTAGAATATATGTTAGATATTAATATAGTGTGAGGAGATTTACAGCCTCTCCCCTAGGCTAAGTTGATATCTCTGTTGGACTCGAACCAACAACAATACTAGTTGGTGCTAGTGTTGGGCTACCTAAGAGAGATGCTAAAACATAGAGGCCGAAGCCCCTAAGTATTAATCTTCTGCTAATCAAAAAGTATTGATAGCATCTAGTTCTTCAGCTATATCTTCTTCACTCATTGAACCACCTTCCATGTTAGCAAGGATAGTTTGCATAGCTAATGTACCATTAATGAATTGGTCTCTTCATAGTCTAGCTTTAACTTCTTCATTACCTAATGTCATGTAGAACCTAGAGTCTTCAACTACTACAATAGTAACGAACAGTTTGTATTCTGCTTCGTTAGTAAAGCTACCTCTCATTGAAAGGAACTTAACTTTTTCTCCATTGTCTTTAGTATACTTCTTAATACTATAGATGTCAGAGATTGTAACTTCATTAAGAAGTTCTCATGCATCATCTGCTAATGCTAACCTAGGTAAGACAGTCTCTTTCTCATAGTCAGTTAACACTACATTAGTATTAGCTTTAACTTCTGTATCTTTCTTAGTAGCAACAGGCGTTACTTTCTTAGAACCTTTAGTTCATAATTTCATAATCAAATAGATTAAGAATATAAAATGTTTCCACATACGATGTATGTATATTAGTTAATAGTATTTTCTGTATCTGTTTCTCTTTGTGTAGTAGGTGTAGTATTATAATTGTTTGTTAAAGTAATCTTCTATCTTAGGTTTGTCTTCTTCCTTAACAGCAAACTCTTTATCAATAGCAGTTAAAGATTTAGTAACGAATGCTTTCAGATATACTGATTGTTCTTTAAAGTCTTTGATAAGTTTACCTGCTTCACAATAGTTATTGTTAGTTAATGCTTTCTCAATGTTCTTTCTAATCTCTCTAACATTCTGTTGATGTCTATATGTTATGGAGTATGCAGACGTTAATAGTTTTACTGTGTCATCTAATTCTTTTTGCATTACTTTAATATCAGTAATGTTTTTCTTAGTGCCAAAGAATTCCTTTGACTGTAACTCTTCGTATATATTTATAGGCATTGTAGTTGGGGTTGTTATTTTATTTAAAATAGTCTCTGTATTTTTAGAGGCAAGAGATGCTTCACTCATTTTAAATGGAGAAACTCTAACTGCTATTTGCCTAGGGATTGAACTAGGTGTACTATCAAATGTATTGACACAGTAGTATCTTAATGTAGAAGCATGTCCAGATGTTCCTGTTATTTTATATTGGAGTCTACCATTTTTTCTACGGATTATATCTCCTACTGAGAATGTATCTTCCTTGGTAGGCATTGACTTATTATTAATCATCTGTTATTGTGGGGGTGGTTATAGGTTAAGTAGCCAAGCTTGTAATCTTCTGATACCTGCTTGTCTACAATTAAAGAAATCACTGTCCTCATTAAGGAGAGAGTTTACAAACTCTACAGTTATTGTATACCTATCGGTTTGTAGTTTATACTCTCAATCTTTTATAGCTTTCATTTGTAATCTATCAAGGGTATCCTTGTATTCTTTTTGTTTATCTGTATAATTATCTTTAAGTTCTTCCTTATCTCGTGGAGCATTCATGCCCAGTATAAGTCCTACTATTGCTAATCATAGAAGAATAAATAATATAGTAGCTACCATAGGTTAGTATTCTTTATTAGAAGTTAAAGTATTTCTTAAATGTTTCTTAGTTTTTTCTATTGCATTAGTAATGATACCTTGTCCAGGTATATCTTTATAGGAATCAATTAGCTCAGCTAGGTCTGCTTCCTTAACGCCATCTTCTATTAGTCTTTGACGATGTCTGTCTATCTTATGTGGATAGTTTCTTTTATTCTTTGACATTTGTTTTATTGTTAATAGACTCTAAGTCTGTAAGTAATTTAGTTAACTCTTTGTCTGTCATGAAGTGTATCTTAATGTACCACTTACATAACTTCGCTAGGTATTTAATTCTCTTTAACATATATTACATTGTATTGTTATTGTGATAAAAGTTAGTAACATTCTGTAGCCAGATACGAGCTCTGTCTTTCCCTGTCCAAGTCTCTGCTTTCTTTAATGTAGGTAATCAATCGTAACCAGTTGTAGTCCGTATCTTTTTAAATGCAAGATAGGATTCTTCTGGTGTATTATAGATACACATTCTATTAGCTCATACTCTAACACAAGGTGCAGTGTTACCATTCTTAATACCAAAGCAATTGTTATAGGATGCTCCGTATCATAGAGTACAGTTAGCTGTCTCTTGCCTAGCTACTGCATCGGCTAGCTTGTCTATGTTATAATCAATTGATACAACAGTAGGAACTGGTTGAGTTTCCTTAACAGCTGGTGCTATCATTACCTCAACCTCTTTTACTTTACTGTTCTAAATGTATCTAGTTGTTCTTCGTCATTACAGAAATCTATATGGTATTCTTCTCATGAAGCTTTCCTTTTAATTTGTTCTAATGAACAAGCAGATTCTAATATGGATTCCTCATAGGATTCTTGACGAGTTACTATTAATAATTCAATTGAAACTATTTGTTCTTTCAATTCTTCAATAGCTTCTAAAGATATAGAGGCTCTTGCTTTAGCAATCCTAGCTCTTTGTTCTAATTGTTCTACATCACTTGGTGTTTCTAATTCAGTAGACAATTGATTATTGATTATGTCTTGTTCTTCAATAGTAATATTATTGTTTCTTTCTGTAGTTTGTAGTTCTTTAATACTAAATGATTGTGCTATAAGTATTACTATCAATGATACTATGAATGCTAAACATATAGTAAATACAATTCTATCTGCAATGATAGGTTTATTAATTACATTATCTATTACTTCTATTGCTGGTTGTTGTTCAGTACCACTGCTATTGTTATTGTTATTATTATTTCACATGGGTATAAATAAGTTATGTGGTTGTTACCACTAATTAATATTCTAAATAAGAATTCGATTCAACTTCAGATAGTCATAGAGTAACTTCATTACAATTGACATTATCAAAGCTCAGTTTATTTGTTTCGATACATGTATTATATATATGGATATCCCATTGTATTCTAAGTAATGCATCTTTAAGGTTTTGTTCTTTTGTTTCTAATAGTTTTAATCTACTCTTAGCATGTGTAATATTATTAGTATCAGATACTCCTAGTAAATAATCAGGAGAGAATTGCATTAAGTAATTGTTTCCAACTACTATAACAGTCAGTACCATAATTATTATAGAGAATGTTACTCATCCTATAGCAGTTAAACTAAGACCACTCTCATTATCTGGATTATCTATGTGTTGTTGCAACACGTCATCTATTGATTCTTTCTTTAATGGAGCTTCATCAGGAGTAAAGTTAATAGTCTCTTCTTTGTTTGTTCATGAAGGTCTTTCAACTATCACTCACTCGTCCTGCTTTTCCTTAATTGACATTTGTTTTAGTTGTTAGGATTAAAGATTAATAGTTTTCTTTGGTATGCCTTTATAGGATACCTTATGAGTATTAACTATAAGAGCTCATTCAATTTTATTTCTATTTATTATTCATCTTTTAAAGTGTATGTAATTAATATTCCCATGCTTATTAGTAATAAGATTTCTCTTGATAATATTATCATAGGTCTTAAAGCAATCAACAACTTTCTTTTGATGATTAACTTTCTCATTGTATGTATTACATTTCTTAATAAACACATGAGTCTTTTCCTTGTGAGTATTATTATAGTAATGATGGATGTATCCCATCTTAACTAGTATCCATCTTGGTAGTATCTTTAATATAAATGTTGGCATATATTATTAGGGATTAGTAAATATTAATTTTCTTTTCTTTGTAAGAATTTTCTTACCTTGATGTATATAATATTTCATTCTCCTTTTAAAGGTAGAGTTTAATTTTATATACTTACAACTCTGGTGATACTCACTTACTATTGAAGACAACAATATTGGTTGATAGTTCTCTAACTCAAGAGAGTAGATTCTATTCTTCTCAGTTAATGTTAAGTATTCTTTGTGACGAAAGATATTATTACCTTTATAGTTATGGAGATGTCCATTAACTTCTATGTCACAATCCTTAATAGCACTAGGCTTATGGATTAGAGTAACTTGTTTTCTATTCCTAAGTCTTATAGTATAAGAATCATGGACTTCATTAAATCCTTTATCAATGTACCATTGGGTTTTGTTCTTATCATGGTTACCTTTCACTAGTATCTTATAACCTGGTAGGTCAGCAAGGATTCCTTTTAGTTCAGATGGTCTATCAAAGATTACATCTCATAGATGTATAATGATATCAGTATCCTTAACGAGTCTCTTCCATTCTCTAATGGTTCTCTCTTGATAGTCTTTAGGTCTAATCTTTTTCTCTATCATTGTCCTGTGGTTGAAGTGTGTATCACTTATAACCCAGGTATTATTTAGTAGCTTTCACATCTTTATTAGTTAGGGATATTTTTTTTAATAACAGGTTACTGTTAGAAATAGATTCTTTACATTTTAGTAGATTAGATAGTATTGCTTTCTTTACATTTTCTGTTGTTTGATAGAAGCTTCAATTTTCACTATCCCATAAATGTATTCTCATTCATTCATTAGATATATAATTCATTCACTTCTTTGTATACATATCTAAGAATTCATTGTCGTGATTATCTGGTGAACAGTATACCCATAATATATCAGGACATATGTATTCTTTTAAATATTTTTTTATAGCAATAGAATATCTTTCAGCTGATTCTTTATTGGTAAATATAATTTTATTATAAACGTCTCTATTATTAATATTATAAGTAAGATTATAATATTGGTAAGTTCATATATATATTTTACTATAGGTATTACAGATAGCTTCATTAAACTCTTTCTCTCCTTTAAAGTTATCTTTACGTTCTGATACAGTACATGAGTGTAATCCATTTTGCCAATCATAGAATTGATTCTTTCTCATTTTAATATATACTTTTTGTACAGTAAAATCCATATAAGATACTATAAAAAATGAATCCATTTTCTTAATTTCGTTATAAATAATCTTACATTTACTATGAGAAGATTCTACTTTATCTATTATATTATCCATTGTCTTTATTAGTTAAGAGTAATGTAGTTCTTTGTTCATTAGCTAGTACTGCTTTCCTTTTAATCTCAACTATCTCTTGCATTGCAACTCATAGTTTGTTTAGGTTTGTTTGGAATGCATCAGCTACTTCAGTAGAATATTTGTTAGCGTTAATCTCTTTACTGAATGCTATAGTTCTATCTGTCATTGATGACGCTGTCTTCACTAAGAACTTATTCATAGTGTTAATACTATTCTGAGCTGTAGTTAAACCTATCTCACCTGTCTTTTCAATAACTAATGATTCAATTATTGTTTGAAAGATAGGGCGATTAAGTTTCATTTGAGTTCTAATAGTTTCTGCAGTATCTAGATTAATCTTCATCCTAGTTAATGTACCAGTCAATGCACTCACTAATGTCTTCACACTATTAATATATAGTTTGTTCTTATCTGTAGTAGCAGGCACTTCTAATAGATGTGCATCTAACTTCTCTATCTTATTAGTTATTGACTCTATGTGTTGTTCATATAAAAGCTCACTGTTTATTAGTGAGTTATAGTTCTCATCATAGGCAATAAATATACTAGATAGTTTTCATTCAAATCCACTTAGCTTTACTGCAACGTCTGTATTAAATAACTTACCTATCAATGGTATCTTAGTTAACGCAGGCATCTTTTTAACTAATGGAGTGTGTGATATTGCTTTATGGATAGCATCAAACTCTTCATTGATTGTATCTAAAGATAGTCCTCCATTTAATAGAGGGTCTTCTTTAATTAAAGCAAATCAATTCTCACTAGCATTATCGTAAGATGATAAGTCTAGTTCTTTAAAGGTATCTTTATTTGTCATTGGGAGTATTAGTTAGTTGTAAATTAAACTCTTCTATTTTCTTTAAGATACTCGATACCTCACTGTAACTTGATTGAGCTAAGGAAAATCTTATTGTTTCTATTTCTTTATCAGTAAACTTTAGTAAATTATATTCATGTATCATGGGTATATTATTATAAGGGGTTAAATACTATCTAGAAAATCTAATAGTATATCTCACTCTGTTCCTTCTTCCCAAGTGCACATCCTTTGTTGGAATTCTTTATTGGTCATTGTATAATCTTTTATGGATTATAAAATAAATATCTCATCGGTAATTTTTGGTGATAAGATAAAAATAAGAGAAGACCCACTTGATAGGTCTTCTCTTTAAACATTTCACTATTAAGAAGTTTTAGCTTTGCTACGCTTATTAACAGGTTTTTTCTGTCAGATAGTTCTCATAGTAGCCATGACTTCCTTGAATGCGTCCCCCATAACAGGGTTACTAATTGATTCAAGAAGCTTAGTCATTTCACTAGAGTACTTATCTATAGCCTTCACTAACATTAAATCTCTACTAGCAGGTAGCGAATATCTATTTACAATAGATAGTACCTGAGCAGAGTCTAAGTTAATGCTTGCTATTCAAGCTGAAATCTTTTCATCTATGATGTTGTTAAAATAATCATTGATGTGTGGGAGAGATTTCTTGACCCACGTTTCAGGAACTCAGTAGTATGTTGATACGAATTCTATATCTTCATATAGAACTTTAATTATGTTGGTATTAATTCATGTCAACACTACATACTTAATTCATTTACTCTCTACAATAAAGAACCTATAAAGGAACTGAGGTGTGGAAACGTTTCCAGATTCAGTTATTACTTCTTCATTGTTGATACTCTTAACAACATGTAGGACTCATTCACTACGAATAAATCTTTCTTGTTGATATTCTTTAAGGGCAATCATATTAGGGTAAGTAAATTCTTCTTGTGAAGTAAGAGTTTTAGTTTTTACTTTTGACATTGCTTAGGTAGATTAATATTATAAGAGTCAATGCTTCTATACAAAGTGTTGACGAAAGTTCCTTCAGTTTTTTTGATAGCAACTCTATATTCTTTCATAGTTAATCAAATACCTTTAGCAATGACCCTAGCCATTACTGGTTCGGTTCTTTCTTTTGGTAACCATTTCCTTAGTAGTGTATCTCAACCAACTAAAGATGTTTTAATTAATCATAGGACTCTATCATTAATGATATGAGGAGAGAAGAATATATCATCCCACCTACCTACTAATAGGAAGTCACGTAACATATAATTAAATGTGTCTTCATCATGTCTCTTTAGCCACATAAGACATGCTCTAGTAAATTCTCTTTTTCCTGCTCAATTGTTTTTATCTCTAATGTAAAGTAACAGTTGTAAAGTTTTAACTTTATCAAACTTATAAGCTCCTCTTAAAGTTTTAATAATAGCTGAAGCTGAAGGTTTGTTTTCACTAGATAATTTTAGTAGTTCTACTATTTTAATGTGCATACTATTGGCAGGTTATTATTTAGAATAAAATCATTTCACTTTTTTAGTTACTTTCTTTGAAGTAGCTTTTACTTTTATTACTCAAGCATCAACTGCTAGTTGTATTTTATCTTCATTAATTTTAGCAACCTTATTTTTAATGTATGCTATTGCTTTCTTGATTCTCATCTGTGTGTTTAAGTTTTAAATAAATAAAAAGAGGAACCCGTTAGGATTCCTCTTTAAGAGATTAGTCACCGATAAATGTTTTACCAGCTTCTTTATCACATTTAGTATCTGCTTTAATAATTTTAGCACCAGTAGAATTAATTTCAGATAGAACTTTGTTAGTTTTAGTAACGTAGTCTTCAACTGAAGCTATTAATTTTTCTAGTCTTTCAATTTCTAAACAGTCTTCTGCATCAATTGCATCAGCATATGAAGCACCTAAGTCAGCTAATCTGTTAGCTTTATCTTCAGCTTTTTCAAGTGTAGCAATAAAGTTAGAAGCTAAGTCAGCAACTCATTCAGCTTTTTCTAATAGTCCTTCTACGTATTTTTCATCACTGAATAATCTTTTAGCTTTAAGTCTATTAACTGTACCTTTTATTCCATTTGTATTGCTCATGTTTGGGTTTGTGTTATTGTTAGAAACTAATTCACTTTTACTAGTTAATGAAGATGCAAGGTTTAAAAACACTTTACAACTCATTGTAGTAACTTTCTCTTTAGATGTTAACACGAACTCATCGTGACAAATAACTTTGTTAACGGTAGAGTTGTTAACTTTATTAGTTGCATCTTCTATTGAACCATTCTTATAAGTGAATCAAAGTCTTTTGAATTCTTTCATGATTGAAATAAATTCTCCATTACTATTGAAACAAATGTAAGTTGATTTTAAGTTTTGTATATTAATCATAGATGTATTAGATTGTTGTTAATGTATATATTTACTTTAATTTTTCTTTGAACATTTTTATGTGCTCTGCGTTTTTGACTAACTGTGTTTCCATAGAAACTGTATGTTCAGTTAATGCGTCTACTTGTTTATTTAAGAAATCGTGTAGTTCCTTTTCTGCTTCTTCGTAAGATGTCGATACATTCGCAAGAATATTTAATGTCATTTTTTCACCAGCTAATTTAGTGTCGGTTAGCTTTACATTATAGAATATAGTTATGACATTGTTTTCTACAATATCTCAAATAGATTCTATTACGCATTCTCTTACCTCATAGATATCGTCCACTACGGAGATATAAGGTATATACACTGTTGAATTAACCGGTAGTACATTTAAAGTATTATCTTTTAGTACAGTTAATTCTTCTGTAGTTTCTTCAACTACAGTCTCTAGTTTGTTTTCCATCGTTATAGGTAGGTTATTGGGATGTAAAATATATAATGTGACCATTGAGTATTATACTCATAAAATGTTATTTGTCAATAGCATCTTTAAATGGAACGGTATTCTATATTTTAATCTCTACAATAAGATTGAAAACTATTTTGTAACTTCTAGGTTAGAAGTTTATCAGGGTTATTTTCCAACAACCCTTTTGTATTATTTAATAATTACATTATAGTTTTTACACTCATAACAGATTCTGTACGAGGTATAACTATAGTAGCTATGTATTTAAACTGAGAAGCAAAAGTAAATAATGTTCTTGTTGCTCACTCTCTGTAAGTAGTAAGTAATCATCCAAGCTTTACTATCTTATTATTAAGTCTTTCATTCTCATTATCAGCTTCTTTCTTGCTATAATGATAAGTAGTGTTAGATTTTTCTTTATCATCGTGTCACATGTAAACTGTTCTAACAGCCCAAGTGTCTACGATGTCCCAGTTTTGTTCTTTTTTATTTGTCATAGGTAGTGTGTAATAAATTCATTATAGAGAGTAGGTATATCTTTATTAGGGATATCCTTCATTGTAGATAATCTATCTAATAGTATTAGTATTTTATCATTGAGTACAAATTCAGTAGGTATTAATCTTATTTCAGTACTCCTTAGTTTTCAAGTTCTACTTCTAGGACTGTGTATTACAGGTCTATATTTAGGTCTTGATGCAGAGTTACCACTGTAAGCAAAAGAAGTACTTAACTTATCACTAAGTATTTCAGCTATGATAGTATGCTCTATTGCATAGTTACCCCATAGCTGATGACTTCTTATTATTCTTTCTACTGAGTATATACTTAAGTCTTTTATATTTTCTAATATAAATCCCATAACTACTTTCAATATTTTATCTGTACTTTCAGAGTTTAACTTACTTCTAAAGAAATGTATATGAGTTCATACGAACGCAGGATTCATTCCATAAGTTGTTAATGAATATTTTTTAATCATTGACTCTGTAAAGAATTTAATATTTCTATGAAGGTTTTGATTAAACTCCTCCTTTAGAAAGTTAAATTCTATTGTAGTATTATAGTATTCTTTTGACATCTTCACATCTAGATTATATTCTTTTAATCTTGTGAATGTTTTAAAGTTTACTCATAGTTTCTTAGCAATAGAACTCTCACGTACTCATGAAGTAGCATTTAATTCTATTTCATATCCTACTTGTGCTATTCCTTTTTTAGATTTAGACATCTTTAGTTAAGTATTTAGAAGTTAATTCACTGTAAACTCTTTCTGTAATATTCATTTCAGTAGCTGTTAATCATAATGCATATCAAGCTCTTACAAATCATTCAACTACTACCGTATATGTAGCAGATAAAGAGGTAATATTATAAGGAGTAATTTGTTCTGGTCTAGGTTCTTCATCATAGATAAGCCATAAGAAAGATTCAAGAGTTAATTTGTCTCTAAAGACTTTCTTAATCTTCATTCAAAATCCTGAAGGACTTATCATAGATACTAGATAATGTAATCAATAATAATAATATAATAAATCTTCTTCTACGTCTAATGTAGTTAAAAATCTAGCATGTCTAGTTAAGTTAAGAGAAGTTTCTTTTACATTTCAAATTATCATTGGTAATAAATAATTTATAGGTACTAGAAATAGGAAATCAATATGAAGACTTTTGCTTTTTCTGTCTCTTATTTGCTTCTTTGTATTAAATATTTGAGTGTCAACCATAGTATAAACTGGTTGATATATTGCTAAACTTTTAACAAATTGATACAAAGTACGTCCTAATGTTAAACGAGTAATATCATTTATGTTATGGCCTAATCAGTATTCACCTATTAAGTCAGAGATATCTTCTCAGCTCAACATATCCATTACAGTATATTCATTACTAGCGTCTGTAACACTCCTCAATAAGGAGTTCTTCATCGGTAAGTTCATGCCTCCTGTTCATAAACATTGCTGTGCTTTCGTTTTTTTTTTAGTCTCTTTCTTAGTAAAGAAACCTGGGCCAGTTTTTTCACTTTTAGTTACTCTTGTTTTCTTATCTGTTACTCATCAAGAGTTAAACTGAGTTCACCATATGTTAGTATTATAAGATTCTCCATCATAGTTCCATTCTCTTTTTACTTCAAAAGTCTTTGTACAAACTACCATGAAAAATCCATTCTTATATTCTAAGTTAGAATTTTCTTTTAAATTTGTAAAACTCCTTAAGAAACTTTTATTAGGTTTCTTTTTATATTTTACATCATAGATATCAACATAGCTTCATC
>JQIA01001467.1_pt1 | contig 12662 bp, 10 predicted proteins | sample 811431 | NCBI WGS metagenome assembly JQIA01 (sample SAMN02998118, study PRJNA258478) | marine sediment metagenome | biome: marine; feature: seafloor; material: sediment; isolation source: oil-polluted sediment collected from 3 locations (0.5 km, 0.7 km and 0.9 km)... | place: USA: Gulf of Mexico ... | reverse complement strand
GTGCAATTGAGGCGCCAGTTTGGTTTGCAGCGATAACAGGTAAAATTGATCTTCTTAAAAAGGTTGAAAATTTGACGGCGGGCAATCTTTTGAATACTGCTGCGGCGATTAAAGAAGCGGCCTTTACGTCATTTTTATTAATGGTAGCAATCTCAGCTGTATTATTTTTTGGAACCATTACATTGGTAACTTTAATCGTAAAAGGATTGACCGGCCCAATTAATTCCTTGAGCTCCGATATGAGTGCATTGGCTAAAGGGGATTTAGAAACCATTGTTCATGGCATAAATTTGTCTGGTGAAATTGGGGGCATGGCACGAGCTGTTCAGACCTTTAAAGAAAACGCGATTGAGAATAACCATCTTACTGCCGAAACCGAGAGGACGCGATTGGCGGTGGAAGATGAAAAGCAAAGTCGGAGTGATGCTGCCGCAAAGGCTCAACTTAGACAGCAAGAAGCTGACCGAATTTTAAAGACCGAAACCGATAAGAAACTCGCGTATCTGTCTGGTATTATGACGAATTTTGAGAAAGTAATTGGTGAAGTTACTCTTGGCGTATCCGGAGAGGCTAAGCAACTTGAAATGTCATCGCTTTCAATGACGGCGGTGGCGGAACGGACTAATTCCCAAACTCAACATGGGGTTCTGGCATCTGAAGAAGCGTCATTAAATGTTCAGATGGTCGTAACAGCAGCGGAGCAACTCGCGGCATCAGTGACCGAAATAAGTCATCAAACGGCGTTATCTTCCAAAGTGGCGAAGGAAGCTGTTACTGAAGCCCAACGTAGCCATCAAGCAGTCCAAGGCCTCGTGGAGTCTGCAAAGAATATAAACGAGGTTTTGGGTCTCATTGCGGACATTGCAGCGCAAACGAACCTTCTCGCCCTTAATGCAACAATCGAAGCTGCACGGGCAGGTGAGGCCGGTAAAGGATTTGCCGTTGTTGCCACAGAAGTAAAGAATTTGGCAGAACAAACAGCTAGAGCAACTGAGCAAATTGGACAACAAATTGCTGACATACAGGATTCAACTGAAAGTGCAGCATCTTCCATCGAAGGGATTAGTGCAACGATCAGTCGTATTGATGATATTACAGGAAGCATTTCGTCAGCAGTAGAAGAACAATCTGCTGCAACCTCTGATATCGCCCATAACATTGAACAGGCCTCAAGAGGGACGAAAAAAGTGCATAACTCAATTGTTATTGTGACTGAAGGGGCGAGTGAGACGGAAGCCGCTGCAAGCGAAATCCTTGCTGCAGCTTCAAGTCTATCTAGTCAATCCACAGCCTTAAACAAGGAAGTGAACACCTTTTTGGAAAACGTCCGGAAAAGCGCTTAGTTAGCCGGAATTAATGGCGGAGATTATCATTTCAAGAGCAGTAACAATGGTTGCAAGGCGGACTTCGTCGCGGCCAATATCACCGTAATCCATTTGGCGATGCTCAAATACTCCGTCCCTTGTTGCCGTCGCAAGATGGACGCGGCCACCAGGTTTGTCTGCTGTGCCGCCGGGGCCAGCTATACCTGTAACGGCAACGGCCACATGGGATGATGAGTGCACAATAGCGCCAAGTGCCATTTCTCGAGCAGTCTCTTCTGAGACCGCACCAACGGCACGGAGGGTTTCTGATTTAACTCCGAGAATCTGCATTTTGGCTTTGTTTGTGTATGTTATGAAACCACGGTCGACGGCAGCGGACGATCCCGCCACATCTGTTAGGGCGCCACCGATCAAGCCGCCGGTGCAACTTTCAGCGGTTGCCACATACCATTCTTTTGAACTCGCTGATTTGATAACGTCAGCCGCTAGGGTCGCAATATTGTGGGGTAAAATACTCATGGTAAGACCTCTATTATTATTATTAGGACGCCAAGGGCGACTAGGCCCGCCAAAATGTCGTCAATCATCACACCGAACGCGCCTTTTACATTTTGATCGAGCCAGCTTATGGGGAAGGGTTTCCAAATATCAAACAGACGGAACAATGCAAAACCCAAGAGATAGAGAAGCGGGTTCGTGCCAGCGACTAACAAGGGAATCCATTGCCCCGCAACTTCGTCGATTACGACTTCGCCGGGATCTGATTTGCCAGATCGCGTCACATAGACGTGGGTTGACCATACCCCTATGCAGAATACTACGATAATACCTTCCAGAAGAAGGAGCTGACCGCCAAAATGGAGAAGGAGAAACCCAAAGGGTAGGGCTGCCAATGATCCCATTGTGCCGGGGGCTTTGGGACTTAGACCGGTCCAGAACCAAGTTGAAAGGATAACTGCCGGATGAGCGTTTGAAATACCTTTAGGTTTACTCATTCAGGAAGCCTAACTGTTGCGATGGCTTGGGCGGCTATGCCTTCGCCGCGTCCAGTAAAACCTAGTCGTTCGGTTGTTGTGCCTTTCACGGAAACACGGGTCTCATCGATTTTAAGAATATCTGCAATACGCGCAGTCATAGCAGCGCGATGCGGGCCGATCTTTGGCGCCTCGCAAATGATAGTTAGATCCACATTGCTAATTTTTCCGCCAAGTTCAGCGACGAGCTGGGCTGCATGACTTAAAAACCGGTCAGACGAGACGCCCTTCCATGTGTCATCAGAGGGCGGGAAGTGCGTTCCGATGTCACCAGCACCAATGGCCCCAAGAACGGCATCGGTCAGCGCGTGAAGAGCGACATCTGCGTCTGAATGCCCCTTTAATCCCTTGTCATAGGGAATATTGACGCCACCAAGCCACATATCGCTATGGATATCAAAACTGTGAACATCAAAGCCGAGGCCCGTTCTAATATCAGTGAGTGCGTTTGCACGGATCATTTCAATATCTTCAAAAGTTGTTATTTTTTTGTTTTCAAGGGAGCCCATTACCCAAAACACCGGAATTCCAACACGTTCAGCAAGAGCAATGTCATCGGTAACAGGTATTTCGCTTAACGTTCGATGGGCGGCGAGAATTGTTTTGAACTCGAAACATTGAGGGGTCTGTGCGGCAACGATGTTGTTTCGGTCCAATGTAGTTTCCACCACTCCGCCATTAATCCGCTTAAGAGTGTCAACAGTGGGAAGGGCCGGTAACACGGCATCATGCGTGTTTAAGGCGTGTAGGCAGCGGTCAATGACCCCACTACTTACAAAAGGTCTGGCTGCATCGTGAATGAGTACTTTTGATGGATTTTGTTCGGCAATAGCCTCAAGCCCAGCATGAACGCTTTGTTGGCGAGCCTCCCCGCCCGCTATCCAAGGAAGGATATCAAGTCCCTTTATGGAGTGTTCATATAGATCAACGTCATCGGGATTGATAATAACCTGAATTTTATCTATGGCTGGATGTTGCGTAAATGCCATAACGGATTTACGAAGGATCGTTTCTGACCCCAAAGACAAATATTGCTTTGGGTAGTCAAGTCCGGTTCGGCTTCCGCTTCCCGCGGCAACGATGAGGGCGATTACTGTCATGGCGTGACATTAAGGGGGGGAGCGACAGGGTTCAATAAAAATACGAATAAGATCGTTTATTACTATTGCGCTGCAGCAATTCATTGACTAAAATGCACAAAAGTTAGCCATTATCAAGTCTGCACAAAAAATGACCATTTGTATCGGTGACATAACTCTGGATATGCCAGTATTGCTCGCGCCCATGGCCGGGATAACGGATCTGCCATTTCGCAGGATCGTCTCTCGTTTTGGTGCAGGCCTCGTGTTTTCTGAGATGGTTGCTAGTAAGGCCATGGTGCAAGAAACCAGAAGATCCCTGCGAATTGTCAAAACAGATGCGCAAGATGATCATATCATGGCTGTGCAGCTTGCAGGTTGCGATCCTGATATTATGGCAGAAGCCGCGCGGCTGAACGAGGATATGGGAGCGCGAATTATAGATATCAATATGGGCTGCCCGGTTAAAAAGGTGACGTCGGGGCAGGCGGGATCCAGTTTGATGAAAGATTTGGATCATGCTGGTAAGATATTACGGGCAACAGTTGATGCGGTTCAAATTCCAGTAACGTTAAAAATGCGAACAGGTTGGGATGATGATAGTCGGAACGCGCCGGAGCTTGCCAAAATAGCAGAAGATGCTGGCATTAAAATGCTGACAGTCCACGGCCGAACCCGCTGCCAGTTTTTTAAAGGTGACGCCGATTGGTCCTTTATACGAAAAGTAAAAGAAGCGGTTAGTCTTCCCGTGATTGCAAATGGTGATATTCAAACTGTCGAGAACGCCAAAAGCGCATTGGATCAATCAGGCGCCGATGGTGTGATGGTTGGACGCGGGGCTTATGGTCGTCCTTGGTTCGTCTCACAAGTGGCGCGCTACTTGAAAGATGGAACGGTTGAGCCTGATCCAGGTTTTGAACAGCAAAAAGAAATTGTTCTTGAACATTATCAAGGTCTTATTGATCTTTATGGGGAACGTGCTGGAACACGTGTCGCCCGTAAACACCTCAGTTGGTATTCAGAACGTATAGAGGGTGGCAAAGACTTCCGGCGCCGGATTATTCGGATGGATGACTGGCAGCAAGTTAGAGAAGAAATTAAAAATTTCTATGAAACCCGACCTGAACAACAAGGGGCTGCGTAAAATGAGTGAGACTATGCCAAACCCGTTGAATATTTTGTCTGTCTTGCCTGATCCGATCATTGTTGTGGATGAGCAGGGGTATATTCCCTACGCCAATCCAGCAGGAGAGGAATTCTTTTCATCGTCTGTAAATATCTTGAGAAAGACCAATATTGATAAATTGGCGCCGTTTGGAAGCCCACTTTTATCATTGATTGATCAAGTACGCAGAAGTAACGATCGGGTTTCTGAATATGGTGTGGATCTTGGGACGCCGAAAACGGGGATGAAAAACGTAAATATTCAAGTTTCGTCTTTGCTTGATGACAATATGGTCGTGGTGCAAATCGAAGAACGCAGCATGGCGTCAAAAATGGATCGGCAACTAACCCACCGCGGCGCAGCGAGATCCGTAACTGCCATGGCGGCCATGTTGGCCCATGAAGTTAAAAACCCACTTTCAGGCATTCGCGGGTCTGCGCAACTCCTGGAAATGAACGCATCTGATGCGGATCGGTCGCTTACGCAGCTCATCTGTGATGAGACCGATCGGATTTGCGCTCTTGTGGATCGTATGGAGGCCTTCTCTGATGATAGGCCTATTGAGAGAGATGCCGTCAACATTCACGAAGTGTTAGAACATGTGCGCCTAATTGCCCAAAATGGATTTGGGCGGAAGGTAAGGTTTATGGAACATTATGATCCCTCTCTGCCTTATGTTTACGGGAACCGAGATCAATTGGTTCAAGTGTTGCTCAATCTCATTAAAAACGCATCAGAAGCGGTGCCGTCCGATGGTGGTGAAATCGTATTGACCACGGCTTACCGTCCAGGTGTTCGTTTGGCTGTTCCTGGAAATTCCGCACGAGTGCAGTTACCGTTAGAGGTTGGCGTGCGGGACAATGGCCCCGGTATTCCTGACGAGCTACTGCCTCACATTTTTGATCCGTTTGTCACAACAAAAACCGGTGGCAGCGGTCTTGGGCTAGCTCTTGTTGCCAAAATTGTCGGGGATCACGGCGGGATTATTGAATATGACAACGGCACAACCGGTGGACACTTTCTAATTCGCTTACCTGTTTATCACGTACCTCAATCGAAAGAAGACTGAAAATGGCTGGAACTATCCTGGTAGCCGATGACGATCATGGTATCCGGACCGTGCTGGAACAAGCACTCTCTCGCGCCAACTATAGCGTTAGGTCCACTGGTAATGCAGCAACCCTTTACAATTGGGTTTTGGAAGGCGCTGGTGATCTGGTTCTAACGGATGTGGTTATGCCCGATGAAAATGGCCTTGATTTGCTACCCCGGCTTAAAAAAATACGGCCTGAGTTGCCTGTTATTGTCATGAGCGCACAAAACACCTTGCTGACCGCCATTAAGGCCACAGAGCGCGGGGCATACGACTATTTGCCAAAACCCTTTGATCTGAAGGAGTTATTGCAAGTTGTGGAACGGGCGCTTTCAAAACCTAAAAATGTTCGTAAAAACACCCTTGCAGAACAAGATGAAGAAGAAAGTAAAATTCCACTCATTGGGCGTTCCCCTGCCATGCAGGAAATCTATCGTGTGCTGGCCCGTCTAATGGGAACCGATCTAACGGTCATGATTACCGGTGAAAGCGGAACGGGTAAAGAGCTGGTTGCGCGAGCGCTTCATGAATATGGTAAGCGTAAAGCAGGTCCCTTTATTCCCATAAATATGGCTGCAATTCCAAAAGAGCTTATTGAGTCGGAATTGTTTGGTCATGAAAAAGGTGCCTTTACAGGCGCTGACGCACGGGCGGTTGGTCGTTTTGAACAGGCACAAGGCGGAACGCTGTTCTTAGATGAAATTGGCGATATGCCACTTGAAGCACAAACGCGGCTCTTGCGGGTTCTGCAACAAGGCGAATACACGACCGTCGGTGGCCGAACGCCGTTGAAAACAGATGTTCGTATTATTGCAGCGACAAACCGTGATTTACGGCAATTCGTCCGGCAAGGTTTGTTCAGAGAAGACCTGTTTTACCGCCTGAACGTAGTCCCACTACGCCTGCCGCCTTTGCGCGAGCGCACTGAAGACGTTCCTGATTTGGTACGGCATTTTCTGAACATTGCGCAGCAAGAAGGGTTGCCTGTTAAAAGCATTGATACAGAAGCCCTTGATGTTCTGAAAAAATACAAATGGCCCGGTAACGTGAGGGAGCTGGAAAATCTGGTTCAACGACTTGTCGCGCTGTATTCAGAAGAAGTTATTGATGCAAATGTCGTTGCTATGGAGTTGCAACCAACCATGAGCTCGCCGGGTGTTGAAGCGGTCCCAGAGAATGAGAATTTCAGCGCAGCAATCGAGCGGCATATCTCTAAATATTTTGCAGCCCACCCCGGAAGCTTACCGCCGTCTGGTCTCTATGAAAGGATTCTCCGGGAGCTTGAGCGACCTTTGATCACTCTCTCGCTTGATGCCACCAACGGAAATCAGATAAGAACCGCTGAATTGTTGGGGCTCAATCGAAATACTTTACGAAAAAAGATCAGAGAGCTTGATATTCAGGTTGTTCGCGGCATAAAGTGATGCTTAAATGCCACATTGTGGCGGATGAGACTAAAGCTTGCGATCGGGGATTAAAAATTAGCGATCTGGATTTATTACCAATTCACTTAAATCGAGTGATTGTGTGATGGGAAAACCTCAGCAGGGGCAAAAGCCTGTTTCGATGATCACGCGCTGGTCTCGAAAAATTGGGCTAGGGCCTAAAAGCTCCTTGGCGGTTGCCCTGCTGGCGATCACAAGTGGCATCGCTACTTATGGCTCTTTAACTGGTAATGATGCGGAAATTACCCGCGCGCTTGTTATTGTTGATCTCGTGATTTTGGTGGTGCTGGCGGGGATTGTTAGTCAGCGCCTTATCCGAATGTGGCGACGACAGAAAATTGGAACAGCTGGCAGCAATATGCACCGGCGCGTTGTTCGCCTTTTCATGCTGATTGCTGTGGCACCAGCCTTAATGGTTGCAATGTTTTCGGCCCTGTTTTTTAATATTTATTTTCAAAAACACTTTTCAGATCCTGTTAATATGGCTGTGTCTGAAAGTCTTGCAGTTGCGGATTCTTACATAAAAGAACATATCCAAAATATCCGCGCTGATGTTTTAGGGATTGCTGCAGATATTAACCGCATCCCTCCGCAAGTGGTTCAAAACCCGAAAATATTTAGCAGATTTCTAACGGAACAAGTTGCTGCCCGAAACCTCAGCGAAGCTGTTGTCATTAAAGGAACAAAGACCGTTGTTGCTCAGTCGAGTTTGAGCTTTCTAGTGGAATTCGATCAACTCTCACCAGAGGTTTTTGATCGCGCTGCGGGTAGTGAAGTTATTATTGTGGCAAATGATGCTGATGACCGGGTGAGGGCTCTGGTGCGGATAGACCGGCTGCTCGATGGATATCTATTTGTCAGTCGATATATTGATCCGCGTGTTCTGGAGCATATGGAACGAACACGGCAAGCAACAGCTGACTATAACCGTTTAAAAGAAGAAGGTTTTGGGATCCAAATCCAGTTCGCTGCCATTTTTATTATTATCTCACTAATGGTGGTCTTAGCGGCAGTTTGGTTTGCATTAGCAATTTCATCGCGCCTTGTCCGCCCCATCGAAGGTTTGGTGAACGCGGCTGAAAGAGTTCGGGACGGAGATTTAGAAACCAAAGTTGATGAAGACGCCGCCTATGATGAAATGGCACTACTCAGTCGAGCTTTTAACAGCATGACAGATGAACTTTCTTCGCAAAGAGAAGAGTTAGTAACCACCAACTTGCAACTCGATGATCGCCGCCGTTTTACCGAGACGGTGCTTTCTGGTGTTTCTGCAGGTGTTGTGGGACTAGATAAGAATGGAATTGTGACACTTCCAAACAGGACAGCGGGTACTCTCTTGGGGATTGATCCCGATCACATGATTGGTCAACCGCTAGAACAGGTTGCACCGCAATTGATGGATTTGCTGAGAGAGGTTCAGGAACGTCCGTCAAGAATTGCTCAAGCGCAGGTTCATCTTCAGACAACGCCAACCCATCGACATCTTCTTGTCCGGTTAGCGGCAGAAATATCATCGGCCGGTGTTGAAGGTTTCGTTGTAACACTTGATGAAATCACAGAGTTGGTCTCTGCCCAAAGAATGGCAGCATGGGGTGATATTGCACGGCGTATTGCCCATGAAATCAAAAACCCTTTAACACCCATCCAGTTGGCCGCTGAACGACTTAAACGGAAATACTCTAAAGAAATTACTAGTGATATTGATACGTTTAACAAATGTACGGATACAATCATTCGGCAAGTTGGCGATATTGGTCAGATGGTGGATGAATTCTCCTCGTTCGCTCGTATGCCTGCTCCTGATTTTAAGGCGTCCATATTGACACGGGTATTGGAAGAAGCTGTTTTCCTGCAAAAAATGGCGCACTCCGAAATTGAATATGTCACCGACACGGATTTGACACAGGAACTTTGCCAGATCGACACTCCGCAAGTCACGCGTGTCTTTACCAATCTTCTTCAAAATGCAGCAGATTCCATTGACGGAAGAGATGCTGATCTTGCGAAACTGAAGCCCGGAAAAATTCAAATTTCGGCTATTGAAAATGAAACTCAAGTGATTGTTCAAATCACTGACAACGGCCGTGGTCTGCCAGACGAAAATCGAAGCAGATTAACGGAACCCTACGTCACACACCGAGAAAAAGGGACCGGATTAGGTCTCGCAATTGTTAATAAAATCATGGAAGAACATGGTGGAAGCCTCGCGCTTATGGACGCTGAAAACGGCCCAGGCGCGACTGTGCAGGTCACATTTTACAAACTTGAAACGCACGCAGCAGCAGGGAACGAATAATCATGTCCGCGGACATTTTAATAGTTGACGATGAAGCCGACATTCGCGAATTAATCGCTGGTATACTCGAAGATGAAGGGTATGAGACCAGAGAGGCCGGTAACAGTGATGATTGTCTAGCCGCCATATCAAATCGGCGTCCAAGTCTGGTTATTCTGGATATCTGGCTAAGGGGTAGTCAGCTTGACGGAATTGAAATTCTTCAGGAAATACGTAAAAAGTCTACGGATCTCCCTGTTATAATGATTTCGGGCCACGGTAATATTGAAACCGCTGTAAACACCATAAAAATCGGGGCTTATGATTTTATCGAGAAACCGTTTAAGGCTGACCGATTGATGCAAGTTGTCGAACGGGCTCTCGAAAAATCCCGCCTTAGGCGAGAGATCGAAGAACTTCGACATAAAGGCGGAGAGGGTGCGCCTGATCTCATCGGTCGGTCAAACGTCATGCAAACGCTGGAACAAGCAATTCAAAGAGTGGCACCGACCAATAGCCGCATTATGATCACCGGCCCCTCAGGTTCCGGTAAAGAAGTTGTCGCGCGAAAAATCCACGAAAACTCGCTTCGGGCAAATGGACCATTTGTGGTTCTGAACGCGGCCACTCTTGCGCCTGAATTGCTAGAAATTCAGCTTTTCGGTGTTGAAGAAGGCCATTTGAATTCAACAAAGGGCGCCCGCCGCGGGCTACTTGAGCAGGCCCACAGTGGAACCATCTTCTTGGACGAAATCGCTGATATGCCAATTGAAACTCAGGGAAAAATTCTCAGGGTTCTAGTGGATCAATCTTTTCAACGGGTCGGTGGAAGTGACAAAGTTAAAGTAGATGCTCGCATTATTTCATCCTCCAGTCAGGATTTGAAACTGGCTATGGAACAGGGGCGGTTTCGAGAAGATTTATACCACCGCTTAAGTGTTGTTCCTTTGACATTAAATTCACTTAGAGAGCGCCCAGAAGATATTGCACCATTAGCGCGGCACTTTATTGAACGTTTTTCGAAAAGCGCAGGCCTTCCTACTCGGAAAATTGGCGAGGATGCCATTGCGACATTGCAAGCTTCAAGTTGGCCTGGAAATGTTAGGCAACTTAAAAATGTCATTGAGCAAATTATGATTTTGGAAACTGGAGATCGTAATAGTGTGATTTCTGCTGAAATGATACCATCGGAAGCCGGCGCCTCCAATTCAATGATGTCTGGTAAAACCGATCAGACTGAAATCATGACTCTATCGCTTCGAGATGCGCGTGAGCGGTTTGAAAAAGAATATTTGGAAGCTCAAGTTAATAGATTTGCCGGGAATATCTCGCGGACAGCATCATTTGTTGGTATGGAACGTTCAGCTTTGCATAGAAAACTGAAATCATTGGGTATACATAACAATGACAAAGGCAAGGAAGCAGAGTAATTTCACTCAAACTGATTTGGATGGGGCGACTAAGGTATGAGAGTTATTATATGCGGCGCCGGTCAAGTGGGCTCCAATATTGCGCGGCAGCTCGCCCGTGAGGGAAATGAAGTTACCCTCATCGATCAAAATGTTGACCTTGTCCGCAAAATCGGTGACGAACTTGATGTAAGAGGGATGGTCGGACATGCGGCACATCCAGAGGTGCTTGAAGAAGCTGGGGCTGCAGAAGCAGATATGCTTATTGCCGTAACCTATAGCGATGAAGTGAATATGATCGCCTGTCAGGTTGCCCATTCTCTATTTGATGTCCCCAAGAAAATTGCGCGTATCCGTTCTCAAGAATATTTGAAGCCAATGTGGTCTGACTTATATAGCCGTGACCATCTGCCAATTGATGTGATCATATCTCCCGAAGTTGAGGTTGCGCACGCCATTAGCAGGCGATTGAAAGTGCCGGGCGCATTTGACATGGTCTCGTTTGGTGATGGCAAGGTTCAAGTCATTGGCGTTCGTCTCGATGAAAGCTGCCCGATTGTTAATACACCGTTGCGTCAGCTTACAGAACTTTTCCCAGATTTGAATATCGTTGTGGTCGGTATCATGCGGGCTGGAAAAATGGTCGTTCCAACCAGCAATGATCAAATGTTCCCGGGCGACGAAGTGTATTTTACAGCTGATGTTGGCCATGTGCGCCGAGCCATGCCGTTATTTGGGCATGAAGAGCAAGAAGCACGAAGCGTTGTTATTGTTGGCGGCGGTAATATCGGTCTGCACCTGGCACATATTATTGAACAGGATATGAAAAACATTTCCTTGAAGATAATTGAGGCAAATAGAAAGCGCGCTGAATTTATTCAAGAGCAATTGGACGAGACAATCGTTCTTGCTGGCGACGCCCTTGATCCTGAAATTTTGGCGGAAGCAAACGTGGCGAAAGCGGAAACTGTAGTCGCGTTGACCAATGATGATGAGGTGAATATCCTGTCTTCATTGCTCGCCAAAGGGCAGGGCGGTGAAAGCTCTATCACGTTGATTAATAATCCTGTTTTCACGGGTCTAATGACCAGTCTTGGTGTGGATTGTGTTGTTGATCCGCGGGCCACAACCGTATCGGAAATCTTGCGTCATATTCGGCGCGGTAAAATTCGAGGTCTTCATTCCTTTCAAGATGGTGCTGCCGAAGTTGTTGAGGGTGAAGCCCTTGAAACATCGAAGCTGGTTGGTAAAGAACTGCGCAGTGTGAAATTGCCGCAAGGGACGATTATTGGCGCTATCTTGCGGGGCGAAGACGTTATTATTCCGCGGGGAAGTACCATAATCAAACCCAAAGATAGGGTGGTTATTTTTGCGCTTCGAAATGCAGTTCGCAAAGTCGAAGAGATGTTCTCCGTCAGCTTAGAATTCTTTTAAGCCATGAATTTTGGCCCCGTAATGACAATTCTGGGATGGTCGCTATCATTGCTTTCCGCATTGATGCTCATCCCATGTCTTTTTGCTTTGGATGAGTTGAGCAATAATACCGCTGCGGCGTTTTTTGTCTCTTTTATCGTCACTTTGTTTGTGGGCGGAGGCCTTGTGTTTGCAAGTCGGGGCGAGGCAGCCACGCTTGAGCGGAAGGAGACCTATCTTGTCGCGGTTCTTGTTTGGCTGGTCATTCCTGTTTTTGCAGCTCTTCCTTTCTATTTTGGTAATGCCGTAACTAGTCCGGTTGACGCCTATTTTGAAGCTATATCGGGTTTTACAACGAACGGTGCTTCTGTATTGAGGGATTTGGAAGGGCAATCAAAAGCGATTATCTTATGGCGGGCGTTGA
>JQIA01001466.1_pt1 | contig 12666 bp, 23 predicted proteins | sample 811431 | NCBI WGS metagenome assembly JQIA01 (sample SAMN02998118, study PRJNA258478) | marine sediment metagenome | biome: marine; feature: seafloor; material: sediment; isolation source: oil-polluted sediment collected from 3 locations (0.5 km, 0.7 km and 0.9 km)... | place: USA: Gulf of Mexico ... | reverse complement strand
AATTCCGGGTAACTGAGCCGGACATTTATGAAATTGGTCAGGATATTACTTTGGCTGAGGTTGTAAAGATCGGAGACAGTGTAGATATTACCGGGAAAACAAAGGGTCGTGGATTTCAGGGTGTTATGAAACGATATGGCTTCGGAGGTGGTAAAGCCTCTCATGGCTCTGGTTTTCATAGAGCGCCCGGTTCAATCGGTTGTAGTGCATATCCTGGACGCGTGGTCAAGGGGAAAAAGATGCCGGGACAGATGGGGACTGATCAACAAACAGTAAAGAACCTCACGGTAATTGATGTTCGTGAAGACGAGAACATCCTCTTGGTTCACGGTGCGGTCCCCGGCGCTAAAAACGGTTTGGTCAGCATTTATACCAAAGCCTAAGTGCTTAAGGTGTCTGCAAGGAGATACTCATGTCAGTTTGTGATGTAGTTAATACCTCGGCTGAAAAGGTCGCGGAAATTGAAGTAAATGATAATTTGTTCGGTGTCGAGGTCAATACAGGAATACTGCATGAAGTAGTCTGTATGCAGCGTGCCAATAGACGCCAAGGAACCGCCTCTACAAAAACAAGAGGCGAAGTTCGCGGCGGTGGTGCCAAGCCGTGGCGACAGAAAGGAACAGGTAGAGCCAGAGCCGGAAGTAATTCTTCACCGATATGGCGTGGTGGTGGAACGACCTTTGGACCTAAGCCGAGAGATTATAGTTACTCTTTGCCGAAAAAGGTTCGTAGACTCGCTTTGCGGATGGCTCTTTCAGCTCGTATGAGCGAAGGTAACGTGGTCATTCTTGATCAGTTTGCAATGGATGCGCCCAAGACAAAGGAACTTGTCGATGTGATGAAGGCTTTTGACTTTGATCATTGTCTCATTGTGACAGGTGACGAGAACGCAAACCTTCAGCTTTCAGCACGTAATGCAGTGGGGTATAAGACCTTGCCTGTTGCCGGACTGAATGTATACGATATTCTGAAATATCCGAAATTGATGGTAATCCAGTCGAGTTTGGAACAGCTTGAAACGAGGCTGATGGTATGAAAGTACTCCATAATATAGTTAAGTGCCCTTGCCTTACTGAGAAGTCCAGTCGCCTGCAAGAAGCTCACGGTACGATTGCTTTTAAGGTTGACCCGAGAGCAAATAAAATAGAGATTGGTCAGGCTGTTGAGCAATTATTTGATGTAAAAGTTGCAGCAGTCAGAACCACTATGGTGCGCGGTAAGAAAAAAAGGGTCGGGCTGAAATCTGTCGGACGAACCAGTGACTGGAAAAAGGCTTATATCACTTTGTCTGAAGGCGAGATTGATTTTCTTGCCGAACTGTAAAGCATAGCGATTCCTTTTTATTTTGGACGAGTAAGAGTGTAAAGCTTTAGATAACGGAAAGAAAAATGGCAATCAAGACCCATAAACCGACATCACCGGGCAAAAGGCATCACGTATCGATTATCCAGTCCGATCTCTCTGATAAAGGTCCGGAAAAAAGCCTTCTTGCGCCTTTGAAAAAAACAGGCGGTAGAAATAATTATGGACGAATCACCTCAAGACATAGAGGTGGCGGTCATAAGCGACGGTACCGTATCATTGATTGGAAGAGAAATAAGACCGATATACCCGCTAAGGTTGCAGCAATTGAATATGATCCGAATAGATCTGCAAATATTGCGCTTTTAACCTATACGGACGGTGAAAAGTCGTATATATTGGCTCCAGCCGGAATTAAGGTTGGTGACTTTTTAATGGCCGGCAATGATGCAGACATCAAGCCCGGTAACTGTATGGCGATGAGCAATATCCCCTTGGGTACCATTATTCATAATGTCGAGATGAAGATCGGCAAAGGTGCTCAGCTGGTACGTTCTGCCGGTGCTTCAGCTCAGCTGATGGCAAAAGAAGGTGAGTATGTCCTCGTGAAACTCCCTTCAGGCGAAGTACGAAAATTTAACAAGCAATGCCGAGCCTGCATCGGATCTGTAGGTAACTCAGAGCACGGAAGTCAAAAACTTGGTAAAGCCGGACGTTCCAGATGGAAAGGACGGCGGCCTTCAGTTCGCGGCGTGGCAATGAACCCGATTGATCATCCTATGGGCGGTGGTGAAGGAAAGAGTTCAGGTGGACGACATCCATGTACCCCATGGGGTATGCCGACCAAGGGATTTAAGACTCGTAAGCGTAAAGGTTCTGATCGCGACATCGTGACCAAGCGCAAGTAAATCAGGAGAATTTCACAATGTCACGTTCAATTAAGAAAGGTCCTTTTATTGATGGCCACCTGATGAAAAAGGTGGAGAATGCACAAGAGTCCGGGTCTCGTAAGGTTATTAAAACCTGGTCCAGGCGCTCTGACATCATTCCGGATATGGTGGGACTCACCTTTGCTGTACACAACGGAAGAAAATTTATTCCGGTGTATATTTCGGAGAATATGGTCGGCCATAAGCTGGGCGAATTTTCCCCTACCAGAACCTATTACGGTCATGCAGCGGATAGAAAGGGCAAACGCTAGTAAAGTTAGTTAATCTAGTACAAAGAGTATTGCCTGTACTTATCAGCTCCAAACAAGATTACGATTAGGAGTACGACGATGGAAACGAGAGCCGTCGCTAAATATATACGAATATCTCCGCAGAAGGCGAGGCTTGTTGCTGATGTTGTGCGGGGCAAAGATGTAGATACTGCGATCACTACCTTGAGATTTATGCCTAAAAAGGCAGCAAAAATCATACGCAAGGTTTTAGAATCCGCAGTTGCGAATGCCGAACAAACAGAAACCATTGATGTTGATACTCTGTATGTAAAAGAGATTCAGATCAATGGGGGACCGATGCTTAAAAGGTTTCGACCCCGTGCTATGGGAAGGGCCACCAGAATATTGAAACGGACCAGCCACATTACAGTGGTTGTTGATGAGGCCTAATTTGGCCGCACTTGAGTCTTTGAGATTAACTGTATAGGGAAACGGAGGGATACCTTGGGACAGAAAGTCAATCCCATAGGACTGCGGCTCAATATTACCAGAACATGGGATTCGATCTGGTACGCTGATAAAGATTATGCCGCCAACCTGTATCAGGACCAGCAGATACGTAAGTACTTGAAGAAGAAGCTGTATCACGCTGGAATTGCACGCATTGTTATTGAACGTACCGGCGAGAAGGTACGGGTTAAGCTGCATACGGCACGTCCGGGTATAGTCATCGGCAAGAAAGGGTCGGAAATTGAAAATCTAAAGCGCGATCTTGAGCAGAAGTTTGGTCGGGAGTGCATGATAGATATTCAGGAAGTACGACGTCCTGAAGCTGATGCTCAGCTTGTTGCTGAAAGCATTGCTACTCAGCTGGAACGCCGTATTGCCTTTAGAAGAGCAATGAAAAAGGCTATCAGCTCAGCCCTTCGCTTTGGAGTTAAAGGAATTAAGATTTCTTGCGCTGGCCGTCTCGGCGGAGCAGAAATGTCCAGAACAGAGTGGTTTAAAGAAGGGCGAGTACCCTTGCACACACTTCGTGCGGATATTGATTACGGTACTGCGGAAGCAAGTACAACGTATGGAATAATCGGTGTAAAAGTGTGGATCTTTAAAGGCGAAGTATTAGCGGATAGTGAAATATCTCAGGACTGATTAGAGTCCCGAGATAATATCTAACAGGTGTTATAAAAATGTTAAGTCCACGCAAGGTAAAACATAGAAAACAGCATAAGGGTAGAATGCGGGGAGAGGCTCAGCGCGGGTCTCAGATAGCATTTGGCGATTATGCTTTGAAGGCTGTAGGCTGTGGTCGCATGACTGGTCAGCAGATAGAGGCGGCGCGTATTGCGATTAACAGAAAGGTTAAACGTGGCGGCCAGATGTGGATTCGCGTTTTTCCGGCAAAATCCATTACCAAGAAACCTGCTGAAACTCGTATGGGTAAGGGTAAAGGTTCTCCTGAGTATTGGGTCTGCGTTATTCAGCCCGGTAGAATTCTTTATGAGCTGAAGGGTGTACCTGAGGACGTTGCAAAAGAAGCTCTCAGGCTGGCCGCATATAAGTTGCCGTTTCCGACGAAGGTTATTGCAAGGAGTGACACCATATGAAGGCGAGTGAATTGCGTCAGATGAGTGACGAAGAGCTGAGAAAAAAAGAGCTCGATCTTCGTGAGGATCTCTTTAAACTTCAGTTTCAGCATAAGATCAGATCGTTGGAAAATCCAGCCCGTCTACGCCAGATTCGTAAGGATATAGCGAGGGTACATACCGTCCTGACTGAGCAGGCACAGGCGTGAACGGCCTGTCAGAATAAATACAGCATTGGATCATAAGATGACTGAAGAGCACAGGCCTAAAAAGACACAGTTAGGTTATGTAAAAAGTAACAGCATGGATAAAACGGTCGTCGTTCTTGTAGAGCGAAAGGTCCGTCATAAACTGTATGGCAAATATATTCGCCGCCACGTGAAATATATGGCTCATGATGCAGTTAATGAATGTCAAGTCGGAGATACTGTACTTATAGAAGAATGTCGTCCGCTTTCAAAGAATAAACGTTGGTTTGTTAAAACGATAATTCAACGTGCTGTCTGATTAGCAGACCCCACTTTGACAGGAACGATTTAATCAGGTGATACCATGATTCAGACAGAAACACTGCTGAATGTCGCAGACAACTCCGGAGCCAAGAAAGTTCTCTGTATTAGAGTGCTTGGAGGGAGTAAGCGTCGCTATGCGAGTATCGGCGATGTCATAGTAGTAACAGTAAAGGAAGCCATACCGCATGCCAAGGTCAAGAAAGGTGATGTGCTTGACGCAGTCGTCGTGCGGACGTCCAAGGCAATCAGTCGTCCAGAGGACACCTCGGTACGTTTTGATGATAATGCGGCAGTTTTGCTTTCAGGAAACGGTGAACCGATAGGAACACGTATTTTCGGCCCGGTTGCCCGTGAATTGCGGTCACTTGGATTTATGAAGATTATATCTCTTGCACCGGAAGTACTGTAGAGAACACAAGCTTACTGATGTAGGTTACGACACGAGGTAGGAAAATGCGGCAGGGACAGACAAGTTTACTGATAAATGACCAGGTAGAGGTAATTACCGGTAAAGATAAAGGGCGGGTTGGCAAGATACTCAGACTCGACAGAGCAGCTAATCGAGCGTTTGTTGAACGCATTAATATGATCAAAAAGCATCAAAAGCCCGTTGATGCTCAGCAACCCGGCGAGATCATTGAGCGTGAAGCTTCAATCCATATTTCAAATCTTATGCTTGTCTGCCCTGAATGCGCCAAAACAGTGCGAACCGGTAAAAAGATACTTGAGGACGGAGTTAAGGTGCGGATGTGCAAAAGCTGTGGTGCTACCCTGGAAAAATCCAAGAAGTAAGTAATCTGTTGCTGATTACGGAACGGAGAAAATGATATGGGGACAATGAAAGAACGGTACGAGAGTGAGTGTAAACCACAGCTCAAAGAAAAGTTCAGCTATTCAAACACTTTAGAAGTACCCAAAATTGAGAAAATAGTTCTTAATATGGGATTAGGTGAAGCTGTACAGAATCCTAAAATTGTTGAAAAAGCTGCCAATGAGTTGACATTAATCGCCGGGCAGAAGGCAGTTGTCACGAAAGCCAGAAAATCTATCGCTACCTTCAAATTACGTGAAGGAATGCCGATCGGAGCTCGTGTAACCCTGCGGCGTGAAAAAATGTACGATTTTTTGTCGAAGCTTATAAACATTGCTCTTCCCCGGGTACGAGATTTTCGTGGAATATCTCCCAAGGGTTTTGACGGCAATGGTAATTATTCTATGGGAATAAAAGAGCACATTATTTTTCCCGAAGTTGATTTCGATAAGATTGACAAAATCAGAGGCTTGAACATTTCTTTTGTTACAAATGCCAAGACTGATGAAGAGGGACATGCCTTGCTGAAGACGCTTGGTATGCCGTTTAAAGAACAAAAAAACAGCACTGACCAATAAGCAGGGAGCATTCAATGGCAAAAAAATCACTGATTGCCAAAGCGGGCCGTAAACCGAAATTTAAGGTGCGCTCATATAATCGATGTCCAATGTGCGGGCGCCCAAGGGCTTACCTGAGAAAATTCGGGTGTTGCAGGCTTTGCTTTCGTAAACTTGCGTCTGAAGGAAAAGTTACCGGTGTAACGAAGTCAAGTTGGTAAACCGGTCAATTAAAGTCTCACAATCGACTATTTAACAGAGGTGCATGTAGATGTCTATGAGTGATCCGTTGGCGGATTTTCTAACTCGTATTAGAAACGGTATTCAAGCCAACTTTACATCGGTTGATATTCCCTTGTCCAAGCTTAAGGCCAGAGTTGCTGATGTTCTGAAAAAAGAAGGTTATATTGCTGATTATCATGTTGACGAGCAGGGTGTGCAGGGTACCTTGACGATAGATCTTAAATACGGCCCGAATAATGAAAAGGTAATAACCGGTATTCGTAGAGTATCTAAACCGGGTCTTCGTCAATATAAAAAGAGCGATGCAATTCCCACAGTTATGACGGGATTGGGAGTCGCTATCCTGTCGACATCTCAAGGAGTGATCTCAGATCGTGAAGCGAGGAAGCTGAACGTGGGTGGTGAACTTCTCTGTGAAGTCTGGTAACTGCTCTTGTTCAGGAGGAACAACTAATGTCACGAATTGGAAAAGAGCCAATCACACTCCCGAGTGGAGTTAAGGTTGAAATTGAAGGAACGCGCGTGAAAGTTTCAGGCGCAAAGGGTGCTCTTGAGCGAGATTGTCGACCGGAAATTGAGATAGAGCAGAAAGAAGGACAGATTTTTTTCAGTCCCAAAGGAAACAGTAAGCGTATTCGTTCGTTTTGGGGTATGACACGTACCCTGATAAAGAATATGGTTCTGGGCGTTAATGACGGATTTGAGAAAAAACTGGTTGTTGAAGGTGTAGGTTACCGCGCTAATGTAGCAGGTAAAACTCTCACCTTGAGCGTCGGCTATTCTAATCCGGTGGATTTTCCGCTGCCGGAGGGCATATCAGCTGACGTTGATAAAAATAATCAGATTACTGTTGCCGGTATAGATAAAGAATTGGTTGGCCAGACAGCCGCCAAGATCAGAGATATACGAAAGCCTGAGCCCTATAAAGGTAAAGGTATACGCTATATAGACGAACATATAGTGCGTAAGGTCGGCAAAGCCGGAGCAAAATAGTTAAGGATCAGGTGAAATAACCATCATGGCAAAGCAAAGTGATAAGTTATCAGCTCGCTCAAAACGTATCCGAAGAATTCGCAAGAAGATTTCGGGTACTCCTGAGCGCCCCAGAATGTGTGTGTTTCGCAGTAATCGACATATCTATGTGCAGATAATTGATGATACCACGCAAAAAACTTTGGTATCAATGTCATCGGATGAGAAATCCTTTGACGGATCCGACATAAAGGGCAAGCAAGAAAAAGCGGCCAAAGTCGGAGAGATTGTTGCGCAGCGGGCTGTTGAAGCTGGGATAAAAAAAGTTGTTTTTGATCGTGGTGGTAATTTATATCACGGTCGAGTGAAGGCCCTCTCAGAAGGGGCACGCAAGGGCGGCTTGGTACTTTAACCTGCCGGGCGTATTTACATATATTGTTTTAAATATTTCAGGTAATGGAAATTCCATTGGGGGTGCTACTTGGCTGATTATAAGCGTGCCAAAGAAGGCAATCAGGACGAACTCATTGAGAAGATAGTTTTTATTAACCGCGTTGCTAAAGTAGTCAAAGGTGGACGTCGGTTCAGCTTCAGTGCTATAGTCGTTGTCGGTGACGGACAGGGTAAGGTCGGTTACGGGCTTGGTAAGGCAAATCAGGTTCCTGAGGCTATTCGTAAAGGTGTTGAGAAGGCACGTAAAGATATGCAGAGAGTAGCATTGACAGATGTGTCCATTCCGCATTACATAGACGGTAAATTTAAATCCGGTAAAGTTATGCTCAAACCGGCTTCCGACGGTACCGGAGTTATTGCAGGCGGTGCTGTACGCGCTGTGCTTGAGGCTGCCGGAGTGCAGAATATCTTGACGAAATGTTTGGGCTCTAATAATCCTCACAATCTGGTGAAGGCAACTTTGAACGGTTTGAGAAGATTACGCTCTGCTGAAGAGGTTGCTGCATTACGTGGTCTGAGCGCTGACGAGATTGTCAGCTAAAGATGATGTAAGGTTGATGGTATGTTGATGTGTATGTACGTTGTCTCACATCAATAATGATGTCAAAAGAGAGTTTGGACAAACGTTGGTTGAATTATGAGTGATACAGTGACAATAACCCAAGTGAAGAGCGGTATTGGGAGCACCAAAAAAATCCGCGCAACTTTGGTCGGCTTGGGTCTGACGAAAATGCATAAGACTATCACCAGGAAAGACACTCCTGAAATCAGGGGAATGATTGGTAAAGTTCAACACCTGATAAAGGTTGAGGAGTAGAAAATGCTGACCCTGAATAATCTTTCTCCGAATAAGGGTGCCCGAAAAGCAAAGAAACGAGTAGGCCGCGGACCAGGAAGCGGTCTCGGTAAAACTGCTGGTCGTGGCCATAAAGGTGCTCGTTCTCGATCTGGATATAGTGCAAGTCCGGGTTTCGAGGGTGGACAGATGCCGCTTCATAGGCGTTTGCCAAAACGTGGCTTTACCAATATTTTTAAGACCACCTATAAGATTATTTCTTTAGCTGATCTTGATAAATTTGAAGATGGTGCCACTGTTGACAGGCAGGCTCTGCTTGATGCTGGTCTTGTTACAGAACGTGATACCATGATTAAGATCCTCGCCAACGGTGAGATCTCAAAAAAAGTTCAGGTCGAAGTTGATAAAGTCAGCCGGGGAGCCCAAGAAAAGATCATTGCGGCGGGCGGCACAGTAAAGGAATAAGATATGAGCGGTCTTGCCAGTGCAGCAAATATACCTGAGCTACGTAAAAGAGTGATTTTCACTCTTTTAATGCTTTTGGTGTATCGTATGGGCGTTCAGATACCGACACCGGGTATCAATGGAGATGCTCTTTCGGCTTTTTTTGAGCAATATTCCGGTACCCTGTTCGGCATGTTCAACATGTTCTCCGGCGGTGCCCTGGAAAATTTTTCCATTTTTGCTCTGGGCATTATGCCCTATATTTCAGCCTCCATCATTATCCAGCTTCTGACAGTTGTTATACCGCAGTTGGAACAGCTGAACAAAGAGGGCGAGGCCGGTCGCCGCAAGATCACCCAGTATACACGCTACGGCACAGTAGGGTTGGCCCTGATTCAGGGTTTCTTTATTGCTTCCGGTTTAGAGGCAATGACCGGTCCCTCCGGTGTACCTATTGTGTTGGTTCCGGGGCTTCAGTTTAAACTGATGACTGTCCTGACGCTGACATCCGGTACTTCTTTTATCATGTGGCTCGGTGAGCAGATGACTGAGCGCGGAATCGGGAACGGTATTTCTCTTATCATCTATGCAGGTATTATAGCAAGGATGCCCGCAGCTGTCGGTAAATCAGCGCAGATGGTAACCTCCGGTGATATTCCTCTTATTCTTGTGCCTATCATGCTCGCTATGATGTTTGGGGTCATCGCCGTGATTGTCTATTTTGAGACAGCCCAGCGAAGAGTTCCTATTCAGTATGCGAAGCGAGTCGTGGGAAGAAAGGTCTATGGTGGTCAGGCATCTCATTTGCCCCTGAAAATTAATATTGCAGGTGTTATCCCGCCTATTTTTGCCTCCTCTATCATGATGTTTCCCGCAACTATCGGGTCTTTTATTCAGATAGATTGGGTTCAGAAGGCGTCTGCTGCACTTTCTCCAGGCACGGTCTCTTATTATAGCCTCTACGTAGCAATGATTGTTTTCTTCTGCTTTTTCTATACAGCTGTTACCTTTAATCCTGATGAGGTGGCTGAGAATTTGAAGAAGAATGGAGGTTTTATTCCAGGTATCAGGCCCGGCAAGAAGTCCGCAGAGTTTATTGATAAAGTTCTCACCCGGATAACTGTTGTCGGAGCAATTTACTTGGCAGTTGTTTGTGTGCTGCCGACGATTTTGGTCAGTAATTTTAATATCCCTTTCTATTTCGGGGGAACTGCACTCTTGATCGTTGTCGGTGTGGCCATTGATACTATCTCTAAAATTGAATCCCACCTGGTTATGCGTAATTACGAGGGATTTATGAAAGCCGGTAAGGTCAAAGGCAGGCGCTGAAGCTTGTGACAGCTGATAACGAGAAAAATATTATAGTTAAGACCTCTGAAGAAATTGAGGTCATGCGTCAGGCGAACAGTATAGTCGCTGACGTTTTGGAAATGCTGCAAAAGGAAATGCGCCCAGGTTTGACGACCCGTCAAATGGATCGTTGGGCGCATGATTATTGCCGAGATCATGGGGCTCAACCAGCCTTTCTCGGTTATAGAGGTTTTCCGGCAAGCCTTTGTGTTTCCATTAACGAGCAAATTGTCCACGGGATTCCCTCAAAAAAGATTAAGGTTCGAGAGGGAGATATAGTTTCTGTTGATTTCGGCGTGATCTATAACGGATTTTACGGTGATTCGGCGGTGACCATACCCGTGGGGAAGTTGACGGCAAGCAAGGAACGCCTTCTTCAAGTGACGCAGGAATCTTTGGAGCGGGGCATCAAACAGGTTCAGGTCGGGAATAGAATCGCGGATGTTTCCGCAGCTATCCAGAAGCATGCAGAAGGCAATGGCTTCTCTGTTGTTCGTCAGTTTGTCGGGCACGGAATAGGCTCCAGTCTTCATGAAGCACCTGAAGTGCCTAATTACATCCAGGACCAGCCTTCACCGAGAATTCTTGAAGGAATGGTTATCGCCATTGAACCTATGATCAATATTGGTACTGCCAAGGTTAAGGTTCTTAAGGATGGCTGGACAGTGATTACGGCTGATAAGAAACCCTCAGCTCATTTTGAGCACTCCGTTGCTGCGACAGCAGAAGGGCCGCTTGTTTTAAGCAGAAGAAAAGAAGAACTCTAATCTTACGATAATATTGTGGAGTTGACGTGAACCCCTCCGGGTTCTTTTTTTTATGCAAATCAAGTTAAAACTGGTTGTAAAAAAAACTTTTTTATATATAATAACCTTTTTTTATTTTTTGAAAATAAAACTGGATGGGAACTATGGCCAAAGAAGAAGCCATTGAAGTTGAAGGAACTATAATTGAGCCTTTACCCAACGCGATGTTTCGTGTTGAACTTGATAACGGGCATAAGGTTCTGGCGCATATTTCCGGTAAGATGCGCATGCATTATATTAAAATTCTGCCAGGCGATAGAGTGACGGTCGAGTTGTCACCTTATGACCTGACAAGAGGGCGTGTCACTTTCCGCTCAAAAGGCGGCGGTAAAGGGAAGCGCTGAACCAAGCAAGTCAGCAAGGAAACAGAGAAATGAAAGTACGATCATCTGTTAAGAAAATGTGCAGCGACTGTAAGATCCTTAAGCGCAAGGGTGTGGTTCGGGTAAGCTGCAAAAATTCAAAGCATAAGCAGCGTCAGGGTTAACCTGCATAATGTAGCTTTTTTTAAAGGAGTAAAGTTTTGGCACGATTATCAGGTGTAGATTTACCGCGCAATAAGCATATGGACAGGGCGCTTACCTATATTTACGGTATTGGCCTCACAACTGCACGCGCTATTTTGGACAAGGCTGATCTGCCGTATCAGATGAATTCCGATGATCTGAGCGGTGAAGATGTTTCACGTATCAGGAAGATCATTGAGGCAGATTATACTGTCGAAGGTGATCGCCGGCGTGAAGTGGCTATGGATATCAAACGTCACATCGATCTCGGTACCTACCGGGGACGACGTCATCGTATGAGCCTTCCTTGTCGCGGACAACGGACAAAGACGAACGCCAGGACACGTAAGGGTCCTAAGCGCGGCGCGGCAGTACGTAAGAAATAACACACAGTAATTCGCTTTTACTGCTGGTGAAAGTGCGACTACATATACGAAGCTATACGGAGCGGATATGGCGAAAGGGAAAAAGGGCGCGGTACGAACAAAGCGTCGTGAAAAGAAAAATGTTCCTGAGGGAATCATTTTTATCTATTCAACGTTTAATAATACATTAATAACCATTTCGGATAAGCTGGGCAATGTAGTCTCTTGGTCCAGTGCTGGAGTTATCGGCTTTAAGGGGTCTCGAAAATCAACCCCTTTTGCAGCGCAGAACGCGTTGAGTGATGCCGTAGCGAAAGCAAAAGAAAATGGTCTTCGTCGAGTAGAGATCCGTGTAAAAGGACCGGGACCCGGTCGTGAAGCAGCCCTTCGCGCCTTAACCGGAACGGATTTGGAAGTCTCAAAGATCGTTGATGTAACACCGATACCGCATAACGGCTGTAAGCCCCCTAAAAGAAGAAGGGTTTAAGTCGTCAGCTGGTAATCAGCTGTTTTTTGTACGGTCGCTGCCAGTGTCGAGGCTGACCGCAGCGTAAAACCGATACCAATAATTGATGGAGGAATAAGTGGCCAGATATACAGGAGCTTCCTGTCGAACATGCAGGCGGGAAAATCTTAAATTGTTTTTGAAAGGCGAGAGATGTTACTCGGATAAGTGCTCATTTGAGCGGCGTGCCTATGCACCCGGACAGCACGGCCAGAATCGTTTTCGTAAGGTTTCCGACTATGCATTGCAGCTGCGTGAAAAGCAGAAAGTTAAGCATATGTACGGAATGCTTGAGA
>JQIA01001465.1_pt1 | contig 12669 bp, 15 predicted proteins | sample 811431 | NCBI WGS metagenome assembly JQIA01 (sample SAMN02998118, study PRJNA258478) | marine sediment metagenome | biome: marine; feature: seafloor; material: sediment; isolation source: oil-polluted sediment collected from 3 locations (0.5 km, 0.7 km and 0.9 km)... | place: USA: Gulf of Mexico ... | reverse complement strand
GTTTGTTCCAAAGAACTTTCTGAAAACAGCTCCTGTGTACCCCAACAATGCTGAAATATCTAATTTCAATAAAATTAAAATACGTGATAAGTCAATTGGATTAAACATAGTAGCCAGTAATGAAAATTTATCTAAAGGATACTCATTAAAAAGCAATAACGATACTAGAAAAATACCATCATAGATGACAGCCAAAAACAACCACATTAAAATAGCATATCCAAATCCTTTTATTTTATTTTCTGTAGAAAGTGCAATGTTGTAAGACAATGCTACAAAAATAAAATTCAAGAAAGACCCTACAACTAAGAGTAAACTAAAATCAAATATTGCCGCAGACTTAAAGAGTCCATACGCCACAAAAGGAATTCCTAAGCCCAATACTAAACTAAGGGTTAATGACAATGAAATACCTATGTATTGCCCCATAAATATTTTTCGCCTGTTCATAGGTTGTGCTAATAACAGTTCTGTAAATTCTTTAGAATTATAATAGTACATCACTCCAAAAATAGTTCCAATAAGCGGTGTTAGTACAATAATAATATTCATTAATGTAATTACTGCTTTTGGTACATCATTGTTTAAAAACAACAATACAAAGCCCAGTAGCAAGTAAAAAATAAAGTACACATAACTCCAACGGCTACGCATTAAATCGTAAAAACTATATTTTAATATTTTAAGCATATTGTTTCGATATTAAATTGGCAATTGCATGCTCTAAATTATCATTGTTTGTCTGTTTTTTTAGCGCATCGATACTTCCTTTGAAATATATTTTACCATCTAACAGAAACACAATTTCGTCAGCTAATTCTTCTACAACACTCATAATATGAGTTGTAATTAAGATTGTTTTTCCTTTCTCCTTTTCTTGTTGAATCAATTCTTTCAAATGAATCAAAGCAATAGGATCTAGTCCTGTAGTAGGCTCATCTAAAATAATTAACTCACTATCAAACATAAACGTAAGTACAATATTTACTTTCTGTTTTGTTCCACCAGACAGGTTTCCTAATTTCTTATTTAAAAATTCCTTCAACCCAAATAGTTCTATTAATTCTTCTTCCTTAGATTCTTTTGGACGCAAGTTTTTTATCATTCTTAGCAGCTCTATAACTGTTAAGTTTGGAGGAAAATTAGCTATTTGAGGTAAATAATTTAAATTATTTCGATACTCCCATTTTTTTAAAACGCTTTCATTCTTAAAATTTATTTCACCTTTATTGGGAATTACCATTCCAAGTAAACATTTAATTAAGGTTGTTTTACCAGAACCATTGGGTCCTAATATGGCAAAAATTCCACCTTTTTTTATGGCTAAATCCAAACCGTCTAAAACAGTTAATTTACCAAAGCGTTTATGTAAGTTTTTAAATTCAATCATTTATTTTCTTCATTATAGGGTTTTTATCCATCAAATCATCTGGCGTAAAAACTGGTGAAACTTTTTCTGAAAAATTGATAATATCTACAAACAAACTTCTTAATAACACCAATGCTTCAGGGGTTTTATTAACCACATACGAAAACAATTTTACGGGTCTATATGGGACATCTCCTAAACCATCATTGTCTAAATCGTATCCTGTGTATTCACTCCAGTAATTATTTTCAAATCTATTATCATTTATTTTAGAATTGTATGACAGATCTAACGAATTATGCAGAAAATCGTTCTTTTCAAAAATATTGGCATAACAAGCTCCAGCTATTTTAATTGCCCAACCATTACTTAAAAAAGTATTATTTGTATAGTTAATTCTAGTACATCCTTCTCCATTGATTCCAATAGTATTTTCTTCAAACAGGTTGTTGTATATTTCAGCATCATAAATCTCTTTCAATAAAAGTCCATAAGATGCCGAGCCCCAGTTAAGTCTAAATGTATTATGGTGCATCGTTATAAACTTTGAAAACATTACCGCTACTCCTGCTCCATTATTTTCAAACTCATTGTGATGATATACATTTTTATTTGAAAACATAAAATGCAAACCATATCGAATGTTATTATGACTCTTATTATTATAAATCGTGCTGTTTTTTACAAATTCAAAATATAAACCGTCTCTTAACCCAAACATTTCGTTATTGTAAATCTCCATTTTACTGCCGTCCCACACGTGGATTCCATTTCCAGAACTGGCTTCACTTGTTCTGTTTCCTGAAATAACATTATTACGAATAATCCCTCTTTTAGATTTTTCAATTAACAACCCGAAAAATGTATTTTCTAATACACAATCTTCAATTATAAAATTTGTTGCTTTTACCACTTTAATGGCCGAATAATCTACGGTATAGCTCATACCAACATTTACAATTTTTAAACTTTTAATTGTAAAATTATCTGCTTCAAAAATTAAGATCCCACCTGCTTCTTCGCCATCAATAATAGTACCCTCTTCACCTATTAAAGAGATTGATTTGTCAATAATTATGTTATTCTCTTTATAGATCCCTTTTTTAATAAAAATAGTATCTCCATCTTCTGCAATTAGTATTGCTTCTTTGATGGTTTTAATACTACAACTTTTACAAACATCTATTTGTTTGGCAGAAATAGTAAGGGAAATAAAAAAGAAAAATAATAAGATTTTATGAGTCATTATTTATCAGATAATTGTTGTTTTAAGGTTTCCCAAGAATAATTTTTACCGCCAAATTCTTGAAGTAGCTCTGCTGCTTTTTCTTTTGAAGAGAAGGCCGATAAGTTAGCTCCCATAGGACTTTTTATTCCTTCACTTATCAAGTATATTGCTGTTTTTGCATCAATCATTTCTCCTGGATTTCCATAATCAGCAACTAGTAATATCGCTATTTCATTTTCCTCTTTGATGCTCAAATCATTCACCATACATTCTATAGCATCAAATTTAAATTGTTTCCCTTTATTGGTAACATATTGAGCTGAATGCGTTTTATCTACAACATTCATTTTACAAAAATTACATTGATCTTTCCCATATTCAATTTTTTGAGGCTCTATTTTACAAGAAATTGTAACGAATAAAATAGTAATAAGTATAAATGGTTGAAGTTGCTTAAGTTTCATTGTTTTTAAATTTTAATAGTGCATAAATATACATAAAAACGAGTATAATCGATTGAATATACTCGTTTTTATATAATTAAAATACGTTGAATTTTAAGACGATTTTACCTCTTTTTTCCCTGTAAAAAAGGCTACAACGGTTAATAACATTCCTACAAACATTAAGTAAGCTCCTGTTCTAGGGTATGAATGCGCTTTAAAGTTTAAGATGTCTTTAGAACCAAATAATGGCGGTTGAAATCCCATAACCGAACCATCGGGATTTTTAAAGTTCATAATTGCTTTTGGATCTAAGTTATGACCATAATCGTATTCCCATAAGTAAAAATCGTACATTCCGGCAATACCTATTAAACTCATTAAAATAAACCAGCCTAAAAATAGTTTATGATTTCCAAAAAATCCTATGATGACTCCTAATGCAATCATTCCACCAACAACCCAAGGGAATATTTTAAATTCTGGAATGGTTTCTGGAATATATTGCATTCCAACATAGTGATTCATTAAATTGATATTTTTAATATCAAATTCATGCGTATCTGTAAATTTTGTAATATGAATATCCATTCCTAAGGGAATTGGATATTGTGGTGCTTCTAATGTGATATTCCATAAAGGAAATACAAATAGTCCTAATAAAAACAATGATCCTACAATCATTAATAATTTAGATTTCTTCATAATTTTATACTTTTTAATTTCTAATAGTCTGTTAATAATAGTTGCTGCAAATTTACAAAATAACTAGGTGTAACTATGTAATAAATTTTACATAAAGGATATTATTGTCTTCTATTAAATGAAATAAAAAAACGGACAGTATAAATACTGCCCGTTTTAATGTACTATTATTATTTATTAAAACTATTCAGCATCAACTGCATCACCATCAAGTGTATACGTTAAAGGAACTTTCGATCCTTTAGGTGATACTCTAATATATCCTTGCATTTCTTGGTGTAATGCAGAACAGAAATCTGTACAATAGAATGGCCAAACTCCTATTTGTTTTGGATACCAAATAAATGTTTCTGTTTGTCCTGGCATAATTAACAACTCAGATGTTTGTGCACCAATCATAGAAATTCCGTGAGGTACATCGTAATCTTGCTCTAAGTTTGTAACGTGGAAATAAACTTTATCTCCTACTTGAATTCCTTCAATATTATCTGGAGCAAAGTGAGAACGAATCATCGTCATATAAATATGAACTTCGTTTCCATTTCTAACCACTTTTGCGTCAGCTTCACTTTTAACAGCATGTGGATGTTTATTATCTTCTAATCTATAGAATTTTTTAGAATTTGCTTTTATGATATCAGCAGGAATTCCAGCTGCATAATGAGGCTCACCAATAGTAGGGAAATCTAATAATAATTCCATTTTCTCACCAGTAATATCATATAATTGCGCTGATTGAGTTACTTCAGGACCTGTTGGTAAATAACGGTCTTTTGTAATTTTATTCATTGCTAATACGTATTTACCAAATGGTTTACGTGAATTACCTCCTGGAATCATTAAATGACCTACAGAATAGTATGTTGGTTTTCTATCAATAACTTCCCAAGTTCCTAATTTCCATTTTACAACTTCAGAAGAAATAAAGAAAGTAGTATATGCATTTCCTTTTCCATCAAACTCTGTATGTAATGGTCCTAAACCTGGTTGTTTTACTGCACCCGCTAAAGTAGCTTCGTATTGTAAAATTGGAATCCCATATGCTTCACCATCAAATTTTTCTTCTTCAATAGCTTTAATCATTTTACTAAATGAGTGTACTGTTAATTCAGCAGCTAACTTCCCATTACCTACGATATACTCACCTGAAGGATCAACGTCACAACCGTGAGGAGATTTAGGTGTTGGCATAAAGTAAACGGCTCCAGGCACTTCTGAAGGATTTACAATTAATACCTCTTCTTTAATAGTTGAAGTTGCACTATGCGTGTGCTCGTCATATACATTATGTGCATATCTAGATGGAGCCATTGTTCCTCCACCATTATTTACATACTCTTCAATTTTTTTCCAGTTGATTGCTGCAATAAAATCTTTATCATTTTGAGAAGCATTTACTTCTAATAAAGAATTTGCTTCTTCAGTATTATAAGTTGTAAAGAAAAACCATCCGTGAGAATCACCTCTACCTGGATGTGATAAATCATAGTTAAACCCAGGCATCATTAATTGAAATTTGATGTCCATTCCCCCATCTTCAGGATCAACAGAAATAAAAGTTAAGGCTCCTTTAAAGTTTCCTTTATATTCTGCAATTGGCATATCTTTTTGAGGAAATGGTATAGAAAAACGAGTTCCTGCTACAACATACTCCGTATTTTCAGTTACAAAAGATGAACTGTGATTACCTGCTGAGTTAGGAACTTCAATAATTTCTGTAGTTTCAAAAGTTGTTAAATCAATTTTTGCAATACGTGGTGTATTGTTTCCATTGATAAATACCCAACGTCCATCCAATTCACCAGCTGTTTGAGAAATATCAGGGTGGTGAGAATCATCCCAAGGAATAAACCCATGAGAAGTATTTAACATTGGCTTCGTTTCTTCATTAAAACCATATGCTTTTTCAGCGTCTACTGAAAAAACTGGAATTACTTTAAATAGACGTCCTGATGGAAGTCCATATACTGCCAACTGACCACTAAATCCTCCTGATACAAAAGCATAGAATTCATCGTGTTCACCTGGAGCAACATATACTTTTTCAGCTGCGCTACTTGATAAAGCTCCTTTTTTACTAGAGCCTCCATTACCACAACTACTCAGCACTAGTGATACTACAGTAATTGCTAATAAAGATTTAAAAATTGTTTTCATCTGTTTGTTGTTTGTTAGTTATTCGTTTGTTTGTGATAAAGCTTATTTTGCTTTTTTTGTTCTAAGATACTCTAAAATTACTCGAGCTTCTTTTTCTGTTAAATTTTGATTCGCCATTGGTGCTAAATATTCAGCTAATAATTGTTTGGCTGCTTCATTTTTTAAAACCATTTCTTCAGGATTTAGAATCATGTTCATAATCCATTCTGGAGTACGTTTTTCAGTAATACCTGCTAATCCAGGTCCTACAAAACGTTTGCTTATTTTATGGCAAGCCGAGCATTTTGTTTTAAATACTTCTTTTCCTTCAGCCACCATTACTTCATCAATTTCAGCAAGTGTAATACTTGTAATTGGACCTATACCTTTATCTTCCATTGGATCAACTTCTTTTACTTCAACAGCTTCTTTTTTTACTTCTGTTGGTTTTGAAGTTTTCTCCTCTTTTTTTCCATCACTACCGCAGCTAGATACAAATGCTACAATCAACGCGATTACAATTACTTTTAATTTCATTTCTTCTCTTTGTTATTTGTTTTAAAATTATTCGGCTGGCACTAGCACGTTATCTATTACGTGTATCCATCCGTTACTTACTTTTACTGTTTTTAATATTTTAGTTCCTCCTACATAAATTCCATCTTCTTTATTTTCTACCACCAAATACTTTCCAGAAGCCATATATAATTTACGTCCTTTTTTAGCTTCTTTTTTTAATTGTTTAATTGGGTAATTTGCTGGTGCAACATGATTTACTAAAATAAATGCAAGTTTACTTTTATTTTCAGGTTCTAATAAGCTTGCAACCGTTCCTTCAGGAAGTTTATCAAATGCTGCATTTACTGGTGCAAAAACTGTTAATGGACCTACATTTACTACAGCATCTTGAACTCCTGCAGTTTCAATTGCTACAACTAAAGTTGAAAAATCATCTAAAGATTTTGCTACTTGTAAAGCATTAGGTGTTTCGCCTTCAACTGCTTCTACAGCAGATTGACCTTTTCCTTGAGGTGCAACTTCTGTTGATTTACTATCTTGTTTTTTTTCACCACTGCAAGACACTATAAAAAGTGCTAAAATTGCTATTAAAGTGAGAGAGAATTTGGATTTTTTCATGATATTACTATTAATGTTAATAATTTGGTAACAAAGGTAACATTATTCTTTGACTATTAAATATAAAAAGATAATTTTATCCTTATATATTTGTAACTTAAGTAGCACGACTTATTTGAAAACATATTTTACTTTTGTAGTGCTTTTCAAAACCCTTTATTTTTGTAAGCAATACAAATCTGATTCGTCAGAATTTGGATATAAATTTAATTAAAAAAAATGAATAACACCCTAATATCAACTAGTTTAGAAAAAGGAATTTCGTATTCAGCATATAGAACCTTAGTTAAAGAACTTATACTTAAAAAAAAATCTACTGGTGCAGAACAGACTGATGCTATTTTAAATTATAGCATGTTAAATGACAAAAGAATGGATAGGTTGGATAAAACTTTAAAAATATCTGACGAAACTCAACTTTCTATTGATGGATTAAAGAACAATTATACTTTTTTAGTGATTGCTGAAGGTTGGTGTGGTGATGCTGCTCAAATTGTTCCTATTCTAAATAAAATTACTGAGGCTTCACCAACTATAAGTTTGAAGATTGTTTTAAGAGATGAAAATGATGAATTAATGAATCAGTTTCTTACCAATAACAGCAGATCTATTCCAAAAATCATCATAGTTGATAGTGAAAATAACGTGATAAATTCCTGGGGGCCTAGACCTTCTATTGCTACCAAAATGGTGCTGGACTATAAAGCTAAAAATGGTAGTATTGATGCTGATTTTAAAAAGAACTTACAAATCTGGTACAATAAAGACAAAGGAAATAGTACACAAGATGATCTCTTAAAATTGTTAAAAGCATCTTAATTTAATTACCTTTGCGGCTTAAACATACTTCATGATAATTGAATTTAATAAAATTCCTAAACAAGCTAAAGTTTGGGTGTTTCCTGCTAGTAGAAAATTTTACCCACAAGAAATAGATGGACTAAAAGAACGAATTGAAGATTTTTTAAACGATTGGGATGATCAGGAGATAGCTATAAGTTGTTCTTACCTTTTAAAATACGACCGATTTATTATTATATCTGTTGACGATTCTAAAAATAGTTTAAGTCTTCAAGCGCATGATTTACTTATTACATTTATTCAAGAATTGGAAAAAGTATTTGACATTGTTTTAATGGATAAAATAAATGTTAGCTACAAACAAGGTGAATTTGTGCAATACAAAGATATAAAAGACTTTAAAAAAATGATGAAAGCCAAAGGTGTTTCTCAAAAAACCATTGTCTTTAATAATATGATTACGCTTAAAGAAGAATTAGATTACAATTGGGAAATAAATATTATGGACAGTTGGTTAGGGCGCTTTTTAAAATAACACTCCAAACCCTAAAGAAAGGCTATTTAACTTACCCCGTTCAAAGTCTGTTAATCCCTTTTGATGAAAATCTAAATTAAGAATAAGTATCTGTGATTTTTCAGTTGCTATATGATATCCTATACCAACTTTAAAATAAGTTCCATGTTCAAAAGAATCTGCTATTTTTAACAATTTTCCTAAGCCACCACTTAGATAAAATTTATCATCATCTACTTCAGAAATTGTGATTTTAGTATCAGTATAATACGGCAAAGCTAATACTTCAGATTTACTATGATAATCTAGTCCAAACTTAAAACCCGTAGTCAACAATTTATTCCATTTAAATTCAATTCCATTTCTCAAAAAAAAGGCTCCTATTGCAAAAATGTTACGATCTTCTTCACCCGTATAATAATCATACTCGCCGAAATTGGTATTTCTAGCTAAAGTACCGTTCAGCGTAAAGGAATAAAATAATCTTTGTTTTTTTTCTTCTTGGGAATAACAATGTAGTGCAAAAAGCAACAAGGGAATCCAAATAATCTTCTTCATAAAATTTATAGCTTACAATCCGGCTATAAACTCCTCAATTTTCATGCCATTTTCAACTTTAAAATCACCAATCTTAGTTCTTCTCAGTGCAGATAAATGCGCTCCAGAACTTAATGCTTTTCCAAAGTCAAAAGCTAATGAACGAATGTATGTTCCTTTACTACACACCACTCTAAAGCAAACTTTAGGCAAATCAATACTCGTGATTTCAAATTCTTCGATGGTTATTTTACGAAAGGGAATCTCTGTTGTTTCTCCTTTGCGTGCAAGTTCATACAAACGCTTTCCGTCCTTTTTTAATGCTGAAAATATAGGCGGTTGCTGTTCAATTTCTCCAACAAACTGTTTTGTAGTTTTTAAGATGAGTTCTTTGTTGATATGGTCTATTGGAAACGTAGCATCTACCGCTGTTTCCAAGTCGTAACTTGGTGTAGTAGCTCCCAATGTAAATTCACCAGTATATTCTTTTACTTGCCCTTGATATTCACTTATTTTTTTGGTGAATTTACCTGTGCAAATAATTAATAATCCCGTGGCTAACGGATCTAATGTACCGGCATGTCCTACCTTAATTTTCTTAATATCAAACTTTTGTCGAATATGCCAGCGCAGTTTATTTACTACTTGAAAAGACGTCCAATCTAATGGCTTATCTATCAATAAAACTTGTCCGTTTTTATAATCTTCTAAAGTCATTTTTTAGTTTATAATGTAACAGCTATTGCAATAACCCCTACAATGAAACAATATAAGGCAAAATAAGATAATTTGCTTTTTTTAACAATGGCAATCATCCATTTACAAGCAAATAACCCAGCAACAAACGAAGCTATAAAACCAACACTTAATACTCCTATTTGCTCACTTTGAAAATTGATAGAACCCGATAATACATCTTTTGCAATCTTTCCAAAAATTAATGGCACCACCATTAAAAATGAAAATCGCGCTGCTTGTGTTCTGTCAACTCCCAACAACACAGAAGAAGATATTGTAGCTCCCGACCTTGATATTCCAGGTAATATGGCCATTGCTTGTGATATTCCAATTACAATAGCACTAAAAAAAGTTACTTTTTTTGTGGTGTTTTTGGCCTTATCTGCAAACAATAAAAGGAGTGCTGTAAAAATAAGCATAAAGCCAACCAATAATATTTGCCCTCCAAAAAACTGTGCAAATTCTTCTTCAAAATATAAGCCAACAAATACAGCAGGTATCATTGAAACAATAATTTTCAACGAAAATTGTAGCTCTTCGTTCCATTTAAATTGAAACAGACCTGTAACAATTTGGAATACTTCTTTCCTAAAAACAACCATGGTACTTAATGCTGTTGCAAAATGTAATATGATGGTAAAAGTTAAACTTTCTTGTGGTAAAGAATGGTTTCCTAATAAAGCTTTGGCAATTTCTAAATGGCCACTTGAAGAAACAGGTAAAAATTCTGTCAACCCTTGAATAATCCCTAAAATAATGGCTTCAATATAGGTCATTCTTATTTTTTAGATTTTGCCATAATTGCATAAATTTCAATGGCTAAACCTATTAAAACTAGTGTAGGTGCTAAACGAATTCTTCTGAAGTTATATATTTCTTCGTTAAAAATTGCTGGATCGTCACTCCCTCCACCTGCCATTAATATAAATCCTACAACAATAAAACCTAACCCAATTAACATAAAAGTATAATTCTTTTTCCCAAACAAAAATTGGCTTTTGTTATCTTGATTTTTTTGTTTCTTCTGTTTCATGTGTTTATATTTATTATTTTTTATAGGTCACATGCTGTTCGCTATTAATCATTCTCTTGGGTGATAGGCATTTTAACAAGCTCGTTTCATAGTATAAGTTAATAGTAAAGTTCGTCTGTTCTTAAATTTAAAAAACGCTGTGTAGCAAAAAACGTGCTAATCCATGTAATTAGTATCCCCAACCCAATAATAAAAGCAAATAACATTCCTAATATTTCATAATTAGAAAGCATCTCTAACTCAGGAATGGTATTATCTAGATACATTATAAAGGCTATTAGACCTCCTATTGCAACCAATGCTCCTAGTATTCCTAACTGAACACTTTTCCAAATAAAAGGAACTCGAATAAAGCTTTTTGTAGCTCCTACCATTTGCATGGTTTTAATGGTAAACCGTTTTGAATATACTGAAAGTCGTATGGAGCTATTAATTAATACAACCGCAATCAATGTAAACAAGGCGCTAAATAACAGCATCCAAAAACTCAAGCGATTGATATTTTTTGTTAATAATTCTATGAGTGGTTTATCGTAGGTAATTTCAGCTACAATACTTCTAATGAGTAAATTTTTTTCTATTTCAGCCATTTTTTCAGGCGTTACAAATTCAGATTTTAATGAAATGTCTATGGCATTTTTTAAAGGATTGTCTCCCAAGAATTCAACAAAATCCTCTCCAATTTCTTTCGTGTATTTTGAAGCGGCTTCTTTTTTTGAAATATAGGTAACCAACTTGGTGTATTCAGCTCTTTTTAATTCTGCCTGTAATATTTCAACATCCTTGTTTTTAGCATTGTCCTTTAAAAAAATAGTAATTGTTACTTTTTCTTTAAAATGCTCTGTAATACTATGTGTTTTAAGTACAATAAGTCCTAAAACTCCAATTAAAAATAACACTAGAGAAATACTAATAATAACCGAAAAGTACGATGATCGCAATCTTCTTTTTTGATATTTTTCAAAGGATTTATCCAACAGTAATTTTTATTAAAGAGTTTGCAATATACAAATAGTTGTTGATTTGTTAAATCGTTTAATTATTTATTTCTTGTATCATAAAACAGTTCATAATAAGGGCATTCCCCTTTGGGTCGGGCTTTTACTTCTCGCTTTTTTTAATTGCCAAATGCAATTAGAAAAGAGCTCAAACAAACCGTTCAATCCCTAATGCAAACAACAAGACGTCATTCTCTACTTGACTGGGAATATTAAGAAATTGTACTAAATGATAATGAGATACTGAAACAAGTTCAGCATGACACTATTATAAAGTCAAAAGTTAATTCGCTTCTTGACACAATTCTATCAACACTCCATTGGTAGATTTAGGGTGTAAAAAAACTACTAATTTATTATCGGCACCTTTCTTAGGAGTCTCATTTAGCACAATAAACCCTTCCTTTTTTAAGCGATTTACTTCACTTAAAATATCGTCAACGGCAAAGGCTATATGATGGACTCCTTCTCCTTTTTTAGCAATAAATTTTGATATCGGACTGTTTTCATTGGTACCTTCAAGTAATTCAATTTTATTTGGACCTACATCAAAAAAAGAAGTTTTTACGCCTTCACTTTCAACTTCTTCCGTTTTATAATGTGGTTTTCCGAAAAGACTGGCAAAAAGTTCGTTTGATTTTTTCAAATCTTTTACAGCAATACCTATATGTTCAATTTTTTTCATCTTTTATCAATTATACCAACAAATTTACTGAAATAAAATAGTTAATAATAGTGGAAATAACATTTAGAAATAAAAAATAGTATCTCATTCTTAAGCTCACTTTGTTTTACTCACAATGACCTTGTAAACAGTTCAAATTATTCCTTTTAAACTAGTATCTTTGCACAATGGAAACAAACAGACAGAAAAAAATTGCAGGTGTATTACAAAAAGACTTGGCTGATGTATTACAACATGCTGCACAGGATGGAATGAGAGGTGTTATTATATCTGTTAGTAAAGTTCAAGTTACATCAGACCTATCACAGGCTAAAATATATTTAAGTGTATTTCCTCAATTAAAAC
>JQIA01001464.1_pt1 | contig 12669 bp, 12 predicted proteins | sample 811431 | NCBI WGS metagenome assembly JQIA01 (sample SAMN02998118, study PRJNA258478) | marine sediment metagenome | biome: marine; feature: seafloor; material: sediment; isolation source: oil-polluted sediment collected from 3 locations (0.5 km, 0.7 km and 0.9 km)... | place: USA: Gulf of Mexico ... | reverse complement strand
TCTACACCCTGTGCGTGAGACGTGAAGTCTAACTGTTGGGTAGCTACTACATCTAACACTAGCTTCTTTACACGGAGTCTATCACGTGTCGTTACTACACCATCTTCGCGTAGCGCCTGTGGTGGCAATGTTACTGACGATGTAAAGGGCAGCCCAACCTGTACTTGTAGACTACCATCTACCTCGATGTCTAATGTCACGGTTGTGCCGTTGACTGTGTAGGGTATGTCTGTATTATCAGCTATAGCACCTCCACCACCATCTGCGATGATCTTACTACCCGCATACAACGTGTAACCAGTAGGTAACACAAAGCTGTATTCTTGTGGAGGAGAGCTAGGGTTTACATACATGAATCTAGTAATCCTATTATCTAGGTGTATGTCACGGGTGTCCCAATCTATCTTATGTTCCACGGTCTCGCCGTTAAGTACTGCTAGGATTGTTAGTTTACTGCCTGTAAAATTCATCCAAATAACATCACCAAGATGGTCTATCTCCCACCTACTCCACGACATCTGGCGGCGTTCACCTGCGGTTATTAACTCTTCGTACGCATACATTCGTCCTAGATCAGTAACAAGCACTACTATATTATTTGTGGTACTACCTGCCCATAGTTTAATGTTTCCTTTAATGTAGCCTTTAACCAGATCCGTCATGGCCGTCGCGGTGTTACGATTACCCTCCGTCTCTTGTCTATACTCCCACACCCCAGCAGAGGTAGTAGCGCCGTCACCCCCATAGGAGAACGGTAACAGTGTACGTGTACCGTAGGTTAGTGGAGGTGCCTCACTAACACTAAATCCTGTAGAGTGTACTAGCGTGCCCGTGTGTGGCGTTAGTGGGACGTTCCCATTTATTTTCATCTGTAGCTTCTTATACAGCACAAGAAGGTCATTACCGTGCGGCACCATATGCAACACAGGCCCACCAGACTCCATAGATGTTTGTAGTTCTACTGTATCTGTAGCAAGTAGTTGCACTACTGACTCCCTAAAGAAGTGGTACTTACCTTCTTCATATGTCCGTGAGAGCGCTACACCACCGGCACTTGCTAATGCTAATCTTCCCTGCATAGATGCTATTGCAGTAATCTTGTTTCCTACCATTAAAGGCATAGGGTTACTAGTACTATCCCCCGCTTCCCTATTCCCCCACATGGCAGTCTGCGCAACAAGCAGTGTATTGCCTACTCTTCGTATCACTACCGGAAGTGTCGCATGGCGCATCGCTGTGTATTCGTCCATATTTACAGACTCTATCCATACAACCTCTTTTAAGGGCAAGGAGTCGTGTTCTATTACGCTCCGTGCCTCTAGGTAGTACGTACCCTTTACCTTACCAGAATCTACTCCTGGCTGAATCTTTACCCTAGTGTATGGGTAGGCATACTTTGGCATGCCCCACGTGGATTGTACTACGTCCTGTATAGCTACTACAGCGTCTTGCCCTTGTCCTGCATCCACCGATAGTACGTTGTCTTCCAGAAAGCCAACGTAAGGTGCTACTACAGATCCCCGTACTTCTGTGCCTATCTTGGTTATGTCATATTGCCAATCAGGTGCTTCCACCGTTCCGTAATTTGTACTAACTACTACCCCATTCTCCCATTTATACAACGGCCTCTCTGCTATTGTATCTCGTAGTACTTGTGCTACCGCGTGTGTAGCTCGCGCAGCGTCAGGGTCGGGGTCATCTGCATTGGGCATCGTAACTACAAAATCTGCCGATGTCACAAACGCTGTTGTAGATGTAGACCATCCTGAACTTGATGATCCACCCCAGTTTAAGGCTACTGTTAGTACCTCACCATAGTTCATTGCGCTTGTTATATTGATTAAGGGGCGCTTGGTACGGGGTGTTACACTCTCGACTTGTTCTACTACCTTATTGGTATCCACTACAAAAGTGTCGTCTCCCATAGTATGTATGCGTAACGCCTGTCTGGTTGTGCCTGTAAGATACTCACGCGTATACCAGCCCATCGTAACCACCATAGGATGTCCTTCTAGCGTTCCTCGCACCTCGTCTCCTACCACCGATAGCTTTACCACCCCATCGTCACTATCATACTGTGTAAACCCCTTAATCTCTTCTGTATTTACGGACGTACGAAAGAGTACGGGTGGTCGCCTCTGCAACTTCCCTTTAGGGTCTGAGCACATATTAACTTGCTCTAGCATCATACCGTCTGGTTGGTTCCTAGGTGCTAGTGTACATACTCCTAGGGTTGGTGCTGGGTAGTTATGAACTACTCTCATAGTAATAACCCCTGTCCCCGATTAGCTAAGTTGTATGGGCGCACACCACCACGTAACTTCCTTGATGCATCCCCTTGGAAGACATTTAGGCGAAGTAACCTAAGGTGTGTCTTACGCAACTCAATCAACGCAAGTCCTGCATCCTTACCATACTCTGTCGCTAGTGCTGTGTCTTCTAGTTCACTGCGTATAAACTCTACTGCTGCGAGGTATGTACAATACACTTGCATGTCGTGCTCCATTTCATCCCATGATGGTAGGCTTATTTGCTGGAAGGCAGTCTGTATGGCTGTAAATCTGTATGTCTGGTTTACTTTATCGTATAGCTTACTATTACGGCGCACTATCGTAGCGTCTACCATACGAATACTAGATATAGCTGGGGAAACATTAATCTCCCCTGTTACTGTGTCTGGCTCGTAGTCTACGTCATAATCAGTATTGAACCACCAACCTTTACGTAATTCCATCTTTGCCTTACGCCGTAGTACGCGCATTGCTGCGCCTGTGTCTGGGTTAGGGGAGTCTAGTGTGTTTACTATCCCAGAACCTACTGCGTCAAGTAGCATATTAACTGCTTCTATCTCATTCATTGCCTGTGCTCTCTGTTGACAAAAAAGATATAGCAGGAATCTCCTATACCTAGTGCTGAATAACACTTAGTGATACCCCTCTCTCGAAGGGTATCTAAAGTACTACTACGCTACTGTTGGTGCGTGCTTGAAGATACTACCTGCCATCTCTAGGCGGCCAGGTGTTACTGCAAACATCAAGTAGCTATCAATAAACCATTGAAGCTCTTGCTTAACGTAATACACGTCGCTGGTCAGAGGGATTGTTTCCCCTGCTAGTAACGCTTTAGGCAACATCAGTACTGCTACTGCGTTGGCGTCTGCTTGTGTTACGTCATACGCGTTACCGTTGCCTGGGTTAGACAAGAAGTGTGTCTGACCTACATCAGACTGTTTAGGGAAGCGGTTGGTCTTCATCAAACGTAGATCGTTAGACTTTAGAACCTGCCCCTTAGCGTAATCACCATTGGCACTGGTGAAGTCACGACTAACTAGCTTATCGTTCTGTAGTAGAGTGTTGTACTGAGCTGGACGTACTAATAGTACACCGTCTTCAATATCAATATCTTTCTCTTCTAACATCTGCGTCAAGCGCATCACGGCTAAGTCGAAGTCGGTTGCTACGTCTTCATCGCCTGCTAGTTCCAAGATTACTACACTACCGCCATCGAAGCCGTCTGGTGCAGAACGTGAGATTGTTGCTGGTACAGTACCCACTGCAACATCACCCATCTTGTATGCGTCAGCCCAACCACCCGTCTCGTCTGTGCCCGCTGTACCGCCATGAGGCAATACGGAGATTTGAGAGGCTTTAATGGCTTGTGATAAGAACGCTTCATCTACGAACTCACCAATGGTTGTACCGTGTTCCTTACCAACTTCGGCACGAACAGAGTAACGACCGAAGAAGTCGTCCATCTTATGTTGGTTAGTACGAGCTAACACCATGGTATCTACTTTGATAGATACACTGTCGAAGGTAGTACCTGAGTCAGTCGGACGTTTGCCTCGAGTTACTTTCTGTAACGATGTAGAACCGATCTGATCATTAGACAGTGTGTCTGTACCAGTGATGTTCTTGATGTTTACGAATTGCTTCATAAACGATTTCTTCTTGATGCGGTGCTCTACCGCGCCTGAGTACTCTTCCACATATAGTGGGTTTACATAACCGGAGTCTACGCCGCCTTGGTGGCCTGATCGGATTAAGTTGTTTGCTGTAGTTGTGCCTGGCATTAATGATTCTCCTGAATCTATTTAGTCTTATTGTCCGCGTGCGATTGCAGCGTTTCGTCGGTTTTGTAGTGCCTTTACTTCTGGTGAGTTATACCCATAACCACTGTCCATTAGTTTACTCACTTCACGTTGATAACCCTCTTTGGATAGTACGGTTATCTTGTTAGTCACTAGGTTGTCTCCACTTAGAAGGCCTGCTGCCTGCTCGTAGTTATCAGAGTTCTGGTAAGCCTCTGCTAGGCGCTTAACACCCATCTCACGCACTACTTCATTAGTACTCTGTAATAGCTCTGAAATACCAGCACGCTCGCCTTCTGGAAGGTTCTGCACTGCCCAATCTTTAGCGTTAGCAAAGTGCTGTTTACCAGAGCCTTCTTCTGCGCCTGCAAACTGTTGTTCAAAGTCCTTGTACAACGCAGTGTTAGCCTCTTCCACAGCACTCTTCCCAGCCGTGTACATATCACCGAGACGGTCTGCAACTAATGCTGCAACACTTTCTCCATGTTTCTCCACTAGGGCTTTCATTGCCGCTACTGGTACACGCCCATTGTTCTCTTCCATTGTAGCGCGTAACTCTTTTGGAGTTAATCCCGCATCTGCTACCATGCCCGCAACCTGATCGTTTTCACTCACAGGCGCGTCAGTAGGAACCTCGTCGGCCTTCTCAGGTGGAGCTGGTTCAGTTGGATCACCGCCTTTCTTTGGTTCTTGATCTTGCTTAGCGTCCGTAGGCTTCTGTTCACCTAACGAGTCCGTAGTCTGTACCGGTACAGCATCTTTTACATGTACAGGTGTAATAGGGTCTGGTGTTACTGGTGCAGCGTTTTCTTCTTTGGGTTTACTTTGCTCGATTGTCATTCAACTTGTCCTTGTGCTTGTGCTATTGCACCGGCTTCTGCGCCCTGTGCATGTGCATTCTCTGCTGCTTGTCTCTTCTGTTCTTCTGCTACTTCTTTTTCTGTAGCCAGTATCCCATCCGTATCCACACCATGTCCTGCTGCTAGTTTATTTAGTACACCACCATATTTAAGGCGTATCGCTAATCTTTCTGGTAGGTCTCCTAGCATTGCCGCATCTTGTAGCATCGCTCTTAGACGATCTACTTCGGACATTCTACTAAGTGACTCTAACCCTGTCACTATTACTGGCTCTACAGACTTGAATGCTTTATTCTCCTCTGCCATTAGCCGGTGTGCTAGTGGTTGTTGTAACTCTAGTGCTAGTCGTGAGTATACGCCGCCTAATGAGCTTTCTAGTTCTTGCGCCTGCATTCTGATTTCTTCTGCTGTCACTCGCTCTGCGTCCCGCGTTACCATAGAGTTCATCAAGAATGCACTGCCTAGTCTACGCTCTGTCGCATCGAAGCGGTCGATCAGGAAGGCTGTAGCATCACGTACATCTGGACTATAACTAAAGATGTCCCCTTCTCGTCCTGAGACGTAGGCACCTGACGCAGCTGATGCCACCTCTTCTACGTCTGTCATTCCTGCTGGATTTACTAGGTTCTTTATGTCTGTTACGACAGAAGAGAAGTCTAGTATTACCTCTGCAAGAGTTGACAATGTATGGAAGTCGCCAGAGTAATTCTCTACTAAGCCATTACCGTAGTCAGCATTTCGAGGAAGGTTCCACGTTAAAGGTATCCAAGGTAAGTTGTTGTCTGAGTATATCCCTACCTTCTTATGGCAGTAGGCTATATCATCTAACTCTTGCCACACTAAGTACTTACCCTCCCCAATAGTCTGGGCACAGGTATAAATAGTCACTTCGTCCGTATCCGCTCTTCCCTGTTCAGCACACATGCTCGCTAGGTCGTCATCAAGGTTCCGTACACGCTTCTTCTCTTGTATGATTAGTTTGCGAGTCTCCCCTCGTGTGTTACGGACTATTACATAATCTCGTAAACTATATACCCCTAGGTTTTCATCAGTCGGTGCTGTCAATAGAGCGTTGCCTGTTATGATTAACAGTATGACCGCCTCAGTAAGTACCACTCTCCCATTCTTCTTGGTTAGACGCTCTGCTGCTGATCGCTCAACCTCAGCTATAGCCTTCTGTAGTGCGGGTAAGTCTACACCTACTTCACCCATCGCGATACTCTGCTGCTCTTTCGTTAAGTTCATTCTAAAGAACGGCTTAGATGGTTGGAAGAGTGCCATCATAATCTTGTTAGCAAGGTGTGTTACAGCTCGTGCGCCTACGCTCTGGTAGTCATACTGCATCTCGTCGCTAGCTGTCATAGTAGTTCGTGGGAACACGTTTGGTAATGTCCACCCTGCATACTTCTCACAGCGTGTAAGCAGGGAACTCCGCTCACTGTCTAGTTGCTCGAATGTTCCCTTTAGCGTAAATTCCCCGTCCAAGTACTTAGCTGTCGCTTCTTGTAAATTCATTACACACTCAGCGTGGAGCTTACACGTCCTTTCTTACGGAGACGTTGCTCTTCTGAGAGTTCATCATCTAATGATAAGTCTACTACTCCTAGGTCGCCTAACGCCATCCCTTCTGTCTCGGCGAACACTTCCGCTTCACGAGCATCTACACGTGCCTGCTTAGCTTCCCGTTCGCCCCGTTTCCGCGCCTTCTTCTGTTGGTTACGTTGTATTAATGCGTTACCCACAGTAGCTACTATGCTGGTTACTACCCATGCCATATTATACCTCTAATAGTACGTCTTCAAATGTCTTAGCTACAAACTCTTTCCGAACGTCTTCTGTTGTTGTGTGTGTTGTTGCATGGAACGTTGTCCATACTGCATCTTCTATAACGAAGGTGGCACGTTTGATACCTGCCTTACCTACCCAACGATATGGTGCCACAAGCTCTTTCGTCCCCTCTTCCGCTACCACCATTACACGACCTTTAGAGAGGATATTAATATGATCTTGTTTATGTATCTCTCCTATAGCAACTGTACCTGCTACTAACGAGATCTCACGTGAGTACATACCATTGCAGAAGACCTCATTTAAGTTGTCTTCTCCCTCTTCTGCACCATCGGTTATCATACCCTTGATAGCTTCTTCTAAGTCTACTATTAACTCACGACGCTCCGTAGGTGTCTGTAGGCTCTGTGCATACTCTACTACGTTGGACATGAGAATTGTTTCCTTAGTACTGTCAGTACCTCTTTAATCCCCTCGTACCTACGAATCTGTTCTAGCGTATGCTCTGGGGTGTAAACCTCTGGTACTTCAAAGTACGCATCTAGGTACTCGTGATCAGGTTCCTTCATTATAGGTCTTGCTTGTTTTCTAGCCATAATAGCCTCTATTAAGTGTTATCCAAAGAAGTACGCCGCAGACAATACACGATCCAGTGTGTAGTTCCCCTTTGGTGGCATACTCTCCAAGTCCGCTCCTACCTGTTCTCCCCATTCCCGTAAAGGTTCGTGGTCTGTATATAGTGCGTGGAAGGATTCTCGTATAGCCCTGTTAAACTCCTTTGCATGTCCTGCATGTGTCCCGAAGTCGTCATGTATTAACGCGAATGCTATGTCATCTGCTGCATTAATCGCCATAACCATATGGGTGCTGTCAAGACTATGTATAAAGTTTGGTGCTATACCGTTACGTTGCTGTGAAGTGTTCGTTATACTCTCTGGCCCATTTAGGTCTTTGCAGGCTAACTGCATACCACCGTTTATCTGGGTCATTATACGGAACATCTTCATCTTCTTGTAGTACTGGTGTACTGGGAAGCCTATGGGTGTTATCCATTCCATGTACTCACCCTTCTGTACGTTTGCCCGTAACCATTTCATTGCTGCTCTGGCCGCGATTACTACCTCCCCGATAGCTTCCCAAAGGAACGGTGTTAGGTATTGCGCTAGGTGCCTCTTATGATCCTCGTGAAGCATAAACTTGCCCCAGTTGTCATCAAGGAACTCTCTTACATACGCTCTGCACGACTGTTGTGTAGATCCGTACGGTAGAGTCATCACTGCTCGTTTAGTACACTTACGGGTGATCCCGACATCCAACCATTTAGAAGCGTAAGGATGGTCTTCAAGTCTGAGCTTAGCAGTAGTGACATCTGCCACTTTCTGATATATATCTTGCGGTCTGCCTGTGTTAATAAGGTTGACAGATACGGCCCCAACTGCATCTCGAAGCATCGCGCTGTAGTGCTGTAACCCATTACATGAGCCGTCCATGCCAACTGGAATTTTACTCTTTGCTCTGGGGTTTCTCCCGTATCCACATTCTTCCCATTCATAACAAAACGCGAGGAACTGATAGGGTTTATCCGCTGCACCCCAGAAGTCTCTCGCATTAATCGGGTCTTGTACGGTTTGACGGATACTATCTTCGTGAACCTTGATCCACTCAATGCGTTTCCTATAGGAGAGTTTGTCTTCTCCATATGTGTTTGCTCCATGTATTGCTAACCAGTTTATACCGGCTGTTCCTAGTTCTACTTCCTCTTTGAAGCATAGTAATCCTTTCGCAGTATCGTTACCCTGTGGCGTCAAACCTGTTGTTGAACAGTAGATACGTCCTCGGAAGTCACAATTATATGCGAAGTACATCTCGTCCCAGTCATCTAGCTCTATAGCTAACTTGTATGCACGCTGGAATGCTAGTATCCGACCTTTACGCTCTTGCTCGCGTTGGTACGCTGCTTTAGCTTTAGTCTTCCACTCTTCCATCTCTGAGAGTTGTTCTTCATTTAAGTCGTCTTTGTGGAACGGCTTTAAGTGCTCTGGATAGTCAGGGATTGTTACCTTAACTGTCGATGGCATACCTATGTTTAAGTCCTTTGTGTATATCTCTTGTTGGACTTTTAGCACTTTAGAGTTTATTTGCCACGCAGTTGCCTGAGCTTTGTTTAACGCCTTTAGGTGCTGTTCGGGGATCTTCCCCTTTATATACGCCCTATGAGACTTACACTTAGTCTTTATCAATGGGAACTGGGTAGACATCGTATGCGTATAATACGCGCCTGCTTCTACATTATCTTTGTCCCAATCAATAGGTTTGATCTTCAATGGTAGTAGTTGTGGGTGTAAGAACCCGCGTGTCCTCTCGAACTCTGCTGCCCATGTATCAAACTCGGCTGTAGACTGAATACGGGTCGTTGTACGTAACGCTACCCTTTCTGTGTATAGGTATGCTACATCACTAAACACATGTAGTACGTCCTGCATTACAGTAGCACCTATATGTGCTTGCTTAGCCTTTCCCCAGTTAGTCCAATTCATATCAAACTCAGAGAACTTCATCATCAAGACTTTATGCTTATGTACATAGTCTGTGACCTTCTGCGACTTGAAGGAGTCTATTACTGTACCGTAGTAGTTAGGATGCTCTGCTTCAAACAATAAGCACTTTAGGTCTGCTTCTACACGGGTGCCGATAGTTAAGCATAACTTGAGTAGTGTATTGTTCTTCTTGTCCTGCATCATTAGATGGAACAAAGACTGTATCGCTATGTACGCTACCTTGTGGTAATCACCATCTACAGTAGCGTTCCGTAGCATTGCACTATACTTTACACCCTTACCTACGGTACGGTGTGACCGTGCTTGAATGGCTTCCGCCAACTCTCTAACGCGCTGTTTGAACATGTAACTAACTACGTCAGTCTGTTCCATCTGCCCGTTTTCTCTTAGCCTATCCTGTTGTTGATAGTACTTCTCGGAGCCACGTTCCGCACACTCTTTTTCCCATGCTATCTGATCTGATAGTGTTGCCATTATGTCCCCTTTTTCGCTGCTCTACGTTTACGCGCTTTTGCGTTTACTGCATCTTTACGTTGTTGTGGTGTTTTAAATGACGGGTGCCATGCTGCGTACTTAGGTTTACGGTGCTCTTCTAGGTACTTACCTAAGCCAATGATGTAATCTGCTGAGACTACACCCTTATGGCTACGATGTCCTAGTGCCTTCATCCGACCTTCAATACCGTTACACGAAGCATGTAATACGCCCCGTATAAACCCTGTATCATGGTCGTGATCCAGAACGGCTCTGTCCGCCCCGCGAATAACCTGATTACATACAGCACATTTACCACCCTGCTTGGTTAGTAGTTGGGTTCTTACCCCAGCAACTTCCCCCGCCTTTAGGTGTTTAATCAATGTCACTCTCCGTCTTATCAAAGCGGATGCCCTTATAACGCGGCTCCCGATATGTACCGTCCTTTAACTTCTGCATCGCCTTAATCTCGATAACCTGCCCTACAATCTGTGTAGGATGCTTCCACCAAGTGTTTCGTTCTAAGTCAGTCATTCCACTGATCTTATGGCGCACACCGTCAGCACTTTCACAGATTAACGCACCCGTGGTATTCGTATACTTCCCTTCACCTTCACATAGCCCTATTACGAATAGGTCTGCGTCTACGTCCTCTTTGATCTTCAGTAGGGTACTGTTCCGCTTACCCTCTGCGTAGGTGCTATCATGCTGTTTTAAGATCACGCCTTCACCACCCTTTTCCCAAATAGTCTCAGCACAATTTTGTGCGTCTGTAACGTCACCAACGGCCAGTAGCGGGACAAGCTTGAGCCAGCCTACCAAAGCATTATCTACAAGGCGTTCGGCTCTTAGGTAGCGATCACAGGCCTGCATAGTGGGTGTATGAGTTGGTATAAAGTCGTGGCAGTAAAGTAACACGTCTTTGGCCTCACAATTACCTTTAGAACGGTTTAAAACGCCGTTCATGGCGTGGAAATCTGGAATTGATGGGATAGTAACTTCAAAGATTAAACGGCCCTCTACGAGCGGCATAGCGTGACACAGGGCCAATGAGCGGCGCTTGAGGCTAGGAATTGGACGGCCTTGACGGCTCATTATTCTAGGGGTAGTTGTGCCATCTAGGTCAATGTAGCCGTACCATCCGTCTAGCTTCTCTGTGATCATATAAGTCTTGTCGATACACTTAGGAGACTTTAGCTCTAACTCTTTATATAGGTGCTTTGCTAGTTGTGGTTTCATTTACTGGTCCCCAGTGCTGCACCCCAGAATCCCATAGCTTTTAGGATAGTTTTATGTTGTGAGACAGGGATACCATGGTAGTCCTTTAGGTAGTGGCATAGGGCACGCTTGTTAGAACGTCTGCTCTGTGTAGTTACACCAATGATATGGTTTGTTACTGTACCATTCTCACCTACTGCCTCGTTTAGTGGGAAGATGAAGCGCTTTACTACATCTTTACCTTGTACGTTATTATCCATTCTGTGCTCCTTGTATTTTACATAGCTCTACATACTTGCGTAGTCTCTGCTTCTGAGCAGCGGAGAACTGGAGCGGTGATCCTAATGATTGGAAGTATGTCTGTACATCTAAGAGTTTACTGTCACGTTGCATCCATAATAGGTATGCCTGTTCCATTAGCATCTCGTTTGCGTGTGTACCGTAATGATCTACGTACGCCTCTAGCACACGGGTTAGCGCATCCTTCTCAGAGACGACATCTTTAAGTATGGCTACTGCCTTTGCTTCACCACATAGCGCATCCTTACGGTTAGGGTTATGCTTCTTCGTCGGTAAGTACCGGTTGAGTAGTCGTCCCGATAGACGTGGTAAGCCTGGGATGCAGTCTGCCTTGTCTCCCATGATTAGCTGGTGGAAGAACCATGATGTCCCTTTGCCTATAAGCTTAGGCTTGACATTACCGATCTCCTTGTAGCGTGTTACACCATAACCGTCACCTTTCCAGATCTCTCCAGTCTTCTGGTCGCTGTGTAAGCCGTGTACCATCCATAAGTCTTTGTCACCAGAGCCAATAATAGAGCTGTTGTAACCATGCTTCTCTATCTGTGCTAGTTGGTGTGCTGCTAAAGAATCATCTGCCTCTTTGTATAAGTTTACAATAGGCGTTAATGTGTTTGTCTTGTGGTTCGCTAACATGTTTCGGAGTAGCTTAACTCTCGCACTTATCTGTGGGTCACGATTACTCCGAGACTCTTGATAGGGTGCTACCGTGGCCATCTGAGTACGTCCTGACTTTAGACCTAATGTTAGGTGACAGTGTACATATTCTGCACCAGCTAGGATGCGTTTGTTTTCAATAATACTAAGTAGGTGCTTGAAGTTACGTTCAGCAGACTCATCTACATGAGCTGCTGCGTAGCAATGAAAGTCTGTGTCGTCTTGTAGGACACGTCCTCTCACTACTGTACGTACTGCAGGTGCCTCTACACTAGCTATTGCTGCTATAGTAGAGACGTCCATTATGACATACCTGGAATGTCTTCGAGTACTGCTGCAACGGCTGCCTGCTTCTTAGGAGCCTGCTCCGCTAACGTAGAGAGTTCTGCGAATGTTCCTGGGACGTTTTCAACTAAGTCCGCTGGTTGAACTTCTTCACCAGTTAGCTCGTCCAGTTCTACGAAGGATTGGGTTAAGCCCTCAGTACGAGAACCCGCCCACGCCAGGTTAGCCATGATCTTATCTTGTACGACATTCTTGGATCGTGCAGGCTTCGCTGCTGCGTCTGCTGTTGCTTCTTTTGCTCCCCACTCACCTTCAATGTATATACTTTCCCACATCTCTAGGATCTGTTCGTCGGATAACCCTTCCATCTCCCATAGGAATACTTTAGGTTCACCTTTCATCTCAGGGATAGCGATGTCTGTGGTGTATTCCCCTTCAT
>JQIA01001463.1_pt1 | contig 12680 bp, 10 predicted proteins | sample 811431 | NCBI WGS metagenome assembly JQIA01 (sample SAMN02998118, study PRJNA258478) | marine sediment metagenome | biome: marine; feature: seafloor; material: sediment; isolation source: oil-polluted sediment collected from 3 locations (0.5 km, 0.7 km and 0.9 km)... | place: USA: Gulf of Mexico ... | reverse complement strand
CTACTTTTTTGTCTGGATTAAAATTTCCTTCTTCAATATTTTTCCCCACAATTTTATAAGCATCTCTAAATGGAGTACCTTCTTGAACTAGCTTATTTACTTCTTCAACACTAAATAAATAGGTGTATTTTTCATCTTCAATAATGTTTGTATTCACTTGAATATTCTGCAATGAATAGGTCAACATTTCTAAACATGATTTTAATGTTGAAAATGATGGGATTAATCCTTCTTTCAACAGCTGTAAATCTCTGTGGTAACCACTTGGTAAATTAGTTGTAATCAACGTAAACTCGTAAGGCAATGCTTGTAATTTGTTACATTTCCCTCTAATTAACTCAAAAACATCTGGATTTTTTTTATGAGGCATAATACTTGAACCTGTTGTTAACTCATCTGGAAATGAAATGAAATTAAAATTTTGGTTCATATACAAGCAAATATCCATACTCATTTTCGCTAAGGTACTTGCCACTGAACTCAATGCAAATGCTACAGATTTTTCCAACTTACCTCTTCCCATTTGTGCAGCCACCGAATTAAATTTTAAAGTTTCAAAATTAAGTTCCTTTGTGGTAAAATCTCTATCAATAGGAAATGAACTTCCATAACCAGCTGCTGAACCTAACGGGTTTTGATCTGCAACTTTGTAGGCTGCTTTTAAAAAATAAATATCATCGATTAGTGTTTCAGCATAAGCTGAAAACCACAATCCGAATGACGATGGCATTGCGACCTGCAAATGTGTATACCCTGGCAATAAAACATCTTTATATTGTTCTGCCAATTTAATTAACAAGTCAAAAAGGGCATCAACTCCATCATCAATTTCATCTAATGCATCTTTCACAAAAAGATGTACATCAACCAATACCTGATCGTTTCTTGAACGTGCAGTATGAATTTTTTTACCCGTATCACCTAACTTTTCAGTTAACAAAAACTCCACTTTAGAATGCACGTCTTCAAACGAATCTTCAATGATGAAATTCCCGTTTTCAATAGTTGTTAAAATCGATGCTAATTCCTCTTCTAATGATTTTAATTCTTCCGCAGTTAATAACCCAATGCTATGCAACATTTTGGCATGTGCAACATTACCTATAACATCATATTTTGCAAGAATCAAATCTAATTCTCTGTCGTTCCCAACAGTAAATAGATCTATTTTTTTATCGGTTGAATATCCTTTTTCCCAAAGTTTCATATTGTACTTTTTTAAATTTTGAATCGCTTGTTTGTTGACTTTTCAACTATATAATTTCTTTTAATATTTTGATATATAATTCTATTCCTTCTTCAATTTCATTGATATAAATAAATTCATCAGCTGTGTGAGATCGTAAACTTTGACCTGGCCCTAATTTTAACGAAGGACAACTTAGTACAGCCTGATCTGAAAGTGTTGGAGAACCATAGGTTTCTCTACCTAATTTAATTCCAGCTTCCACAATCGGATGGTTTTTTGGTATTGAAGAAGAATTCAATCGAAGTGATCTCGCTGTTACATTAGATTTCACATTTGATTGCACAATTTCCAACACTTCTTTATTACTATATTTATCAGTTACTCTAACATCAACCACATAACTACAATTGGCAGGAATAACATTGTGTTGACTTCCGGCATTTACTTGAGTAACGGTCATTTTTACTTTCCCTAAGCTTTCAGAATATTTTGAAAATTCAAAATTTTGAAACCAGTGTATATCTTCAATCGCATTATAAATTGCATTATCACCTATTCCATGTGCTGCGTGCCCTGCCGTTCCTTTTGCATCACAATCTAACACCAACAACCCTTTTTCTGCAATTGCCAATTGCATTAAGGTTGGCTCTCCTATGATTGCAAAATCAATTTTAGGAATTATTGACAACATACTATTTAAACCATTTGAACCAGAACTTTCCTCTTCAGCAGATGCGACCAATACAATATTGTATTTCAAATCGCTTCTTTCGTAGTAATACGTAAATGTTGCTAACAAAGACACCAAACAACCACCAGCATCGTTACTCCCTAGTCCGAATAATTTTCCGTCACTAATCTCAGGATTAAAGGGATCTTTAGTATATCCTTTATTTGGTTTTACTGTATCGTGATGAGAATTTAATAAGATCGTTTTTTTTGAAGGATTAAAGTATTTGTTTTTTGCCCAAACATTGTGATTATTGCTTTCAAATTTTATGTTATGACTAGAAAACCATTGCATTATCAACAATGCTGTTTCATTTTCTTCGCCAGAAAAAGATTGCTTCGAAATTAAATTTTTAAGCAGCTCAATCGCTTCTATTGTTAATTCATTAATCATAATTATAAACTTAAAGTTGTGTGTAAATTTGTCGTGTTTTTCAAAAGTGAAGCATCACCAATTTTTATCTGTTGCACTCCCTTTTTTAGAGCATTGAAACAATTATGTAATTTTGGAACCATTCCTTCCGAGATAACACCATCATTCAATAGTTGTTTATAGCTGGTTGTGTTAATTTTTTCAATTACTGAATTTTTATCTTCAATACTTGACAGTACTCCCTTCAGCTCAAAAACATAATTTAGTTGAACATTATAAAGGGCACTCATCGCAATTGCTACTTCAGAAGCAATCGTATCTGCATTTGTATTTAATAATTGCCCTTTTTTATCATGAGTAATTGCACAAAAAACAGGTGTAATGTTGTTTTGTAAAAACATGTTTATTGTGTTTGCATTCACCAAATCTATATCTCCTGCAAAACCAAAATCAACATCCTTAACAATGCGCTTATGGGCTACAATACAATTAGCGTCAGCACCAGACAACCCCATGGCATTGCAATTATGTTCTTGTAATTGAGCTGCTATTTTTTTATTTAACAAACCCGCATATACCATAGTTACAACTTCTAAGTTTTCCTTATCTGTTACTCGTCTACCCTGAATCATTTTTGGTTCTAGCCCCATTAATGAAGCTATTTCAGTTGCTCTTTTACCACCACCATGAACTACTATTTTATTTCCTTTAAGTCTCGAGAAATCTTCTAAAAAAGATGCTAAAGACAGCTCATTATCTATGACGTTTCCTCCTATTTTTACGATATGTAATATTTGTTTTTTCATTTTTTAGCTTTCAAATGCTGATTGAGAGGAGTCGAAATCAATTTCGACTAAAAGAATCACTTCGACTCCGCTCAGTGACCGTTACTTTTCTAATATTTTCTTCAACACAATTTGCGCCGCATAAGTTCTATTATTAGCCTGATCAATTACTACAGAATTTTCAGAATCTAACACCTCATCAGCAACAACAACATTTCTTCTTACTGGCAAACAATGCATAAACTTCGCATTATTAGTAAGCGCCATTTTAGTTGTATCAATCATCCAATCTGCATCTGTTTTTAATACTTGTCCGTATTTTTTATACGAACTCCAATTCTTCACATAAATAAAATCTGCGTTTTCAAATGCTTTTTCCTGATTGTACTCAATGGTTGAACCCTTAGTTATATCAGGATTCAGTTCATACCCTTTAGGATGTGTAATTACAAAATCTGCATTTTGAAGCTGCATCATTTCAACAAAGGAATTTGCAACTGCATGTGGTAATGCTTTTGGATGCGGTGCCCAAGACAAAACAACTTTGGGTTTATTTGGTGTTTTATGTTCTTTTAAGGTAATTGCATCTGCCAATGCTTGAAGCGGATGACCAATAGCGCTTTCCATATTTACAACCGGAATTGAAGCATATTTAACAAAACCATTAATCACTTCATCTTGCATATCTTTTTCTCTATTTTTTAATTTCGCAAAAGCTCTCACAGCAACAATATCGCAATATTGAGATACTACTTTAGCTGCTTCTTTAATGTGTTCAGATTTAGTTCCGTTCATTACTGTTCCATCTTCAAATTCTAACTGCCAGCCTTCACTTCCAAAATTCATCACAATAACATCCATTCCTAAATTAATAGCGGCTTTTTGAGTGCTCAACCTTGTTCTTAAGCTAGGATTGAAGAACAACAAACCTATTGTTTTATTTTCCCCAAGTTGTTTGTATTTCATGGGGTTTTCTTTTAAATCAATAGCTTCTTCTATTGTTTTCTGAAGATTTTTTATTGTTGATATTGTTATAAAATTATTCATTTAACAAACTTTTTAATGCGTTTATAAATTGATCTAATTGATCTTTTGACACTGAAAGGGGTGGCAATATTCTTAGTAAATTTTTATTATTTGAACCTCCCGTAAAAATGTGCTTTTCAAATATTAAGTTCTTACGTAAATCTCCTACTTCAAAATCAAATTCAACTCCCAACATTAATCCTTTTCCTTTTACTTTTTTTACTTGAGAAATGGATTTAATTTCATCTAAAAAATATTGATAGATTTCATTCACATTGGCTATTAAATTTTCTTCAACTATCACATCCAATACTGAAATTGCTGCAACACAAGCCAAATGATTTCCTCCAAACGTAGTGCCTAACATTCCAAACTTAGCCTTGTATCTATCAGAAATTAAGACACCTCCAATAGGAAATCCATTTGCCATTCCTTTAGCAATCGTAATAATATCTGGCTGAATATTGTGATGCTGAAAAGCGAAAAACTTTCCGCTTCTCCCATATCCCGACTGTATTTCGTCTAAAATTAACAACACTCCTTTTTCATTACATATTTTTTGAAGTTGTTGAAAAAACGCTGTATTTCCTTCGTCTAATCCTCCAACTCCCTGAATCCCTTCAATAATAACAGCTGCAACATCATCTTTCCCTAATTCATGAATGACCAACTCTATTGAATTCAATGGTAAAAAAGTTACATCTTGTTGTAAATTAATAGGTGCATTGATAGATGAATTATCTGTAACAGCTACAGCAGCAGAAGTTCGTCCGTGAAACGCATTATTAAAAGAAATTACTCTGCTTTTTCCTGTTATAAACGAGGCTAGTTTTAAAGCGTTTTCATTAGCTTCAGCACCTGAATTACACAAAAACAACTTATACTTTTCACATCCCGATATTTTTCCTAATTTTTGGGCTAATTCCTGTTGTAAAGGGTTTTGAATTGAGTTGGAATAGAATCCAATTTTACTCAACTGCTCGGTTAAAGAGCTTACATATTTTGGATGTGTGTGACCTATAGAAATTACCCCATGTCCGCCGTACAAATCCAAATATTTCGTATTATCTATATCCCAGACATAAGTACCTTCCGCCTTCACAGGCGTAACGTTATAAAGCGGATACACATTAAATAATTCCATAGTTTTAGTATTAAATCTGGTTAATTTTATCAAAAGAAGTTACTAACCCTTTGATTATAGATGAACTCAACCCTTGGTGTTCCATTTCATTTAAGCCCTCAATAGTGCAACCACTTGGTGTAGTAACTTTGTCTATTTCTTGCTCAGGGTGATTTCCAGATTGCAGTAATAAACTTGCAGAACCCATACATGTTTGCATAGCCAATTCTTGGGCTTCATCAGCATGAAAACCTAATTGCACTGCGCCTTGGGCTGTTGCCCTAATCAAACGCATCCAAAAAGCAATTCCACTGGCACAAATTACAGTTGCAGATTGCATTAACTTTTCTTCAATATAAAGTGTCTTTCCCAATGAATTAAAAATAGTTTTTGCCAGGCCGATATTACCAACTCCTTTTTGATTTGCACTTAAACAAGTCATTGATTCTCCAACAGAAATCGCTGTGTTTGGCATACTTCTAATAATGGCAATCTCAGTACCTAAAACAGTTTCTATCTCATGTATTTTTCTGCCTGTTATTACTGATATTATCGTATGTTTTTTTACATTTATGACACCTTTTATTTCCTCTAATACTGCTGGCAACTGGCTAGGTTGAACAGCAAGTATAATCACATCAGAAAATTGTACTGCCTTTTTATTGTCTGTCGAAATTTTAACATTTGGCAATTTCTCCCAAGTACTTAATGGCGCAATATTTCGTTTGGTTAAATACAGATTTCCAAACTTAAAGCTCTTCTGAGATAAAATTCCTAAGGCAATTGAATAGCCTAAATTTCCCGTTCCTATAATTGCTATTTTCATGAGTATAAATTTTAAAATGATGAGGCTTTTAATTGTAACCCTGTTGTTTCTTCAAAACCAAATAATAAATTCATATTTTGAATGGCCTGACCCGATGCTCCTTTTAATAAATTGTCTATTACTGAAGTAATCAATAATGTATTGTTGTGCTTTTCTAAATGAATTAAACAATTGTTTGTATTTACCACTTGTTTCAAATGAATTGGTGTTTTTGATATATGAGTAAAAGGAGCTTCTTTATAAAAATCTTCAAATAGTTCAAAAGCATCTTCAACAGTTTTATCAAACTCGAGATAAACTGATGCAAATATTCCTCTGGTAAAACTCCCTCTGTTTGGAATAAAAAATAGTTCTTCAGAAAAACCTAATTGCAATTTTGATAAACTCTCATTTATTTCTCCCAAATGCTGATGTGTAAATGCTTTATACACAGAAAAATTAGCTGCTCTCCAGCTAAAATGAGTTGTTGCACTTGGCGAAACCCCTGCACCTGTTGAACCTGTTGTTGCATTAATGTGCACTCCACTTTTCACTAAATTGTGATGTGACAACGGTAACAAGGCCAATTGAATTGCAGTAGCAAAACAGCCTGGATTTGCAATATTTTTAGCAGATATTATCGCTTCTTTTTGAAGTTCAGGTAGTCCATATACAAATTCTTTTCCTTGGAATTTTGAATCAAGCTCTAATCTAAAATCGTTACTCAAATCAATAATTTTAGTGCTTTTTGAAAAGGAGTTGTTTTCTAAAAATACTTTTGAATTACCGTGTCCTAAACATAAAAACAACACATCTACTTCTGCATTTATAGTTGCTGTAAATTTCAAATCTAAAGCTCCTACTAAATCTTGATGTACCTGATACAAATAATTCCCTGCATTGGATGTACTGTACACAAAATCTAAGACAACCTTTGGATGGTGTATTAAAATTCTAATCAGTTCACCTGCTGTATAACCAGCACCGCCTATTATTCCAACTTTAATCATAATTCTGAATTTACACTGTGATATATTTTGTTTGCCGTACCTAAAATTTTAATAAATCCTTTGGCATCATCGGCAGTCCAAGCCTTGTTCGTTTCTCCATATTCACCAAATTTAGATTTCATCAAATCATGTTCAGATTCAATACCGTTTATACTAAAATGATAAGGTTTTAGCGTAACAAACACCTTTCCTGAAACTGTTTTTTGAGTATCGGTTAAAAAAGCTTCAATGTTTCTCATTACCGGGTCAAAATACTGCCCTTCGTGCAGTAGCATACCATACCAATTTCCTAACTGATCTTTCCAATGTTGCTGCCATTTAGAAAGCACGTGCTTTTCTAATGTATGATGTGCTTTAATAATAGTTACTGCGGCAGCAGCTTCAAAACCAACTCTTCCTTTTATCCCAACAATGGTATCTCCAATATGAATATCTCTACCAATCGCATATTTTGAAGCAATGGCTTCCAGTTTTAAAATAGTTTGAACCGGAGAATCAAATTCGTTATTTATGCCAATCAATTCACCATTTTTAAAGTGGAGTGTAATATTAGTTGGTGTTGTTTTTTCTAACTGACTTGGATAAGCATCTTCAGGCAATGCCTGATGTGATGTCAAGGTCTCAACACCTCCAACACTCGTTCCCCAAATACCTTTATTGATAGAGTATTTTGCTTTCTCCCAAGAATAATCAACTCCACAATTTTTCAGATATTCAATTTCTTCTTGTCTAGATAATTTTAAATCTCTAATTGGTGTAATAATTTCAATTTCAGGAGCAATTGTTTGAAATATCATATCAAACCTCACCTGATCATTCCCAGCACCAGTACTCCCATGAGCAATATATTTAGCACCTATTTCTTTTGCATATTTTACCACTTCAATAGCTTGAAAAACACGTTCAGCACTCACAGAAAGCGGATAGGTATTGTTTTTTAATACATTCCCAAAAATCATATATTTTATGGCTTTGTTATAATACGCTTCCAATATATTTTTGTTTACATGGGAAGCAACTCCCATTTCATAGGCTTTTTTTTCTGTTTCCTTTAACTCTTCAGTGGTAAAGCCACCAGTATTTACGAGAGCGCTATGAACTTCTAAATTAAGCTCGTTTTGTAAATATTTTACACAATAGGAAGTATCTAAACCTCCACTATATGCTACTACTACTTTTTCCATGTTTTATTTTATTTTTTTAAGAAATAATGCTTGTTTAATTTTTTTTAATCTGCTTAGAACTTTTGAATTGTACGGATGTTCTTTTAGATTTTTATCGTGATTTGGATCGTATAGCATTCCTGTACACAAACACATCTTTTTGTCTGTTCTCATTAAAACATCGTAATTACTACAGGTTTTACAACCATCCCAAAAAGCCTCATCACTTGTTAATTCAGAAAAAGTAACTGGCTGATAACCCAATTCGTAATTGATCTTTAGTACTGCTAGGCCTGTTGTAATTCCAAATATTTTAGCCTCTGGGTATTTTTCTTTTGAATACTTCAGTATTTTCTTTTTAATTTTTTTTGCCAATCCTTGGTTTCTAAATTTAGGGTGAACAATAAGACCTGAGTTCACTACAAACTCTTTGTTATCCCAAGTTTCTATGTAGCAAAATCCTGCAAATTCATTCTTATGGATTGCAATAATACCATCTCCCTTTTTAATTTTATTTGTGATGTATTCTGGTGTCCTTTCGGCTATTCCTGTACCTCTAACCTTTGAAGAATCTATGATTGTTTCACAAATTATTTCGGCGTATTGTATGTCTGATATTGTAGCTATAACAACTTTCACAAGTTCTTTTTTATATTGAAATTAAAATGTATTGATTTTGAATAAGGAAAACGGACGCACCGTTTTCAAAAGAATATTACGCCCTAACGGGACGACGGCGAAGGAAAAAGCGTACAGTAAATCTTTCTAAAACAACAAGTGTTAAAGCGATAAGAAATACGATGTAAAAAGATGGTTGCAAAATAATTGGTAAAAATGAAAATTAATAAACTGTTTTTTAAAAGGAGAATTAGCGCGCACAGCGATAAACGTCAGCAGAGCGACGGGGGTATTTAACAGTTGTATTTAACATATTTATTTTCATTGGTACAATAGTACATAAAATAATTAATACCTCATTGAAATTGTTAATTATTTAACAAAATATCCAGTTTCTGTTGTGAAATTAACAAGTTGAGTTGTTTAAACTAAAAACTGAAACAACTCAGGGTTTTCATTCAAATATTCTCCTAAAAACCCTTTTTGTTTCATCCTGTTAACCAATGGCGTAAAATCTTCTTTCGAATCTAATTCAATTCCAACAACAGCTGGTCCTTTATCTCTATTGTGTTTTTTGGTATATTCAAAATAGGCAATATCATCGTTCGGACCTAAAACATCTACCACAAACTCTTTTAAAGCCCCTGCTCGTTGTGGAAATTTTATAATAAAATAGTGTTTTAACCCTTCATACAACAAGGCTCTTTCTTTCATTTCTTCCATTCGAGTAATATCGTTATTCCCGCCACTTACAATACAAACAACTGTTTTTCCTTTTAGTTGTTCTTTGTGCTTTTCAAGTGCTGCAATTGACAAGGCTCCTGCCGGTTCAACCACTAAGGCGTTTTCGTTATAGACTTTTAAAATTGTCGAACAAATAAGTCCTTCACAAATAGTATCAGTCTCATCTAACAACTCTTTACAAAACTCAAATGTTAATTCCCCCATACGTTTTACCGCAGCACCATCCACAAATTTTTCAATATGATCTAAGGTTGTATTCTCTCCTTTTTCTAATGAAGTTGTTAATGAAGGAGCTCCTTTAGGTTCCACTCCAATAATTTTTGTAGTTGGACTTAGTGTTTTGAAAACTGTTCCAACACCTGAAGCTAATCCTCCACCTCCAACGGGAAGTATTACATAATCTATGGGCTGTTCACAGTCATTTAAAATTTCCAATCCAACCGTTCCCTGACCAGCAATTACTTCTAAATCGTCAAACGGATGAACAAAAGTGCTTTTTTGATGCTCGCAATACTTAACTGCCTCTTTCTGACTATCGTCAAAACTATCACCAAAAAGTTTAATTTTAATAAAAGAACCTCCAAACATTCTAACCTGATCAATTTTTTGATGTGGTGTAGTAACTGGCATAAAAATAGTGCCTTTTACCTTTAGTTTTTGGCAAGCAAAAGCTACTCCTTGTGCATGATTTCCTGCACTGGCACAAACAATTCCATTTTTTAACTGGATTTGTGATAAGCCTTGAATTTTATTAAAAGCACCTCTTATTTTGTATGAACGGACACTTTGTAAATCTTCTCTTTTAAAGTAAATAGTTGCATTATATCGTTCTGAAAAGTTCTTCATATATACCAACGGAGTATGCTCAACAATTCCTTCGATATTTTGTTGTGCTTTGTATATTTTATCTAATGAAATACTATTTTTAGATGTTGTATTCATTCAATATTATTGGGCTTAAGCTTATGATTCTATTTTGACTAGAAGTTGGAAGTTCAAAAGCAAAAAAACTGCATCCTTGCTAGATTCGTGTTGACTAATTTTATATATTTTTCCGTACGCCTTTTCAATTTTTAACTGTACAAACTTCCGACTTTAGACTTTAGACTATTTTAGTCATCGCAGTCATAGATTCTCGTAAATACGCTCCAATTTCTTCAATTGGGTGATTTCTAATACTCGCGTTAATAGCGACCAGCTCTTGATTATCAACACCATTTTCACCATCATTAAATGGTCTTCCTATTAAATTACTTGCAGTATTATTAACATAATTAGCAATCAATGGTTTACAAGCATGGTCAAATAAGTAGCAACCATATTCAGCAGTGTCAGAAATTACACGGTTCATTTCAAATAATTTTTTACGTGCAATAGTATTTGCAATTAACGGTGTTTCGTGCAACGATTCGTAGTAGGCAGACTCTTCAATAATACCTGCTTCTGTCATTGTTTCAAAAGCCAATTCAACTCCAGCTTTTACCATAGCCACCATTAGTACACCATTGTCAAAATATTCCTGTTCTGAAATATCAACTGAACTGGCAGCTGTTCTTTCAAAAGCCGTTTCACCTGTTGCTGCTCTCCAAGTTAATAAGTTCACATCGTCATTTGCCCAATCTTCCATCATTGTTGCAGAAAAATGGCCAGACATAATATCATCCATGTGCTTATCAAATAACGGACGCATAATTTCTTTTAAATCTTCTGAAACTTTAAAGGCTTCTACCTTAGCTGGGTTAGACAAGCGATCCATCATATTGGTAATTCCACCATATTTTAATGCTTCTGTAATGGTTTCCCATCCATATTGAACTAATTTTGAAGCATAACCTGCATCAACACCTTCAGCAAGCATTTTATCAAAACATAGGATAGATCCTGTTTGCAACAAACCACATAAAATAGTTTGCTCTCCCATTAGATCTGATTTTACTTCTGCTACAAAAGAAGAACCTAATACTCCTGCTTTGTGTCCACCAGTTGCTACAGCATATGCTTTGGCATATTCCCAACCTTTCCCTTCTGGGTCATTTTCAGGATGCACAGCAATTAATGTTGGCACTCCAAATCCTCTCTTAAATTCTTCTCTTACTTCAGATCCTGGAGACTTTGGCGCCACCATAATTACAGTAATGTCTTTTCTAACCTGCATCCCTTCTTCAACAATATTAAATCCGTGAGAATAGGAAAGCGTTGCTCCATTTTTCATTAAAGGCATTACAGCAGTCACCACATTGGTGTGCTGTTTATCAGGTGTTAAGTTGATCAGTAAATCTGCTGAAGGAATCATTTCTTGGTAGATTCCAACTTTGAATTTATTATCTGTTGCATTTTTATAAGATACACGCTGTTCTTTAATAGCAGCCTCGCGAAGTGTATACGAAACATCCAATCCAGAATCTCTCATATTTAGCCCTTGGTTTAGACCCTGAGCACCACAACCAACAATTACAATTTTCTTTCCTTTTAATGCGTCAACACCTTCTTTAAATTCAGCACCATCCATAAATTCGCATTGCCCCAATTGTTCTAGTTGTAAACGTAAAGGAAGTGTGTTAAAATAATTTGTCATTTTTTTATTTTTATTTTTAATTTTTCTATTTACTTTTATTTGATTTCGACTCCGCTCAATCTCCTTCAAATTCTAAATTATTAATTAATTTCTTCTAGCAATTCAGAAATAGCCATTTTTGGTCTTGTAATTGCAATTCGGCCCGAACGTACAAACTGTAGTAAACCGAAAGGTTTCAGTTTTTCATACATTCGATCTATATCAGTTTTCAATCCTGATGCTTCAATTACAAAATAACGCTCCGTTATTGCAATGATGTGCGCTCTTCTAAATTTTAATTTATCCTGTATTTTTTCATCATATAAATGTTTTGATGATATTTTGAACAAGGCTGTTTCGTGATAAATAATTTCTTCTTCGGTATGATAAAAAGCCCGAATTACTTCAATTTGCTTTTCTAATTGACCTACCACTTTACGAATCAATGTTTTGGGCACATCAACAACAAAGGTGAATCTATGCACTTGTTCAATTTCAGATTTTGAAACCGTCATACTTTCAATATTGATATGACGTTTTAAAAATATTGCTGAAATACGG
>JQIA01001462.1_pt1 | contig 12681 bp, 12 predicted proteins | sample 811431 | NCBI WGS metagenome assembly JQIA01 (sample SAMN02998118, study PRJNA258478) | marine sediment metagenome | biome: marine; feature: seafloor; material: sediment; isolation source: oil-polluted sediment collected from 3 locations (0.5 km, 0.7 km and 0.9 km)... | place: USA: Gulf of Mexico ... | reverse complement strand
AATAATTGGTCATTAATTGTATTTAGTTGAAATTCGGATCTAAACATTTCACTCATTCGGTGTTCGGTTTTTTTAATTATAAAATTGAATTTTGAATGAAGAATTATTACATCTTTTGGGAAAAGCTCCAGAGGAGCGCAACATTTATAGCCCAGTATGAAATACTGGGTTACAGATTGAAAATCATTTCAAAGCAGCCCCTTACCATCAGGAAATAAATTCCCCTCGGCCTGTGTTGAATAATCCTAGAAAATAGCAAGTATATCCCAATAAGTTTTTCTGGCTTTACATGAAGCTTTATATCAAAAACCTTAAGCGTTTCTTAAAAGATTTTTTCCCTTGGTATTTATTTCACAGTCTATGTATATTTGTGATCTTATATTTCCAAGGTGTATGTATATAATTGATGAAGAACTAGAAAAACAAGAGATATTAAAGCTTTACCGCAAAATTGTTAGAAATAGGGTCACTAAGAAAGATGATAAAAGTGATGTTAAAATAATAAGGAAAGCTTTTAACGTAGCTCATGAGGCTCATAGAGGAATGAGAAGAAGAAGTGGAGAACCTTATATTTTCCATCCTTTAAATGTAGCTCTTATTTGTGTGGAACAATTGGGTTTGGGCACTAAAAGTATTGTGAGTGCTTTGCTACACGATGTAGTAGAAGATACCGACTATACTCTTGAAGATATTAAAACAATTTTTGGCGATAAAGTAGCCATGATTGTAAATGGACTTACCAAGATTAAAGGAGTCCTTTCAAAAAGCCAAGTAGAGTCGGAGCAAGCAGAAAACTTTAAAAGACTTATTCTTACACTTTCAGAAGATGTACGTGTTATTTTGGTAAAAATGGCTGACCGATTGCATAATATGCGAACCTTGGACTCTATGCCCATGGAGAAGCAATTGAAAATTGCCTCGGAAACAACTTATCTTTTTGCTCCACTTGCACATCGTCTTGGACTATATGCCATTAAAACAGAACTTGAAGATCTTTCTTTCAAATACACCGATCCCAAGGCTCATGTCATGATTTCGGAAAACTTAAAGGAAACCGAAGAAGAAAGAAATAAGTTTATCCGTCAATTTTTAACACCAATAAGAATTGGGCTAAATAAAGCCAATTTTGATTATAAATTAGCGCATCGCGAAAAGTCTGCCTTTTCTATCTGGAAAAAGATGCAGAAGAAAAAAGTTTCTTTCGATGAAATTTTCGATCTCTTTGCAATTAGAATCATCATTAATACTAAACCTGAGAAGGAGCAAGAGAAAAAGGATTGTTTGATGGCTTATTCCATCATTACCGATCATTATTTCCCTAATGAAGATAGATTCCGAGATTGGATTTCTAATCCCAAAGAAAATGGCTACGAATCACTCCATACCACTGTGATGAGCAAAGCTGGTAAGTGGGTAGAAGTCCAGATAAGAACCACAAGAATGGACGAAATAGCCGAGAAAGGTTATGCAGCGCATTGGAAGTATAAATCCGATGTGAGTAAAGTAGAAAGTGGTTTAGATGAGTGGTTAGAGAAGGTACGAGAGCTTTTGGTTAAGAACGATATCAGCGCAATGGATTTTATGACAGAATTCAAGCTGAATCTTTTTGCTAAAGAAATTATGGTGTTTACTCCAAGGGGAGAAATGAAAAAACTTCCACAGGATAGTACCCCTCTCGATTTTGCATATGCTATTCATACCGATCTTGGAAATACATGTATGGCGGCACAAGTAAATGGAAAAATAAGAGCTCTTAATCATAAACTTCGCCCTGGTGATGTGATAAAAATCATTAGTTCCGAAAGCCATAGACCTCAAGAGATTTGGATGGATTGGGTAATTACTCAAAAAGCCAAAAACAAAATAAATCACGAACTAAAAGAACTTAAAAATAGCAATAGAGAGTCTGGGGTACTAAAGCTTCAAGTTTATTTTGAAAAGCAAAATATAGAGTATACGGCAGAGAATATTCAAAAGCTAAGAGACTGCTTAGGATGTACATCTGAGCTTAACTTCTATCATAATATTGCTACCGATAATATTAAAGAATCGGAAGTATTACAATGTTTACAAAAAACGGAAAAATCACTTTGGAGACGTGTGTTACCTTCTTTCCTTTCGAGTAATAAAACTTCGGAACCACAAACTCTTGAGCAAAGTATTGCTGAAGCGATTAAGAAAAATCCTGAGAAACTCATGTTGGACAAAAACGCCATGGGTAAGGATTTAAAGTACAAGATAGCCAAATGTTGTAATCCTATTCCTGGAGACGATGTAATTGGAATCAATATTGAAGGAAAACCTATCAGCATTCATAGAACCAATTGTACCGAAGCTATTAGCTTAATGTCCACATTTGGAAAGCAAATCATTAAAGCGAAGTGGAATTTTGGAGAACGAGTTGGCTTCTTGGCAGGTATTCACATAACAGGTTCCGATACTTTGGGTTTGGTGAATAATATCACTAATGTTATTTCCGATAATTATGGTATCAATATGCGATCTATTCATTTTGTGACCAGTGGAAATTTTGCTGATGGTACTATAACACTCTATGTAAACGATAGTAATAGTTTGAATAAACTCATGAAGAATATTAGGAATATTAGGGGTGTTGAAAAAGTAGAAAGAATAGATAGTATACAAAAGCATCATTAATATAAACAAGCTTAGAATCATTAATTCAATCACAACTTGGCATCATTAAATCAGTATTTCAAAGGCCTTAAATATTATACCAAAGCTGCATTCATTTATAGGAGCTTAAGATCTTATTTACGAAATGAATTTGCTGCAGATTTAAATTTTCCGTCCATTATAAAGAAAGATTACTTTTATCATTCTCCATATTATAATAGAACCAAGCAGTATATGCATGCCAATCATTTCTTTGGCGAATTATTATGTTTATTGAGGGGGAAAGTATTACAACCCAATGAAAGAATGCGATTTACCAACTTGAGTTCTTGTGCACCCATATTCGATGATTTTTTCGAGAAAGATGCTGATCTAAATCATATCCTTCAATTATTGCATCATCCTGATCCAAATCAAGCAAAAACCGATGAAGAACTTTTAGCTGTTCATTTTTTAAATAATATTCTGGATTCATTAGATCAAAGAGAAGAGTTTTTAAATGCTGCAGAAAATTTGTTCCTTGCTCAAGTAAAAAGTAAAACCCAGTCTAATAATAAACTTTCCCCTGATGAGTTATTAGAAATATCATTGAGTAAAGGGGGCTACTCAGGATTAATGTATGCTCATTTATTGGCTAGTGAAAAGAATGGGTCTTTTATTAAAATGGCTTATTTATTAGGTTCCTACGGGCAATTGATGGATGATGTTTTTGATTTATACGATGATGCCAAAGAAGGGATAAGAACTTTTGCCAATCAGAGCCATAGTGTCAAAGAGATAGAAGATACAATTCAAAATATGGAAGACGCTGTTTATAAACAAATAAGAAATCTTCAAAATGATCAATATCAAATTAAAGATTTCTTAGCAGTCTTTCAAATATTTTCAAGTACAGTAAAAATTGCTATTCAGCAATATAGAAAGATAGAGCAAGAGCAAAGGATTAGCCCCATCAGTTGTCTGGAATTAGATCGTAGCTATTGGATTATAGATATGGAAAAACCTGCCAATATTTGGCGCTTGTTTATCACATCTATAAAAAGACTTTAAGCCGATTTTTCCTTTGATAACCAGGTAGCAATTAAATCTGTAATAATACCGATAATCATACCAGCACCACCCATAATTACTGCACCCATAGGTTCGCCATCTACTAATGGAGTAATTCCAATGGCCATACTTACAATAATTCCTACAATAGCACCTCTAAATATAGGGTGTAGTTTACAGGCTCCAAATAAACCAACAAACATTCCTAATAATAATCTGTTATAAAAAACCGAAGCTATTATGCCATTAGTGGCAACAAAACCTAATTCTCCAGCATCCGATGACATTTTTGTACCGTAGGCACAAAATGCTCCAGCAAGTCCTCCAATGAGAGTTGCAATAAAAAATCTTTTTGCGTGCATTTTTGTTTCTCTTTAGTTCCTAATTATGCAAATGTATGAAAATAAATATTGAAGGTTTCTTGAATATATTCTATTGTAAAAAAAACATAATAATTATTTAATGATCTGCTTATTGAAACCCAATCTGTTGATATGCTGTTTTAAGGTGCTTACTAATAAAGTTTATTCCTTAAAATTAAGGATGGATTGAACTTGATTTGAAGCCAGAAACAAGTTATGTTAATACTGTATTTAGGGTAACATTAATTTTTGGTATTGTTTTTGGTTTTAATGGGGATCGCTGCAAAAAATTAGAGAATGGCTTCCCAAAAAAACATAATCGTTTAGGCTATTCAATTGAAATTTATATATTTGCCGCGAGTAAAAAAAATAATCACCTAATAAATTGAAAAGGACTAATATGAGTATCTTAAAAAAATCACTTGTTTTATTATTTGTCGGACTAATAAGCTTCACTTTTGCACAGGATTTGAATGAGGCTGGATCATCTTTTAATGATGGTAATGAAGCTTATAAAGCAAAAAAATATGCAAGCGCAATAGAATATTACACAACTAGTATTGATATGTGTCAATTAGTAGGTGTAGACGGAATAGATTTACAAACGAAAGTGGAAGCTCAACTTGTAAATGCTCTTTATAAAAATGCTATGACATTATATAAAGGAAAGAAATTTGATGCTGCTGTTGAAGAATTCAATAAAACGATTAAAGCTGCAGAAACAGCTGATAATGCTAAAATTGCTGGTAAAGCAAAAATTTATATTCCAAAGGTATATAGTAGTCAAGGTATGGGTTTGGTAAAAGCAAAAAAATATGATGAAGCTTTAGCTGTTTTTGATAAAGCATTTGCATATAAAGAAGGTTGTGTGAATGCTTTTTATGGTCAAGGTTTGGCTTTAAAAGGAAAAGAAGATATTGACGGAGCTATGTTAAGTTTTAATAATGCATTGTCAAATGGAGAAGGAAATCCAAAAGCTGCAAAAACAATTGCCAAAGTAAAAAAAGCAGGACAAAGAATGCTTGAAGCAAATGCTGCTAAAGAATTACAAATTGAGCATACTCAAAAAGCTGTCGATTATTTAAAAGGATCTATTGACTTTGGTAGTACATCTGCAAACACATATTATTTGCTAGCATTAGCTTATAACAAGCAAAATAAATCTGATGATGCTATAAGCGCTGCAAAAACTGCTTTAACTTCTGAAGGAGCTGATGCTTCCAGTATTCAATTTGAATTAGGTAAATCATATGAAGCTAAAGGTGATGCTGCTAATGCATGTACTGCTTATAAATTGGTGACAACTGGACCTAATGTTGCAGCTGCAGCATTCCAAGTGAAAGAAGTTCTAAAATGTAAATAAAGATATATTCAAATAATTTTGAAAACCCGGAGCAATTGCTCCGGGTTTTTTTATTAACTTTATATTATTCTTATAACAAACGTTTGCGTTGATACTTAAGAATGAAATCACAGTGAATGAGAGCTGAAGTATTTGGAAATTAGTTATCTTTACCAGCTCAAGAAACGAATTTTATAAATCCGTCTGCCGACAAGGCAGGCTAGAAAAATAATAAATATGTCTACAATTAAAGTTGGAATTAACGGGTTCGGAAGAATTGGAAGATTGGTGTTTCGTGCAGCAATGAAAAAAGAAAATGTTCAAGTTGTTGGAATTAACGATTTGATTGATGTTGATTATATGGCTTATATGCTAAAGTATGATTCTGTTCATGGAAGATTCGATGGAGAAGTTTCTGTTAAAGATGGTCAATTGATAGTAAATGGAAATACAATTAGAGTTACAGCTGAAAGAAATCCTGCTGACTTAAAGTGGAATGAAGTAGATGCTGAATATGTTGTTGAGAGTACTGGTTTGTTCTTAACTAAAGAAACTGCTCAAGCTCACATTGATGCTGGTGCAAAAAGAGTAGTAATGTCTGCTCCAAGTAAAGATGATACTCCAATGTTTGTTTGTGGTGTTAACTTAGAAAAATATTCTGCTGAAATGAATATTGTTTCTAATGCATCTTGTACTACTAACTGTTTGGCTCCTATTGCTAAAGTTCTTCAAGATAACTTTGGTATTAAAGAAGGTCTTATGACTACTGTGCACGCTGTTACTGCAACGCAAAAAACTGTTGATGGTCCAAGTATGAAAGACTGGCGCGGTGGACGTGGAGCTGGAAATAATATTATTCCTTCTTCTACAGGAGCAGCTAAAGCTGTTGGTAAAGTAATCCCTGAATTGAATGGGAAATTAACTGGTATGGCTTTCCGTGTTCCTACACCAGACGTTTCTGTTGTTGACCTTACTGTTCGTTTAGAAAAGCCTGCTACTTACGAAGAAATTAAAGCAGCAATGAAAGCAGCTAGTGAAGGTTCTATGAAAGGTGTTTTAGGATATACTGAAGATATGGTAGTTTCTCAAGACTTTGTAGGTGCTTCTTGTACTTCTACTTTTGATGCCAATGCTGGTATTAGTTTAAATGATCACTTTGCAAAAGTGGTAAGTTGGTATGATAACGAAATGGGATACTCTATTAAAGTTGTTGAACTTATAGAACATATGGATACAGTGAAATAAGCTGTTATAATTTTATACTGCTTCCGATGCAGAAATTTATAAAAGACTCTTGGCACAAGCTAAGAGTCTTTTTTTATGGGTATCATCAGGGAATAAATATTTTATTTCGTATTGCATAAAGAACGAGACCCGTTCTGTTTCTCAAATTTAACTTGTCAAACAAAGCATCACGATAACCTTCAATAGTTTTAGGGCTTAAAAACATTTGTTCTGCAATTTCTTTATAGGTTTTCTCGGTGCATGCATGCCTAATGAATTCAATTTCTCTCTCTTTAAGAGTTTTAGTTTTTTCATTATTATTATGGAGAGAGTCCACCATGATTTTCACTACAGTATTGGTATAATAATACCCATTTTTTATTACTTCACTTAAAGCTGTTTGTAATTCCGATTTTTTAATATCCTTTAAAAGATAACCTCTTGCACCTGCTCTTAGCATTTTTAGAATGGTGTTTTCATCTTCTTCAATTGAAAGAGCCAAAACTTTGATATCGGGGAAATGTTCTTTTAAATGTGCTGTAGTTTCTACTCCATTTAATATAGGCATATTCACATCCATTAAGACTAAATCTGGAGCTGGTTCCGATGAGTTTAATTTGCTAATGAGCTCTTTCCCATTTTTACAAATATACATGACCTGAAACTGATCAAAAGTATGAACTAATTCCCCAATTGCTTGAGATAATAAAATATGATCATCAACAACTACGACTGTATATTTCATGATAGTTTGGATTTAAGTGTAAAAACTAATTGTGTCCCTTTGTTTTTTTCTGATTCAATATTCACTTCAGCATTGATCATTTTTGCTCTGCTTTTAATATTTATTAACCCAATGCCTTTATGAGTTTTATCCTCTAAGAAGTTAAAACCAACACCATTATCTATAGCTATTATTTCCAACGAATCGATACTATAATTTACATTTACTCTAAGCTTTGATGCTTTTGAGTGCTTTATGGTATTGGTAAAAAACTCCTGTAATATTCTGAAAATAATCATTTCAACTTTTTTATCAATAGGGTAACAGGTTCCAGAGCACACCAAAGTTGCAATTAAATATTTCAACCTATTATATCTCTCTATTTCTAACTCTAGAGCCTCAACCAAAGTCAGACTACTTAAAGTCTCAGGATTGATTAACTTTGACAAGCTTCTTAGTTCTTTAATACTAGCTCCGATTGTATTGATAGCATCTTCAACACCATCAGAATGGCCTTCAATATTTTGCAATTGTATTTTGGCTAGAGTGAGTAACTGACCAATATTGTCATGAAGTTCCCAGCTAATATTCCTTAAGGTCTCCTCCTTGATTTCTATTTGGGTCTCGGTTAGTTCTCTTTCAAATGCTTCTTGCTCAAGATACTTTTCTCTAAGGAATTTGTTTTTACGTTTCACAAATACCGAAAACAAAATGATGATAATGACCACCAAAACCAGTAAGATAATAACTGATACTAAAGCTGCTATTTCTTTTTCATCCATAAAAATCCAGTTATAAAACAGCCATTTAATATGATGATTAATAATCGATGCACTATTCTCAGGTTTATATACATATTGTTATGGAATTCGAAAAAAACTCGTGTTAGCTTGATGGGAATATATCCTACATAAAATAGCAATAGTCCAACACTTATCCAAAACAAGAGCTCTTGGTTTATTATAAGAACCTGCGAAGTTGACAATATCTCTATATAATATAAAATGATGCAAAACAGTAAAGTACAAGCACCTATTAAATAGGTGAATAATTGAGATTCGCGAATGAAATTCTGAAATATTGGATTAATAATACAAGTGAGCATAAAGATTATAACTGCACCCAATATCCATTTCTTAAATCTTTTGTTTGCAATAAAATGCCAAAATACCCATAGAAAAAACAAGAAAAATATGATATTGTATATATTGTAAATCACTACGTTATTAGTTTTGAAAATTCCTATTCCACCAATAAATTCGTTCACAACAGTATATACTAACAGAATTGGGAAATATTTCAATGGTGTATGCTTATAATTTGAAAAGCTAATAAGCGCAACTCCAGCAGCAATGATTTCTATAATCAAAACCGTATTTCCTAAAAATATGTCAAATGCTTCAATGCTCATTATGCTAATAATTAGTCAAGTGGTGTGTTCTGATGCGGAGGTGGAATCAAATTCGATTCATTAAGAATTAAACTTAAATCTTCAGATGTACTATCATTTGTATTTGAGGTACTATCTGGTTTTAAAATCCCCAAGTTGAATATTTTATAGCTGTTTTTATTTTTTATTTCCTGAATTTTTCTTCGCAGAGTGATAGCTACATTTTCACCATCTTCATTTATTTTTATTAAAAAACTGCTGTCTATACCATCAATATTCATAGTAGGTACTATAAAAAATGAATTTTGTTTTGGATACCTAATTTTGCTTCCATCTGAGAATGAATTTTTATTTGGATAATTTGTAAAGTAAAATTGTAGTCCTGATATTTCTACTCCTGCTTTTTCAGCTTCTTGCTCTATATAAGCTAAATATTGTTTAATTGTAGCATAATCATACCACCCATAACGTGTGGGATCAAATTCTGGATCATTATGATCAAGCGCCTCATATTCCTTAATTATTCCTACTCTTTGTTCTGTATATGAATCATACATAGCTTTTGCATTTTCAATAGAAATAATTTGATCTGGTTTATCAATATTTTTTGGGGCTAGATTTAGTTTTTCACAAGAGATCATGTAAATTGATAATGATAGGATAGTTAAAATAATAATCCCAAATGATAGAAGATTTTTTAAATTTTTCATGATGATATATTTTAATTGGTTTATACAAATGTAGTAGCAAAATAGGGGTAAACAAAGCAATATGCTGGCATTGATTGAAACGAGATTGTCAAATATACTTGTAAATCAGGACTTAAGCAAGGTTTTGTTTTTGAAATTGGGTTGTTTCACTATTCAAAAAGGGGATTATGCCCCTATTAACTATGGATTAATTAGCTGTTATAATTGGGTTAAAAAAGACTGATATTTAGTCTTTTGACTCTTGTTCATCGCCTATGCCAAAGTGCATCTTTGTTGTTATATTTTAAATATTAAAGGCGGAAACCGAAAAGCCAAGAAATAAACAGAGTAGGTAGTACTTAATTATTTATCATCATGTTAGAATTAGACGACAAGCAATTATTAGCAGCTCGAGAAGAATCTCATTTATTGATGGCTGTGGGAGAAAAGAATTTCAAAAAAATGAAATTGAAGACTCCACTTGAGTTTTTTATGAAAAAAATGAATACTTCTTTTGAAGAATTAGGGTGCATTGGTTATAATCCCGATCTTAGAGAGTTAACTGCAATTGTTAAGATAAAAAAGGAACTTGGTTATTCAGGGACTTTATGTAATCAGGGTTCATATGAGTATGTTAGATTTTACCTTGATTATGAAGATGGTAATGGATGGCACGACATGGGTTATGTTGGAGTTAATGTTCATGATATTCCCACAAAAAATGATTGTGATAAAATGCCAGAAAAGCCAATCGATTTTGCTGTTAGGTTAAAGATTAATCCAAAACAAACAGAATGTACTGTCCCCAATTTACCTAAAGTGAAGGCTGTATTGTCATGGAATTCTGTTCCTGCACCAAATGATCCAACTTTGATCAACGGTAATTATTATTGGGGCGATGTTAAAGAAGATCGTATTCAAATTAAACCAAAATGGCATTTTGTAATACCCGTGTTCCCCAATTTGGATATTTTTAACCTAGTGGAAGCTGCCATACTTAACCCTCAGCTTTCTTTAAAAGATATTGCATCAAGTGATATTAATGATCTGGAATTATTAGAAGAAGCCAAGAAAGCTATTCTTCCAAAAAAAGCCGAATTTTCAGAATTAGCCGTACTTTATAAGGATAAAAAAGTAGAGCCTGAGAGATTTGGAAACAAATTACTAAAAGAAGCTGTTTTTTCTCCAGACCCATTCATCACGGGAAATGTTTTTAATTTGTTTGAAGCTAGTAAATTGTCCTTTGCTGATAGTGTTGCTCAACTAAAGAAAACAAAGTGCAATACAAATTATGAGGAGATATTCTGCATTGGAGCTGATTATAACCAAGAAGCTTTGGTAGGAACTCTAAGGATAAAAAGGCCATATGGTTATAATGGTAATTTATGTACCAGTGGTAGTAAAGAATATGTTTCGTTTTGGATTCAAGAAGAAGATCATTGTACATGGCAACCATTGGGAACAGCATCTGTAGCAGTACATGATATTCAAAACCTACCTAAGGATGGTTTGCCCTATTCTGTTATTTTACCTTATGATTTTTCTAAATATAATGAGTATTGTCAGAAACCACAGGTGCTTAAAATAAGAGCTGTATTATCATGGAATACACCACCAAGCGGAATGCAGTGCGCCAGTTATGGGAATGTAATTGAATCCTATATTCAGATTCAACCTAAAATAAAATGGGACAAAAAATCTCCTAAAATAATTACTGTCGGTGGCATTTCTACAAGCTATATTGATAATTTATCTGGACTTACTATCCCAGGAGCAAAATTTGTGTTCAATCAAACCAATACATTTAATAACAGTCCGTTTGGTGGAATTATTGTAGTTCAAGGAATATCAGCACCACTCGCAGGAGGTAATTATAAAGTGAAAATTACAAACCTTACTAATAATACAAGTTATTACTTAAATAATAATTTAACTCTTTTGGGTAGTAATAATGGAGTTAATTCTCAAATTGTTCATTCACCTATTAATGATGAATACACATATCAGCCATATCATAAAAACATTAACAATGTACTAGCGAGATTTTCACCTGGAAATAATGATAAATTAGAAATCACTATTGAAAATGTTTCTAATTCATTAACTGATAGTCAAGTTATTCAAATGGATAATGCATTCCCTGTGGTAAAAATGACTATTGATGATAATGGTAATTGCTCTCATTACCCTAAAGGCGGAACTATCTTAGGTGATTTTAGTGTTCAAGATAATTACTTGGAAAACTATGCCATCACAACTAATGTGGGTATTTATTCTCACGTATCTGGATTACCACAAAGTGGCACTGGTACTGGCACTGGAAAATTTGACATCACAACTTATACCAATAAAAACTGTGGATCAATTTATTTAAAAGCAATTCAGAAAACAATATGGAATAGTGTAAGAACTGGAACATATAGAGATATTCATAAGATTGTTTGCTTAAGTTAATTTGCATCAATGGGTTCTTTTATTGTTTTTAGATAGGGAACTAAAAATGAAGCGGTGGTATTTTTTACTACCGCTTTTGTTTTTTTCTACTCAAAATTGGAATTGATAATTGTTAAAAATATGATTGTCAGGATTAAAACTCCAACTAAAGCTTTAGCAAAAAGGTTTATCTTTGAAAATCTATTCAAAATATTAAACTATGGATTATTTAAAGAACAAATGGTTTTTATTAATGGCTAATGCCATTATCGCAATTATTGCTGGAGTTATATTTTTATTTGTTCCACAGAGTGCATTAGCAACTATAGGTTTTGCCTCTGGAATTATTATTCTAATAAGTGGCTTGTTCTTGGTTTTTGGAGCATTCTCTTATGCTAAAGAAGGTAAGAATATGTTCTTCTGGTTAGTAGAAGGTTTGGTGAACCTTTCCTTAGGTATTATTTTAATAGTTGAACCCACTTGGCTCGTAAAATTCATTCTCATTATAATTGGTGTTTGGGCAGCTATTATGGGTATTTTTCAGCTTTATACAGGTTTTGTTAACTCATCAACAATGGATAAAAAGAACCTGATGAAATTCAATGGATTGGTTGCTTTGGTAATTGGAGCGATTCTTATTTTTCGCCCCGAAATGGTAGTTGGCTGGATTATTCAGCTTCTTGGAATCATTAGTATATTAATAGGGTCTATAATGATGTATTTTGCGTTCTTTATTAAGAAGCTACAAAGAAAAGCTGCCGAACAAGCAAATGCTGGATCGGCTATTGATGTGGAAGCCGAGATAATTGAAGAAGAAAAATAGACTGTTC
>JQIA01001460.1_pt1 | contig 12696 bp, 8 predicted proteins | sample 811431 | NCBI WGS metagenome assembly JQIA01 (sample SAMN02998118, study PRJNA258478) | marine sediment metagenome | biome: marine; feature: seafloor; material: sediment; isolation source: oil-polluted sediment collected from 3 locations (0.5 km, 0.7 km and 0.9 km)... | place: USA: Gulf of Mexico ... | reverse complement strand
CAAAAACACTGTTCCGTTTCTGAAATTTTTTCTCTCTATAATATTTAATCATTTTATACTGGTTTCGCTATAGCTTTGAATCTTGCTCTGATAGGCTGATACTTTATCCAGTACTGTACCGGCATTCGGCATCACTTTCTGAAACAATTTTTCCATCTCTTCAAAACGTCCGTTGAGTGATGCTGTTTCCACTGCTTGGATATGCAATGCCAACGTTAGATCATAATGTTTTTCCCATGAATTATCTTCTATAAACCCGATGCCCTTGTTAAAATAATTAAGAGCCAATTTAAATGCTGCGGATGCACAAGCTTTTTTACCAGCGATAAGATTTAATTCCGCTATTCTAATTTTTTCTTCCTTCTTCGTAATCAATTCAACACTCTGATTAAATTGATGGACCAGATCAGAAATACGTTCTTCTAACTCTGATTCTGAAGTTTTGGCTAGCAGCAAACGGCCTATTTGTAAATGAACCGCTTTCTTTTGAACATCATCAATAAGTGCATAAGCGGCTTGCTGCACCCGATCATGCAAAAATTTATAATTGAAAGCCGCAAGTTGTGTGTCTTTACCAATGGCTTCCAACTCTGAAGTTGGCAAAATTAGCCCAGTTTGAGTGGCAGGTAATAAACCTTGAACAGTTGCTAATTGTGAATGTTCGTAGATAATAGCAAGCGTATGCAAATCAAAGTGATTACCAATACAAGCCGCAAAACGTAATACTTGCTGAGTTGCTTCGGGTAATTTCTTCAATTGGGCAATCATCAAATCGACTACGTTATCAGTGATATTTTGGCTTTCTATCTGCTCAACATCCCATTGCCATTGATATTCCTTGAAATCAAAATACAATAAATGATCTTCATGCAAGGATTGTAAAAACTGGCGAATGAAAAAGGCATTGCCTTGGGTTTTCCGGTGAATCAAGTCAGTGAGTGGTTGAGTTTGTACCGTTTCACTTATGAGACTATCTTGTAACAAATGGTTGATATCTGCTGGTTGCAAGTTTGCCAATTCGATGGTGTTAACGATAGCATTGGTTTTTTGCAGTTCAGAAATCGCCATAATAAATGGATGACTACCATCTACTTCATTATCACGATAAGCACCAATGATTAACAGATGCCTAATTTCATCATCAGGCATAATGCCTTTAAGTAAATCCAATGAAGCAGAGTCCACCCATTGCAAATCATCAATAAACAAAATGAAAGGATGTTCTTCATCACATAACGCTTTGACAAAATTCAAAAAAAACATCTGGAAACGATTTTGCGCTTCAGTAGGACCCACTTCTGCAACAGTGGATTGTTTACCAATGATTAATTCCAAATCAGGAATAACGTCAATAATAATTTGTCCATTGTTGCCCACGGCTTCCAAGATTTTAGTTTGCCAGTTAGCCAAATTTTCTGTGTTTTCCATCAGCAAATAACGACAAAATTGATTAAACGCTTGCGTAATGGCGTAATACGGAATATTTTTTTTGAATTGGTCAAATTTGCCCGCCGCAAAATAACCACTCTTTTCGGTCATGGGTTTATGGACTTCATGCACCAGAGCGGTTTTGCCAACGCCGGAATAACCGGCGATAAGCATCATTTCTATTTTTCCATTACTAACTCGTTTAAAAGCTTGTAATAAAGTGTTTATTTCGTTTTCACGGCCATAGAGTTTTTGGGGGATTTCAAATTTTCCAGAAAAATCGTTTTGGGCTAGCTTAAAGGCCAAACCTGCCAGGTTTTCTTGGCATTTTTCCAAATCAGCTTTGACACCAAAAGCGGATTGATAGCGATCTTCGGCATTTTTAGCCATTAATTTCATCACAATATCAGAAATAATAGAGGGTATATCTGAATTAACATCACAAACGGGGGAAGGCATTTTTGCAATATGACAATGGACTAACTCCATTGCATCAGTGGCATTAAAAGGCAATTTCCCAGTGAGCATTTCATAACAAGTCACTCCCAATGAATATAAGTCGGTGCGATAATCTATACTGCGATTGATGCGACCGGTTTGTTCTGGGGATAAATAAGCTAATGTGCCTTCTAATTGCTCCGGATTTTTCAGAGTGGGATTTTCACGCGGTAGGAGACTGGCTATCCCAAAATCAATGATTTTCAATTGGTTAGTGCTTTTATTACAAACAATATTAGCGGGGTTGATGTCTTTGTGAATAATATTAGCTGCGTGAATATGGCCTAAACTATCAGCAATTTGGAGAGCAAAAGGCAAAAATTCCTTGATTGTCAATGGACGATCTGCCATTAGTTGTTTTAAGGATTCTCCCCCAAAATCTTCCAAAATGATTACGAGGGTGTTTTGATATTTTTCAAGACTATAAACTTTGATAATCCCAGTTGATTCTAAATCATGAGTGATTTCATATTCTTGCCGATAGCGGGTTAATTCTTCGGGCGTGGGATAATCTTCTTTGAGCATTTTGAGAATAACCGGTTGATTATCCTCATTTCGGTATCCACGATAAACAATTGAATTAATACTTTCGTAGATTTGTTCGGTAATTTGGTAGTTTGGTAAGACTAGCATTATGAAATCTCCTAAAATGAAGTAAATATAGCAAAACTAGTACAAAATTATGTAGTAAAACGATATGTTTTAGCTTTGCTACAGTATTTTATTCCCAATAAAACTAATGAGAAAAAATCCATACTTAGGTATTTTAAGTTTTGAATATTACAGGTAGAGATAGTATAAAAGTACTACCATGTCTAAATTTACTTTCAACTTGAAGCGTACCTCCAAGTATTTTAGCAAATTTTTGGGTAATAGCCAGGCCTAAACCTGTACCACCGTAACGACGAGTCATTGATGAATCGGCTTGCATAAAATATCCAAACAATCTTTTCTGTTGATTATCTGTCATGCCAATACCATTATCCATAACCCGAAAAATTACTTGTTCATTATCATATTTTGCTTCCAAATGAATCTGCCCATTATTGGTAAATTTAACTGCATTACTCATCAAATTTAATAGCATTTGGCGTAATTTAGTAATATCAGTATGCAGATTAACCAACTGATCATCAAATGCCATAGTTATAGTGTTGGAATTGGTTTTAGCTAATGGGTTAATTGTCGTAACAATTTCATTTAAAACTGGAGTTAATTCAAAAGTTTCTAAGCATAAATCCATTTTACCAGCTTCAATTTTAGATAAATCAAGTACATTATTAATAAGTTCCAACAGATGTTTACCAGAACTACGAATTTTTAATAAATCTTGAATAAACTCATCAACTTCCAAATCTTCAGCTGTTTCATGTAACATTTCACTATAACCAATGATAGCGTTTAATGGAGTACGCAATTCATGGCTCATATTGGCTAAAAATTGGCTTTTAGCTTTATTAGCTATTTCAGCTTCTTCACGAGCTTGTTCAGCAACATCTAACATATGTAAGGTTTCTAACGCACTAGCACATTGTTGTGCCATAATTTTAATAAGGTCTAAATCATCCTCACTCAAATATTTAGCATTTTCTAAATAAACAAAACCAATTGGCTTCTGGTTGATTTCAAGTGGTAGCAAAAGTGCATCTGCTGGTAATACCTCATTATCTATTTTGCCTACTATCTGATTTACACAAACTTGGCGAATTTTTTCGATTTCTTCTGATTCAAACTGACCAATTTTAGATTGAATTGTAGTTTGATTATCTTTGTCAGCTGTAATAACTAAGCCACTATTAACAATAGAAATAAGGCTGTTTTTTCCTAAATTACATAGGCCGATTAGTTGACTTAGAACGCCATTAAAAAATTGACTAATAGATTGAGCATGATGAAATTCTGGTACTGCTTCCAAAATTTTTCTTAGAGCTTGTCGGTTGGAATTTAATGTAACTAGATCACGATAGGATTTAAGAGACATACGCATAGTGGTATAAAGTTTGTCATCCCGTAATTCAGTTTTGCTTTTATAATCATCAATATCATAACATTCAATAACCTCTCTCTCTGGTGCCATGCCTGGCTGACCAGTACGAATAATTAAACGAATTGTCAAATACTTTAGTTCGTTACGAATATAATTGACTAATTGTAAACCTGCATCATCCGTTTCCATAACTACATCTATTAGAGCAACTGCAATATCAGATTCTGTTTGCAAAATTTCTCTAGCTTCAATACCAGACATAGCATGAAAAATTTTTAAAGGTTTATTAGCAAATTGAAAGTCTTCCAAACCCAATTTAGTCATTTCGTGAACATCTATTTCATCATCAACAACCAACACTTTCCATGGTGGTAACTCATTTTGAGCTTTTTTCTCAACTATTTTTATCTCTGAGGCACTACCGTCTTTTTTCTTTCTGACTAATTTCATTGATTAAATTTGACAATTGTAGGATGGATACATAATTTAAGGACATACAATCTACCCTTACTGAATTTCATGTATTTATCGGTTGTAGTGAAGAACTTACATATTCTCTCTTATTCTGTTGGAAATCTTAAATAAAGCGCCTTCACCAATGATATTTTAACAAGTAGTGTACCATGTAATTAAAGGCAATAATATTATAGCAGATATATATTCCTAAACCACTGTATTAGCACGATTAGCAATAAAAAGAAGTAGCTTTAGTATAAAAATTCTCCTTTAAAACCTCTCTTTTCTTGATTTTGTGGGAGTAAATAATTACAATATTTGCATAATCAATTTTATTAGAGTGAAAGATATCAAATGACTGAAATATTGTTATACAAAGGTTTAACTATCCTATTTGCTTCTGGATTTAGTTTTTTATTATTACTAATAATTCTTCGTTTTATTAGCAATATAAAAATAGCTTCTATTGATAAACAATGGGAAATACAACATGAAGAGAAAAATAATACTTTAGTAAGTGATGTTATTGAACCACAGACAGATTATGTTTGTGAAATTTGTAATTGGATATACGATGAAAATAAAGGTGATCCAGATGGTGGAATAATTCCTGGAACTAAATTTGAAGATATTCCTGATTCTTGGTTATGTCCAGTATGTAAAGTTGGTAAAGATAAATTTAAATCAGTAGTTCGTAAGCATGAGTCTGAAAAGAATTATTTATCTCATCTGGAACGTCAAAATGATGAAATTGAAACCGAGATGAGAACGATTTATGAAAAAGCTGTCACTGGTAAATCTCCAATTTCAGCTATGCGAACTCCTAAACATAAAAATTTATTGGATAATATTCAAATTTTACCAGCTCAATTGGCTAATAAACCATATGACAAAGTAGAAGTAGATTTTCAAACCACAATAGGTAAAACTGCTAACAAACCACTAACGATCAATTTACCTTTTTACGTCTCGCATATGTCGTTTGGCTCATTATCAAAAGAAGCAAAAACTGCTTTAGCGAAAGGAGCGGCTCAAGTTAAAACGGTAAATTGTAGTGGCGAAGGTGGAATGTTACCAGAAGAAAGGGCTGCCGCTTATAAATATATATTTCAATATTCTACTGGTAGGTTTGGAGTTAGTGAAGAAACTATGGCTAAGGCGGATGCCATCGAAATTAAGATTGGTCAGGCTGCTAAAGCTGGGCTAGGTGGACATTTATTAGCCGATAAAGTAACTGAAGAAATTGCTAAAATTAGAGGTGTTACGCCTCATGAATCAATTATCAGCCCAGCCAATCATTATGATCTAAATTCTTTATCTGATTGGCAACAACGAGTATTAGAATTAAAAGAGTTTGGAGTGCCTGTCGGGTTAAAGATTGCCGCTTCTCATATTGAAAATGATTTGAAAATGGTTGTAGCTATTAAACCGGATTTTATTACTATTGATAGCCGTGGTGGTGCAACAGGAGCTGCTCCTACTCATGTGAAGGATAATGTCTGTATTCCAATGCCTTATTCAATTTATCGAGCCAAGAAATTTTTGCAAGCTAATGGTGGTGAGAATATTAGTTTATTGATTACTGGCGGTTTTCGCACTAGTGCTGATATTTTTAAAGCATTGGCATTAGGAGCAGATGCGGTTGGTTTATCAACAGCGGCAATGATTGGTATTGGTTGTCAACAATATAGAGTTTGTCATAAAGGAACTTGTCCGGTTGGTATCGCTACTCAAGATGAAAAATTGCGAGCAGTATTTGATGTTGATAAATCAGCAGCAATGTTAGTTAATTTATTCACTGTTTATCAACAAGAACTAGCTGATTTAGTAAGAATATGTGGTAAACAATCATTAGCTGAATTAGACGTATCAGACTTAGTTACTACAGATATTAATATTAGCCAATATACTGATATTAAACATGCTTAATATGGATTGTATTTTTTTTTAAAATCTAATAAGAAAATTGCTTAATTAATTAATTTTATGGTATGGTATTCTTTCAATTTAAAGTTTCCTAATGGCCAATTTAAACTTTATCATAGAGGTAGGAAATTATGACAGACCAAAAAATTTTAGGCGAATTAGCTGGGAAGGATGCTCAAAGACAAGCTGTTATGAATGCAGTACAAAATATGCAGGAAGAACAGCGAGAAAATGAAGAAAATAGATATAAAAAATTAGCTTACCCATTGATTTATCTGAATAAATACATGACAGAACTGGCTAGATTGTTAAATTCTTTAAAAGATGAAATTGAAATACCAGAATCATGTATGAAAAACCCGGATATATTACTAAAATATCTAAAAAATGAAATACCTGATATTGCTAAATTAAAAGATGAAATAAAACCTATTGAATTATTCAATTGGTTAAAAGAAGGAATTAAAGTATCAGCTAAATATAAACTTTTTCATGAAAATATTAAGGGTAACCTTATTAATTACAAAGTTGAAAAATCAATAGATTTTAGTAGAAGACATGACTTTTCTTTAACTTTGGAATGTATTCCAGAAAATCGTTCTAATGTAAAGTTAACTTTTTTTGATTTTCGTAATATTAATCATAAATTAACTGATAAAGAGTCTTTTTTACATGATTGCAATTTAGCGTTTAACGCATCTCAAGAAAGATGTAATAATGGCAAGGATGTAAAAGTAACACTTGAAGTAGAAAATAAAATTGATATTAAGTTTCAATTTACTGGTAATGAAAAAACTGGGTTAATTGATCTGGAAATTCTGAATTTTGGAGGTAATGGTGAAAAAGGTAAACTTGGTCTTATAAAATTAGCCATCGTTCCAACTTTGATCAATGCAAGATTTATTGAAGCACTGGCAGCATTTTTATTAAGACGACCTTCAGAGCTTTTAGGGATTTCTAAAGTTGTAAAAAATGAATCTGCAATTCAACCTGTTAAACAGTATGTTCCTAAGAAATCTCAATTCAAAAAAGTTAATTTAATGAAAATATTGAAAGATATTCATAAAGAAACTCAAGAAACTAGTAAAATTGTCAAAAATACTCAACAAGAAATTGCAAGTATTAAAGTTAAACAAGAAAAAACTGAAAAAACTGTTAAAGATATTCATCTTGATCAAAAGAAACATACATCTTTGATAGTAGGTTGGACAACATCTTTACTTAACAAAAATAATTCTCGCTCTAGGTAAATTATTGTTAACCCAAGTATTAATATACTCCCAACGTTTTAGTTGGGAATATTTTCCATAAATTAACACCTCATTTCTTAAAGTTCAACTTATTCCAAGACTTCAAATTATATGTTAGACTAACTGTAATTTTTTTATCTCATTAGCAAAATTATGAGCCGTACTGTTATCCTCTGTGTTGATGATGAACCTACTATACTCGATAGCTTGAAAATAGAACTTAAAACTGCTTTTGGGGATAAGTTTTTGATTGAGACTGCTGAAAGCGGCGAAGAAGCTATAGATTTGGTTGAGGAATTATTGGAAGATAAATATGAATTACCATTGATTATCTCCGATTATATCATGCCTAATCTTAAGGGCGATGAATTATTAAAACACATCCATAATATCTCACCAACAACTCTTAAAATCATGTTGACCGGTCAAGCCGATATGAATGCGGTGGCTAATGCGATTCAATATGCTAATTTATACCGTTATATTACAAAACCTTGGAATACCGAAGATTTAATTTTAACTATTTCTGAAGCAGTTAAAAGTTATTTTCAAGAACAACAAATAGTTATTAAAAATAAAGAATTAGAAAGGAGAGTTAAAACTTTTCATAAATTTGTACCAGCCAAATTTCTTAGCCTATTACAAGTTGAAGATTGTGATCAAATTCAAATAGGTACTTGTATTAATAAAGAAATGACTATTATGTTTGCTGATATTCGTGGTTTTACTACTTTATCAGAAAATATGACTCCACAAGAAAATTTTAACTTTATTAATGCTTATTTGAGTCAGATGGAACCAATTATTGATAAATATTATGGATTTATTGATAAATATATTGGTGATGGAATAATGGCATTATTTCCAACCAATGTTGACGATGCAGTACAAGCAGCACTGGAAATGTTAAGAGTTTTAGCAAAATATAACCTTACCAGAGGCCGTCCAGAACGACCTGTTATTAATATTGGGATTGGAATTCATACTGGTTCTTTAATGCTTGGTACTGTTGGCGGTAAAAACCGTATGGATGGTACAGTTATCTCAGATTCAGTTAATTTAGCTTCACGAGTTGAAGGTTTAAATAAAGTTTATGACACTTCAATGCTAATTACAGAACAAACATATCAGCAGTTATCTGAGGTTGCTAAATATAATATTCGGATTATTGATCGAGTGACTGTTAAAGGTAAAAGTCAAACGGTTACTATTTATGAAGTATTTGATACTAATTCAACCTTAAATTTTGAGCAGAAAATAGCTACGCTTACAGATTTTGAAGCTGGTTGTAGGTTTTTTCATCAAGAAGAATTTACTAAAGCTCAAAGTTTATTTAAACAAGTTATTGCTATCAACTCTACTGATACTGCTGCACAGATGTATTTTAATAATTGTAATAGTATTATCAGTATGATCATGCCAGAAAAATTTAAAATTCTTATTATTGATGACACTATGTTGAATACTCAAGTATTATCCATTATGTTAGAAAAAAAGAACCAATTTAAAGTTATAGTTGCTGAAAGTGGTGTTGATGGTATACGAAAAGCTACAGAAGAACAACCTGATCTAATTTTGTTGGATATAATGATGCCTGGAATTAATGGATTTGATACTTGCGAAAAATTAAAATCTGAATTACAAACAAAAGAGATTCCAGTTATCTTTATGAGTGCTTTATCAACTATCGATGACAAAGTTAAAGGTTTTAAATTAGGAGCTGTTGATTATATTACCAAACCATTTCAGTTAGAGGAAGTTTTAATCAGAATCAAAACTCAGCTAAATTTAGGTCTTTTACAACGTCAACGTTCATTAAGAAATACTTTAAAAATAAGTAATTTTAAATTAAAAACTAAGATAGAAAATTTAATTACAAATAGCCATATATAATAGACATCTTTCCTAAAGAAGTAGACAAGGCATGCCTTGTCTCTACGTTATAATTACAATATTTATGTTTCAGTACTTACTACAGCTATACATGATTATATGGCTTTCGTTATTTAGGAAAGATGTCTAATAATTGCTTGTTTAGTACAAATTTATCAAATCTAAAAATCCTATACTAACTCCACTATTAATTAGCCATTAAATTCACCAAATATTCGTTACATTATCCAGAATATTCAAAAAATTCTGTTGTTCTTGAATCAGAGTATATTGTTTAGTTGTCTGTTTCGCATTATCTAACATTATTTTCCGTTTTGATTCTGACATAGATAAAGCTATATTAATCATTGCTAATATCCCTGTAATATTGTATTCAGGCATAAGACAATTAACATCATGTTTGCAAAATGATCGATTACCAACACAATCTGGACAAATTACCATAGTATTTAATACCATACCTTCCAAAGCTGGCAAGAAAAATCCTTCATCATAAGAGCTAGGCAAAAAAACGGTAATTTTCGCTTGATTAACTATATTCAAAAAATCTTTTCTAGCTAATGGACTGGTAAGAACTTTTACATTTTCTATATTTAGATGTTTTTGTAAATTTATAGCTAAATTAGGTTGTTTTAGTCCAGCAATTAATAAGTTATAACGATGTTTAACTAGAGGTAAAGCTTGGATATTTATCCCATTAGGATTAGTAAATATAGGTCCATTAATTCGCTGACTAGCACGCAATGCCTCAGTTACTTCTTCACTTACACAAATTCTAATCGCTTTATTTCGCAAAAAAATATAACGTGGGTCAGTAGGAACTGAGTGACGTATATGTTGAATAAAATTAATAATTGGAACATCAGGTATTTGAGTTAAAACATTCCAATCTAATCCAGCTAAAAATAAACAATTTGCTTGTTCTAATTGCCAAGTTTTATTTATTTGTGTGTGATTTAACCAAGGATTATTTTCCCAGATTGTTGTTGGTGAAAAATGGACTTGTGGGTAATATTGTTTAGATTGGAGAGTATGATTAAAATAATCCCACACTTTTAAATGGCCACCAGTAAAACCTTGAAAATCTCGGTAAAATAGTAATTGTTTTTTGGAATCGAAAATATTTTTGAGTTTTTTTAAAAGATACATTGTAATATCAAAATCATTACTAGAATTAGTGAAACTAATTAGTGGAATATAACTGAAGTTTAATAAATATGCCCTGTTATTTTCATAGTGTAACATGTAAAGAATAGTAATTAAATTTTATACAGTTTTTTTATATCATAATGGTCGGTTAAGTTTTGCTTCACCGATTTTACGAACTAATTCATAAGATGTCTTATTTTGTCCAAAGGTTTGGATTTTAAATGGAGGATTTGAATATGAAAGGTTTAGATAATTTACGTCTTTTTACAGATAAAAGTAGCAAGTTTTTTATAAGTGAGTATGGGGTTTTAATTATTGCTTTACTTACTATTATTGGATTTTTAATCACTATTAATCCATTTGCTGTAAACAGTACCTTGGATCAGAAAACTATTACAACAGTAGTAGATAAATTGTTGCAGACTCATCAAGGACAATTAGCTGTTAAAGATAAACAGTTGTTTTCACAAGATGAGTTGATTCAACAATTGACTGATGCTGTTATCGCAATTGCCCAAGCCGCTAAAAATCCACCTAAGCATTTTTCTGAGTATGATTTTAACCAAACTTGGCAGCATTTGACGCAGGGTAATACAAAGCCAGCTCGGGCTTATTTAGCGAGTTTAGCAACTTATCAAAAGAATCAAAATTTATCATCGCAAGCGGCAGTTACTACTCAGCATCAGGGATCGTTTACTTATTTGAATAGTGTGGATGAAGCGGTTAAGATTTATAATGAATCCATTAATTTAGACCCGAATAATCCGATGAATCAGGTGTTAAAAAGTTATATTGAGGCTAGAAAAACAAGTACTCGTATTTTGACAACTGGTGAAAAAAGTCCGGTTTTAAAAGATGTTAAAATTGAAGGTGATTTTATTATTTCTGATGGTGATATACAGAAGAAAGAGATTAACTAATGCAAACTATCCAGTTGGATATACAGTTCCATAGGTTTCACCTATGGCTATTCATGTTCTATCCCGTTGGGGTTGTTGTAAATCCTGAAAGGATTGAATGTGAATAGCCTCCCTCCGATGGAATCGGTGGAATATAAATTCTGCGTAACTTCAGTTATTAATAGTTTGAAAAGTGGTATTGTAGAAGAAATTAGAATGATTGAAAAAGTTTCGGAAATATATCAGGTCTTAATTGAGGAAAAACTATGAAAACTTTACTATTTACCATTATTTTTACCATGACCCAAACCGTTTTAGCTTTTGGGCAACAAACGACTGGAACTTGTAGTCCTATTTTTGATGATACTAAGATTGGTGGGTCGGTGACGATTAATTGTCAAGGTGTGCCGGCGGCGGCGATGGCTGAATTGAATAAAATGTTAGATTCAACGGCAACTATTGATAATCTTAATGATTTATTGAGTATAAGGAAACAGGAATTAAAACGTACTAAATTGACTTTGGAGGATAAGGTTAAGTTAGCGGAGGAATGGCGGCAGAAATATTTGGATTTGGAAGCTCGGTTGTCGGTGGAAGATGGTGATGAGTTGGGAAAGAAGGCTGCGAAGGCTTTGCAAGCTGGTAATTTGGAATTAGCTGGGGTGTTGATAGCGAAGCAGGAATTGGTTGTAGATAAATTAGCAGCGAATCATTTTAATCGGGCTGAAGTGTTTCAATTACAATATAAACCAGTGCAAGCTTTGCCACATTTAAAGAAAGCTTATAACTATCGGTCGGAGAATCGAGAATATACTTTTGGTTATGCTTTGTTATTGCAACAACAAAATCAATTTAAGCAAGCAATTCTTATTTATGAAGATATTTTACAGATTGATAGGAAATTAGGAAATAAACCTGATGTAGCTATGACTCTGAATAATTTGGTGGTTTTATACAGTGATACCAACCGCTATGAATTGGCAGAAAAACATTATTTGGAGGCTTTAAATTTTTATCGGAAACTAGCCCAATCCAATCCCAAGGCTTATGAACCTGATGTGGCTACGACTCTGAATAATTTGGCAATTTTACACAGTGATACCAACCGCCATGAATTGGTAGAAAAACATCATTTAGAAGCTCTAAGAATTTATCGGAAACTAGCCCAAGCCAGCCCCATGGTTTATTGAACCTTATGTTGCAAATATAT
>JQIA01001459.1_pt1 | contig 12700 bp, 11 predicted proteins | sample 811431 | NCBI WGS metagenome assembly JQIA01 (sample SAMN02998118, study PRJNA258478) | marine sediment metagenome | biome: marine; feature: seafloor; material: sediment; isolation source: oil-polluted sediment collected from 3 locations (0.5 km, 0.7 km and 0.9 km)... | place: USA: Gulf of Mexico ... | reverse complement strand
GGGAGGGGGATGAATAGAACAACATCAAAAGTTTTAGGCTGCTTAAAATCGCCAAAAGTTTTTTGTGCGATATAATTGGGTAAATTACTCATTCGGTCTTCGACCAAAAAATTGTCTGGGAGAGGAATTCAACTATATCCTTGTCTTGGGTTAGTACTTATGCTAAATTTTTGCATATTTTAAAGGATCCACATAAAGATAATATTCCTAAGTCATCGTACAACTCCAAAAACAGGATAATAACGAGTGTCTATAGTATATTTATGACGGTTAGTACAACAAAGGATAGTTCATTATCTACAGGGTAAACGAACTTCTTCAAGACATATTTAACATAAAAGGTTAACAATGTTCCTCAAATCAAGCAAGTCGGTTTTGCCTTTCTCGATACTAATGACACTGATAATATCTGTGGGAGTATTTCTGCTTTTGAAACAGGAAACGGCTTCACTTTCTGATCCGCTTATTTTTGCTCATGACAAGGGACTTTTACCCGGGTTCCAGGAAAGTTTTGAAAAGCAAGGGAAAAAAGCAAAAGAGATCACCGGTTACGAATTTGTACCGGTACCATCTCAAACGACTGACCTCTATATAAATCAGATGCGGGCAGCTCTTCCCACTAAAAATGCACCGGAACTCTTTGTCTGGTGGTCAACCTATCGGGTAAGCGACCTGGTTGAGAACAATCTTGTTGATGATCTCACTGATCTTTGGGACAAATATAAAAATGAGTACAATCAGGGTATACGTAATGCCTATACATTTAACGATAAGGTTTACGGTTTCCCATACAGTATAGAATACTGGGCTGTGTGGTATAATAAAACTATTTTCAAGCGATTGGGACTTCAAGAACCAGGCACATGGGAAGAATTCATTACCACCTGCGAAGTACTCAAGGCAAACGGGATTCCACCTGTTCTTAATTCCCTGCAGCATTCATGGTATGCTTTTGTCTGGTTTGAAGAAATGATTATCGGTCAGAATCCTGATCTCTATGTTGATTTATGTGAAGGCCGGGCGCGTTACACCGATCCCAGGGTAAAAACAGCTATGAAGGTGTGGGCTGACATGATCAACAAAGGTTTTTTCACAGATCCAACAACCAATATGTTTACAAATTCTGCTCACCTATGGAATCGTGAAAAATTCGGTATGGTTCTTTGCGGTTCCTGGTTCTATGCATCTGGCCTCGCCAATCAAGGAGTTACACCCGGTACAATTGGTGTCTTTATTCTACCATCCCACAATTCATTGGCCGGGAAAAATATCGTAATGGAATCAGGACCTGTTTTTACAGCAAGAAATGCTCCTAACCGGAAGGCTGCAAGGGCTGTTGCCGATTGGTGGATGAGTTCCCGGGGGAATGAATATTTCTCAAAAATATTTAAATCATATACCGCCAATACAAAAAGTAATTCCAAACATCTGCCCTTGGTAAAACAACAATTGTTAACCAAAATAACCGACAATAAGTACAGATTACTCAACAGGTATTGGGAAGCAACGCCAACCCCCATTTGTGAAGCAGCTGTTGAAAAACTAGCAGAATTTATTCTTAATCCCAATACTCTGGATGACGTTCTTGCCGAGATTGAAACTGTTGCAGCCAGCTATTGGCAATCAAAAAAGAAACAAAAAGTGGTTAAATGAAACTTAAAACCCGTTTTTATATCGTCGTCTTTGTCATTTTATTTGGATTTGGAAGTCTTGCCGGGCTGACTTCATTTTTTTCATATAAAATCAACCGGCTCAAAAAAGCAGATACCTTGTGTTTTAACACATTGGAGACCCTGAGACACCTCCAGCTTTTAAACGCAGAACTTTTATATTCCATGGAACTGGATAAAACCTGGACCAACTGGAAAATATCTCATAAAAAATTACAGGACGTTCTCGAAACACTCAATAGCGCCCCATATATTCATGAACTTTTGGTGACACCAAAACAAAAAGGGCTACTTCAATCTTTGTATCTTTTCTGGTCTTCAACAAGAGAAAAGCTTACTTCAGTAGAAGACTCCATGAAGGGGTTGTTCATAAAAAAAAATTTCTCAAGAGATGGTCTCATTCAACAATATTACACCACAAAAAATTATGAGCTTTGGGCTGTTAGAAACCATATCATGGCTGGCTCACTCTACCTCAAATCTGACTTTGAAGTAAAACTTGCAAAGCTGGTCTCAATTATTGAAGAAGAGACCGAAAAACAGTTCTTCAACACTTTGGTACTGGTTGCTATTATCAGTTCTGCAATCGCCATAGTGGTTTCAATAATTCTTATCTCCTTTCTGGCGAAATTAAGACGCTATCTGGCTCAGCTACACCGTTCCATGGAAATAATTGGGAAAGGGAACTTTACGGAAAAACTGGCCGTCAATGGAAATGACGAACTCAGCCAGATATCAATGGCGATTAATATGACCACAGATAATATTAGCGAAATTCACCAGGAGCTGAAAGAGAGAATAATTGAGGCTGAATCAGCCAATAAGTCAAAAAGCCTTTTTCTTGCAAACATGAGCCACGAATTGCGAACTCCGCTAAATGCAATCCTTGGTTTTACCAATATCATGGCAGAAGCAAAAAACATTGATACCGAACAACAAAAGAACCTTTCCATCATCAGTCGAAGTGGCGACCACCTACTTTCCTTGATCAATGACATTCTTACAATATCAAAAATTGAAGCTGGCGGGCTAATATTAAACGAGCAGACAATTGATCTGTACGCTCTGCTCGATGATCTAAAAGAGGTGTTTCGCTTAAAGGCCAAACATACAGAAATTGATTTCATTTTTATCAGGGATGATGCACTTCCACGTTATGTTATAACAGATGAAGTCAAACTCCGCCAAATACTTATAAACCTAATTCAAAACGGTTTGAAGTTTACATCCAAAGGTCACGTTCGTCTCTCTGTTTGCCTAAAAAAAACCGACCCTACAAACGCTCTAAACCAGATTATTCAGTTTGAAGTAGAGGATACGGGTATAGGCATTGATAAAGAGGATCATGACCATATTTTTGAAGTATTTGCACAGGTAGATCCTTCCCACGAGAGGCAAGAAGGTACAGGCTTGGGGCTACCCCTCAGTAGACAATATGTTGAGTTAATGAAAGGCCGACTTACAGTTACAAGTAAAAAGGACAAAGGAACGACTTTTGCTTTTGCCATCCCGGTAAAAATAGACCCATCTGCTATTGCCGGGAAGGAAAATAAATATTCAGAAGTGATAGGTGTTCAAGAGAATCAGTCTGAAAAACGCATCCTCATTGTCGATGACAAGTGGGATAATCGCAAACTTCTGGTAAAGTTGTTGTCACCCCTGGGTTTCAAACTGGAAGAGGCTCGAGACGGAGAAGAAGCTATATCTATCTGGAGACAATTTCATCCTGACCTAATCTTCATGGATATTCAAATGCCCGTAATGGACGGCAAGGAAGCCACCAGGCAGATAAAAAAAGAAGGCAGTAAGGAACAAACCATTATTGTTGCAGTTTCGGCCAGTGTTTTTAAAGAAGAAAAAGAAAGTATTTTGAGTTCCGGGTGCAATGATTATCTCTCAAAACCGTTTGAAAGTTACGATGTCTTTAGTCTTCTTGAGAAGCATCTTGGGGTACAATTTATTTATGCCAAGCAAGGTCCCTTGGTATTACAAAAGGCTGAGGATAGTTTACCTCAGGATCTATTCAAAGATGTTCCTGAAAAATTACTAATAGATTTGGAACATGCGGTAGTTAGAGCAGAAATGGATAAGATCTTTAAAGTTATTAATGAGCTGGAGCTATACAACAGCTCTTTGGCAAAGACCTTTTCACAATTGGCAAATGACTTTGCCTATGATAGAATCAGTGAGTTGTTAGCAAACAGGAAAAACAAATAATCGGACAAAACTGAAAAGACTTGTCCCATATCTAAAATATATTAGCGCAGTTACAATAAGGTGGTTACCCTGATGACTGGTCCCTTAAATGATATCGTTCTGGTTGACGATAATGCAGATAACCTTCGATTACTCTCCAATATGTTAAAAAAAGCGGACTATGAGGTCAGACCCACCAATAGTGGAGAAATGGCTTTATCTGCCATTCAAGCAAAACCACCGGCACTGATACTTCTGGATATCATGATGCCTGGCATGGATGGATTTCAGGTCTGTAGAAACCTGAAATCCAATAAAGAGACACAACATATTCCTGTGATTTTTATCAGTGCAATGGATGATTTAGATGAAAAGGTCAAAGCCTTTAGTATCGGTTGTGTTGATTATATAACTAAACCATTTCAGGAAGAAGAAGTTATGGCTCGGGTAAAAACCCACCTGAATATAGAAGCGTTAAAAAAGGGCCTTGCAGAAAAAAATAATTCACTGAAAGTAGAAATATCTGAAAAAGAAAAACTCGTCGTGAAACTACGGGCCGCATTAGACAATATCAAAATTTTACATGGGCTTCTTTCCATCTGTTCTCATTGTCATAAAATAAAAAACGACGATGGGTCTTGGGAAAGAATTGATTCTTATATCCCAAAACACACTGATGCAACATTTACTCATGGAATGTGTTCTGATTGTTGTGACGAACTATACGGTGATCAAGACTGGTACAAATCCCGAAATAATTAACTCCTATTGCCGGTGGAATACCTTTGGTTATTGCTATATTGTAGACTGCCGGGTTTTGATTAGTGTATAAAGCCCTTTTTTGTAATCAAAAAAAACTGATTGACTGCTTTCGTTCACTAAAGTTGTTGGGTCCTTAATAACTGAATTTACAAATTAAAGATTAATGGCGTTGTAAAAAGTCCCAGCTACTGCGCTTTAGTGCCTGGCCAAGCACTAAATCTTGTATATGGAACCTTTTCCTTAGCCATCTCAATACTTTTTACGAGACCATTAAAGATTACATGTTCAAAGCCCATATAAAAAAATCCACGCAGGGCAAACGTGGATTTTTCATTGTTATTCAACTTTACTTATCTGGATCTACAGCAATGTCGTGAATTGGCCGAACCATTTCTTTATTTACCGTATTATAGAGTTTTTGCCGTATTGGTTTAAATTTTGTCAGGAACATGAATTTTCTGTTCATCTTTTTGGTAAACTTGTTCCGCTGTGGAAAAGTGTCATAAATACCATTTTCTTTGTACCACCGATGATCTGCCTGACAGATAAATCTGAGACGGCCATAAACATCATCCCTGAAAATCTTCATCCCACCCTCTTTATAGAAGGTATGGGGACGGATATAACCCTGCTCGCTGCAGACCACAGCACGATCTGCCATTGACTGAATCAGGTTGTCTATCGTTACGGAATCCTCATACTCGTCCGTTACAAAGTCAAGGAAATTTGAGTTCTGACTCTCAACATAGGCAGAGAAAAGATAATTCAGATTGGCTACCTGACTTAGAGGACCTGAAATTAAAAATCCCATCTGTTTTTCAGTTAAGTATGGTGTATGATTCATGAAAAAACTTCGGTCAAAAACCATCTTAAAGTTCGATGAGAGATACCGGTCAACAATCTCTCCTGCAAAGATAATGATATCTGCTTTTTTCATTTTGTTGTGCCAGAAATCTGTAAATTCATCTTTGTAGATACAATGATTCTCATACCCGCATTTTACACAACTGAGACACCCGCCTTTAATGTCGAGTTTTTTGATTTCAACAATGTCAACATCGCCGGTGACTGAATCTGAAAACCGGTTGATCATCTTTCCAAGATTGGTGTCTTGTTTATACTCATCTGTCAAAATGACTATTTTTTTATTTGCACTGTCAGTCTTCCTGGAAACTTTACCGGGTGAATAATCAATTAGTGCGTCACTCGTCAAAGGTTTATACTGAAGAGAAGCCGGTGTTTTGTTTTCAATAGCTGAAAAAAAGTTTTCAGCAAAGTAAAGAAATTGTTTTCGTTTTGAGGAAGCAAAAATATCCCACATATCAAGGGAATTGAATCCGACATAGTTCATTTCAAGGTCATCGCTGACAGCATGAAGATAGTTATGAGCAGTCGTATCAAAAAACCGTATTGAAGTCGATACAGCAGTTGCGTATTTACCCTTGAAGGCATCACCTACACCACGTTCTGAAATCAATTCAATAAATCGTTTTAATTGTGAAGGTATCAGAAAATAAAAAATCGGCGTGACCCAAAAAATACCGTCAGAGTTTCTCACACTGTCGATAATCGCATTAAAATTTTCCTCTTTTCTCTCTATCGATTTTATTTTCTGACCGACATGAAATGTTTCATACTCATGCTGTGGATAATGCTTCTGAATGTATAGAAGATATTGCAGAGTTACACTGTCAGTTCCTTTTGGACTACCACTGATTATCGTAAATTTCATTGCCTTTCTCCTGATCATTGCAAAACATATTGTTATTTAATTAAAGCATGTTATACGGTGTGGACACCGTCAACATACAAAGAATATACAGATTAATATTGACACTGTCAACATCAACCTGATAAATTTTATTATTAATTTTGATGATCTCGTAAAAAGTATTTAGCTGACTAAGGAAAAGGTTCCATATACATGTTTTAGTGATATAAGAGAACAGCTGTGTTATAAGAATTTGAAAAATACTATAAAGCCTTTACTGGTAATATAAAAGGTACCGGAGACACACTGTGAATCAAAAGAAAAATTACCATCATGGCGACTTGCGAAAGCAACTGCTTGAAACAGCACTGCAGATTATTTCTGAACAGGGGCTTGAAAAAGTTTCCATGAGAGGACTCGGGCAAAGACTTGGTGTTTCCAGAACAGCCCCCTACAGACATTTTTCAGATAAAAATGAGCTTTTGTGTGCCCTGGCTGAAGAAGGCTACAGGACATTTACAAAAAATATTAATGCTTTAAATAAAAAAACAAGCGTCCCACCATTAGAAAGACTCAGGCATGTTGGGTTTTCATATCTGGAATTTGCCCTTGCAAATCCTGTTCATTACAGGTTGATGTTCGGCCATGAGATCCTTAAAAACAAAAGAACTCCTGAGCTTGTTAAGCTGGCAGAGGAAGCATTTAGCGGAACTATTTATGCTATTGAAATGTGTCAGGAAGCAAAACTGATAAGACCAATAAACCCATATATTATCGCCAATGCTTTATGGTCAATGTCACATGGAATTTCTACCTTGATAAACGATGGCCAGATTCAGGCAGCCAATGCATTTAAGGGATTACCTGCCTTAACGCAAAAGAATGAAGTTACTGGTGAGCCCGATGTTCAACAGATTTTTCACCATATCACCGACACATTGATGAACGGCTTTATAGAAAAATAATCAATAAATTTTTTGTCCTATCACTATTCCAATTCGCTCTGATTCTCCTGTTAAAACCAATTAGTTTCAATTATTTAATTTTATCTCCAGAAAGCATCTTCGTTAACTGAGTTGTTCTCTGGCTATAATAATTCATAAAAAATCAGGGTTGACATACAGGAAAACTCTCCTTAACTTAAAGCTAACTTTAACTTTAATATTTTGGTATTTAAATGACAAAAGAAAAAGATACATTTACGATTTCCGAATTGGCGGAACAACTTGAAATAAGCCCATCAACCATAAGGTTTTACGAAGACAAAAAACTAATTTTACCAGAGCGTACCGCAGGCAATCAGCGCAAATACAGAAAAAAAGACAGGGCAAGACTAAAGCTGATCCTCCGGGGTAAACGATTCGGGTTTTCGTTGGTTGAAATCTCTGAGATTCTAGGAATGGGAACCAGAGAAGTCAATGAGATAGGTCAAATTGAAAAGAGTCTTGTCTATGCGGAAAAAAAAATCGAAGAGATACGTCAGAGACGAAACGAACTCGACCTTTTGGAAGAAGACATGTTGAGCATGAGACAGAATCTTATAAAACGGCAAAAAGAACTGGAAATCAATAAATAGTCAGGTTTTTAAAAAAAGGAGAACCCCATGTACGACTTTTTAATGAATGACGAAACAAAAAAAATCAGAGATGAAGTCAGAGATCTTGTAAAATCTATTCCACGTCAGATGTTGATTGATATGGATAACGATAAAATCCAGTTCCCCAAAGAATTCCTGCAGGAAGCCGGCAGAAGGAATCTGATGGGGTGCCGTTATCCGGTTGAATGGGGCGGCCGGGGTCTGGATTGGGTTTCAACCGGTGTCGTTATGGAAGAAGTTGGTGTTCTGGGTTATATCATGGCCTGCGTATTCGGTGTCGGAGCTGAACTTGTTTGCGATGCGATTATCCTTCACGGAACAGATGAGCAAAAAGAAAAGTACGTTAAACCTCTTCTGGCAGGTGATATTTTTGCAGCAGAATGCCTTACTGAGCCACGAGGCGGATCTGACTTTTTTGGCACATCAACAACGGCTGAAGATAAGGGTGACCATTTCATCGTAAACGGTCAGAAACGGTTTATAGTCGGAGGTGAAGGCGCAGACTACTTTCTGGTATACGCCAAGACAGACTTTCAAGCAAAAGCCCATAAAGCACTAACCTGCCTGGTTGTTGATAAAGGCCCCGGTGTGAACGTTGAATATCTTTACGGACTAATGGGTTGCCGCGGGGGCGGTGCTGCCAGAATTGTTTTTAAGGATGTTAAAGTTCCTAAAGCTAATATCATCGGAAAGCAAAATGATGCTTATGCTGTATTTAACACCATGATGATTCCAGAAAGGCTTGGAACCGCAGCCATGACAATTGGTGCTGCAAGACCTGCCCTTGAAGTTGCCACCGGCTATACCACCCGTAGAAAAGCATTTGGCCAGACGATTAACAATTTTCAGGGCGTGAACTTTCAGATTGCTGAAGCCTCTATGCTGCTGGACGCATGCCGCAGTATTATTTATACAACAGCAAGAGCAGTGGACGCCAATGAACCACCGGATAAAATCAGACGCCTTGTATCTGAAACTAAAAAGTTTGTGACTGAATCATGTCAAAAAGTTGCCCATAATTCAATGCAGGTCATGGGCGGTATTGGCTATACTAATATCTTTCCGATTGAAAAAATATTCCGGGATCTTCGTCTGGCATCGATATGGACCGGAAGCAACGAAGTCATGTCATTAATCATTGCAAGCGAGTGGTACAAAGAATACTTTATCAATAAAAAGGCTGCACTGACCCGTAATTGTGAAAACGATGCTGAAGAAGCATTTGCTCCCGATGAAAAAATTTATGAGTAAATAAACCTCCTGACAGAAACCAGTTCTAATAAGGTTTCTGTCAGAATAAAATCATGCTATCATTTTTGCTTCATAAATAATTTAAGTAATAACTTTTCCCCTGTTTGAACAGACAAAGTGCTGGGCAAGAGTTTGATTTTTTTTAGGAGAAAATAAATGCCGATTAAAAAGATAGAACTTGATTTTGGTTCTTTTACTCTCGATGCGGAACTGTTTGCTACTGAAACAGCAAGGAAATTTTCAGAGAATCTACCCTATACAATCAATCTTACACAATGGGGTAACGAAGTATATGGATCAATTGGCACAAACTTAGGAGAAGAGAATCCAGTTCCCGAAATACCCCCCGGAGGACTTGCCTATACAAACAATGGTAATTATGTGTGCGTATTTTTTGGACAGACACCAGCCTGGTCAGTTGAGTACATTGGACAAATCATTGGTGCTCAATGGCAGGAGTTACTTAAAAATCCGATCAATGAATCTTTAACTATACGAGTAAAATAACTAATACAAACTATATAATTACAGTTTGAGAAAATGATCAACTATCTTTAATACGGCTCAATATAAAATCAATAATTTAAGGCTGAATTCCGAGTATAAATACAGGATTTTGATTAGAACTAAACCGCTCCGCGGTAGTCAATCCCAACTGCCTCGTTTCCCTCACCCCGTCTTATAACAGAGGTTGTTTTTTTCTACTTATTACAGCTAAACCGATTAGACCAAGACTAAAGAGAAGTACTGTCGCCGGTTCTGGTACAGGTGAAACTGTATGGGTGAAATTAGCGTTATACCCGTACAGCCATTCGTAATGAACCTCGCCAGAATCAGTTTTAAACCCTCCGGTTAGCTCGACAATACCAATATCTCCATTTACAATTTGGGCGAAAAAACGCCACTCTCGTTCTATGATATCAAAATTATTTGTTTTATTTCCTTCGAATTCCCTACCGACCACAACCGAGTTAGTAGTATCGTAAATCGGCTCATTTGCTTGTGATAATAAAGAATATAATGAACTATTATACGTAACGGTAGCATCCGAAATGAATGTGTAATTGAATGCAGTAAAGTCAGAAAGATTGTGCTCAACTTCTGTAGATGGATCTGTGGTATGATCATAAGAGTGAGCGACTGTTCCGGTTTCATCGTATGAAAATTCTATCCAAACGTCATTGAGGGTATCTGGGGCACCAAACATGTTATCGTCAGGTACTGTAAGGTCAAATGTGAGCCTGGTTATTGTCTGTGCCCATACATTGTTTACTGATATAAGAGAAATGAGTGAAAATATGGAAAGTAGAAATATTATCGTTTTGATATTCATTTGATTCCTCAGTATAATACTGAGTTTCATGATTTTAAATTTCATTTTCATCTCCCCTCATTAAATTGTAATACAAACCGTATTATTGAATTGGTAACAATACCTAAGACACTTGTCCTCTCTTCCTGAACCTTATAAGTGATTAGAATTTTATGTTTCTTCAAACAAAAGAAAGAAGTTTATATAGAAAAAAAATATTTATATTGATACCACTTGGAAAACACGGTGTCAATATTTGTCTGCTTGCCATGTTGCTTTTCAGAGCACATAATATCGCTTGTTAAAATTGCAAATCAATATCCATAGAAATCAAATTTTAAAAAATCAGAGACTGTGTAAGTGCACTCTTTACATACCCTTCCCATAAATAATAGATGGAGAGGCTATAACCGATAATGGCCTAGTTGACCTCGGGTACAATAAACATTTTTGAGCAGGTTGCATTAAAATGGTCATCGATTTCCGATGAGTTTATCGAGATGAAATTGAGTCGTGTTAAGGGCTATGAAAAAGAAGATTTTAAGACTGAAAGCAGCAGGCGGAGTATAGAGAATCTGCCAGCAATACAAAAGATACTTGAAAAATAGCGAGAACTTTCTGCACTTTTTAAAAGTAATCCTCCCCTCAAAGATTGTATTCGAGGTTAAGCTACGTTTTTAGTGATAAATCAGTTTTCAATTGTTTTTAAATATTCTCTTAAATAATATCCATTACAGATATGAGATGAACTCCTGTAAGATATAAATACTGGTTCAGGCCGTGACGGATTTGTACCAAATGTTTAATAGAACCCAACCCTGAACGACGAACTGAGAGATGAATTTCATCAATGGTATACTGGAGTGACAAAAGTAGATGGAGAATTTCACCTGTCGCACGATTCCATAACGCAAAGCTTGATGAATTAGTATTGACAGCTGAAATCATGCCCCAATAAGAGGGAATAATTCGTTGTCTTCCTTAGCTATTCGGTATTTCAGCGTACTCAGCAAAACTTTACTTTCCGACATGAAGTACGAATGTGACTGTACAATATTCCGGGGCGAAGTCCATTTATCCGAATATTCGGATAATGCAATTCTGAGACCTCCCAGTTCGGTTAAGAACAGAGATGCAACATTTCGAACATTTTCTTGTGGTAGTTTTTGTAGGGCTGGATAGAGAAAGAAGTCCTCTATTAGGAGATGTTCTTGAAGCAGAGTCCCCAATTGTCCTATAAGATCAAACATGAATTCTGCTATCTTGATGTCAGTTGCTCTCTCCAAATCAGTATGAATTTTGTCGACAATTATTAAGATGTCTTTATGTTGTTTTCTAAGTTTGTCCATTGGTTGCATCTTATATTCCTTTCTCAGCTAATAGAGTCACAGAGTAAATATCCTGTTTAACTTCTGCTAATTTTGAATCATGTAGCTCAAGTTCTTTATTCATGTTTTCTATGTTGTTTGGTTTATACTTTTTATAACCTAAAAATCCTGAATTAGCCCGATATAATTGGTGGAATAATAAATAATCTTGCAATATCAGAAGGATCTTGCCATTTTGAATTTGCTGATATTAAGCGTTGTTGATGTGAATATAATTAAAACTGGTGTCCAGACAAGCCAATGACATTGAAGAAAATTTGCCAAATTCAAATTGTAGGGGTATTTAAAATAATCAGCGCGTAACAAGAAAATCTAAGTCGTAATTAAATATTTAGTGTTCGAATCAGTTGTGGTTTTGTTCATCAAAAGGAAAAGAGATCGTGATTAAAAATAGAGTTAAAAAAATTTTACTGATATGGCCCATTGTTCTGCTGATTGGGTTTTGGGGGAACTCTTCCTACCAACGGTATCAAACTGACAGCAAACTATTGGATGCGAATGGATATGTATGGAAAGCAGAGAAAAAACAATTTGTGGTTCAAGTCGATCAGCGTGAAAACGGAGAATTGCTTGATATAAGGATTAAAGTTATCGACGGTGAAAAAAAAGAGATCTATACAAAAACTGAAATAATTGACCGGGATATGTTTGGCGGTGGGTTTGTTCGTGCTGTTCAGGTTGATAACGATTCTGAAAATGAGATTGTTGTATGGCATGCACGGGCCAAGTATTATCTTGATTTTTCAAAAGGAAACGTGATCGAGGTTCCATTTGATCACGTTCCTCAAGAAGTAAAGGAACTTGCCGTAAATT